>OBEQ011788857.1_pt1 | contig 21732 bp, 18 predicted proteins | sample 1670901 | NCBI WGS metagenome assembly OBEQ01 (sample SAMEA104232315, study PRJEB22302) | groundwater metagenome | biome: forest; feature: aquifer; material: groundwater | place: USA | collected 2011-08-07 | depth 5.4 m
CACCCAGGTGTAACGCTTATGGCTGTCGAATGCGATATATTCTTCCATGCGCGACTCCTTTCCTTCCTGTAGAAGGGATTTCCACCGCCAGCCTACGCTGGCGGCAGGAGTCGCGCTTTCATATTTTCATTCCGAGGAGCCAGAGGCGACGAGGAATCTGCTGTTCTCTTGGATTCTCACAAAAAGCAGATTCCTCGCTGCGCTCGGAATGACCACCAGTGATACTCTTTCAACAAAGTGCTAAGCCCTCGCACCCGCTCCTCTGGCCCTGCCGTGACGAGCGAAGGCCACCGTAGGTGGGCGACGCACCCCTCTGAGACGCGTGTCCCGTGAGATTCTTCATCCGCCAGCGGCCTAAGTGCGGTAGCTGGCGTTGATCCTCACATAATCCGCGGTGAAGTCGCAGGTCCACATGCGGCTGCGGCCGCGCCCGCGCTTCAAATCCACGACAATAGGGACATAAAGCCGCAGCAGCCGGCGGTGCGCAGCACGTTCATTGAAGGGGCTCTCGCGCCCGCGGCGGCACACCACCATCCCGGCGAGATGAATCTCCACCCGCGCAGGGTCGAACTGCACTCCGGCGCGCCCCGCCGCGGCCAAAATGCGGCCCCAGTTGGGGTCGGCGCCGGCCAGCGCGGTCTTCACCAGCGGCGAGCTGGCAATGGTGCGCGCCACCTGCTCGGCGGCGCGGTCCGAGGCGGCGCCGCGGACTTCGATCTCCACCACGCGCCTGGCTCCTTCGCCGTCGGCGACAATGGCCAACGCCAGCGCCTTGCAGACCTTTTCGAGGGCGACAACGAATTGCCGAAAATCCCGCCCCGCGCCGATGGCGCGGCAGCGCGAAGCGCCGTTGGCCAGCAGCAGCAGCGTGTCGTTGGTCGAAGTGTCGCCGTCAACAGTGATGGCGTTGAAGGTGCGGCCGGCGACATCCCGGAGCGCGCGCGAGAGCGCCCCCGCGCGCGCGTTCGCATCGGTCAGCACATAGGCGAGCATGGTGGCCATCTGCGGGTGGATCATCCCGGCGCCCTTGGCGCAGCCCAGCAGCCGCACGCGCTTTCCGCCGATGCGGCAGCTCGCCGCGGCCCACTTCGGGCGCGTGTCCGTGGTCAGGATCGCCCGGGTAAGCTGGCGGAACGCGCCGGGCGCCGCGCTCCTTGCCCGCGCCAGCCCCGGCGCGGCGCGCAGGATGCGCTCGACGCGCAGCGGCACGCCGATCACTCCGGTCGAACAGACCAGCACCTGCCGCGCCTGACAATCGAGCTCGCGCCCAACTGCCCGGGCCGTCGCCCGCGCCGCCGCCAGGCCGGCGGGGCCGGTGGCGCAGTTGGCGTTGCCGGAATTCACCACAATGGCGCGAATGTCCGCGGCAGAAAGCCGCAGGTGCTCGCGGCAGAGCACCACCGGAGCCGCTTGCACCAGGTTGCTGGTGAACACGCCGGCCGCAGCGGCGGGCGCGTCGCTCGAGATCAGCGCCAGGTCCAGGCGATTTTTTTTCTGCAGGCCGCAGGACACCGCGGCAAAGCGAAATCCTTTCGGCAGGGCCGCTCGAGTGGGCGCGCGCCCCGATGCTGGCGGGGCAGAGGTCATAGCGCGGGGGCGGGTTTTGCGGCGGCGGCGAGCACGGGGAGCGTGACGCGCTCCGGGCAGACCGTGGCGATGACGGCCACCAGCTCGCAATGACTCGCCTTGGGGCAGGTGCGGCAATCGCGCGCCAGCTTTTCCGGCAGCGCCCAGCGAGTGGAGGTCGCAAACCCCTGCCGGCCGAAAAATTCCGGCGTGTGCGTCACGGCAAAAACGCGCGCGATCTTGTGCCGGCGCGCGGCGGCCAGCGCCGCCTTCAGCAGCCGCGTGCCCAATCCGCGCCCGCGGATTCCGGGGGCCACGGCGAGCGAGCGGATCTCGGCGAGGTCCTGCCCGTAGGGCTCCAACGCGACGCAGCCCAGCAATTGTTCACCTTCGATGAGCACCAGGAAACGCCCGATGTGCGCGCGGATCTCCGCTTCGGTGCGCGGCAGCAACAGGCCTTGGGCGGCGTAGTGCGCCACCAGTTGATGGACCGCGGCGGAATTCCCCAGGATTGCGCGGCGCGCCCTCACGACGCCACCGCCATTGCGCCCAGGCGCGCCCGGCACGCGACGAGCTCGGCGCGCACCGCCTCCGGAGCCGTGCCGCCCGGCACCGAGCGCCGCGCCAGAGCCGCCTCGACGGTCAGCGCGGCGCGCAGGTCTTCCTCGAACAGCGGCGAAAACGTTTTCAACTTCGCCAGCGGCAGCGCGGTCCACGGCTGCCCGCGGCGCTCGGCTTCGCGGATCACCTGGCCCACGATTTCGTGCGCCTGGCGAAACGGCACGCCGCGGCGCACCAGGTAGTCGGCCGCCTCGGTGGCAAGCAAGCCCGGGTCGGAAGCGGCCTCGCGCAGCCGCGCTTCGTTGAGGCGCGTCGCCGCAACCGCCCCGGTGGCCAATTGCACCATCGCGCGCACCTGATCGTGCGCCGCAAAAACAGGTTCCTTATCTTCCTGTAAATCGCGCTGGTAACTGGTGGGCAGCCCCTTGAGCGTGGTGAGTACGGAGACCAGCGCCCCGGTGATCCGCCCGGCCTTTCCGCGGATCAACTCCCAGGCGTCGGGGTTTTTCTTCTGCGGCATCATGCTGCTGCCGGCGGAATATTCGTCCGGTAGGATGATGAATCCGAACTCGGGCGAGGCGAACAGCACAAAATCCATGGCCAGGCGCGACATCCCAGTGGCCAGCGCGGCCAGGGCATAGAGATAGTCGAGCGCAAAATCGCGCTGGCTGACGGCGTTCAAGCTGTTGGGCGTGATGCGCGAAAAGCCCAGCTCGCGGGCGATGGCCTCGCGGTCGATGGGAAACGCGCAGCCGGCCAGCGCGCCGGAGCCCATCGGGCAAGCGTCGGCGCTGGCCGCGGCCGCGCCCAGCCGGTCGATGTGGCACAGCAATACTTCCACGTGCGCCAGCAGGAAATGCGAAAAAAGGATCGGCTGCGCATGTTGCATGTGCGTTGTGCCGGGCATGGGCACGCCCAGGTGGCGCTCGGCCTGGTCCACCAGCGCCGTGGCCAGGTCGGCCACCGCGCGGCGCATGACCCGCGACGCGTCCATCACAAACAGGCGAAATTCGGTGGCCACCATTTCGTTGCGGCTGCGCCCGGTGTGCAACTTCGAGCCCAGCGGGCCCAGCCGCTCCACCAGCTTCAACTCGACGAAGTGGTGCACGTCCTCGGCCGTCGAGCGGTCGAGCCACCCCGGGTCCGTGTCGGCGCACTCGGCGATCTGGTCGAGCGCGGCGCCGATCAACTGCGCCTCCTCCGCGTCGAGCACCCCGATGCCCTCCAGCGCGCGCGCCCATGCGCGGTCCACCGCCAGCTCATAGGGCAGCAGGCGGCGATCGAAGGGGAACGACCGCTGGAACTCGTAGAAGGCTTCGTTCGGAGGGCGGTCGAACCGTCCGCCCCACATTTTGTCTTCGGGAGCGCGGGTCAACGTTTAGCATCCCCTCGCGGGATGGTCACCGGCAAGGCAAACAAATTGATGAATCCCTCGGCGTCCTTCGGGTTGTACCGCGCCATGCTGAAACTTGCAAGATCGGTGCGGTAGAGCGACTCCGGCGAGCATCGTTTGACCACGCTGACGATGCCCTTGTGGAGCTTCAGGCCGATCGCGCCGGTGACGCGCTGCTGCGCGCTCCGGAAAAACGCGTCGAGCGCCTCGCGCAGCGGCGTAAACCACAGGCCGTAATAGACCAGCTCGGCATAGCGCAGCGCGAGCTGTTGCTGGAAGTGCGCGGTCTCGCGGTCCAGGCACAGCGCCTCGAGCTCGCGGTGCGCGGTCACCAGCAGCGTCCCGCCCGGCGTCTCATAAGCGCCGCGGGACTTGATCCCCACCAGGCGGTTCTCCACCAGGTCCATTCGCCCGACGCCGTGCGTCGCGGCCACGGCGTTCAATTTCTCCAGCAGCGCAACCGCAGCCAGCTGCTCGCCGTTCACCGCTACCGGCGTGCCGGCTTCAAAGCCGATTTCCACCTCCGCGGGAGCGTCAGGGGCGCGCTCCGGCGCTACCACCCACTGCCACATGGCCTCCTCGGGCGCGTTGGCGGGGTCTTCCAGCCGCCCGCCCTCGTGGCTCAGGTGCCAGATGTTGCGGTCGCGGCTGTAAATGTTTGTGGTGCTCTGCTCGATAGGGACTTTGTGCGCGCGGGCATAGGCAATGGCGTCTTCGCGCGAGGCGATCTTCCACTCGCGCCACGGCGCGATGATCTTCAGCCCCGGCGCCAGCGCCTTGTAGGCCAATTCGAAGCGCACCTGGTCGTTGCCCTTGCCCGTGCAACCGTGGGCCACAGCGTCGGCGCCAAGCTTGAGCGCCAACTCTGCCTGGCGCTTGGCCAGCACGGGCCGCGCGAACGACGTGCCCAGCAGGTACTTGTATTCGTAAACGGCGCCGGCGCGCAGCGTCGGCCAGATGTAGCCGGTGATGAACTCCTCGCGCAGGTCTTCGACGTAGGCGGCGGAGGCTCCCGTGGCCAGAGCCTTGCGCTGCGCCGCTTCCAAGTCCTCCCGCTGGCCCACGTCGCCGATCATGGCGATGACATCGCAGGCGTAGTTCTCTTTCAGCCAGGGGATGATGATCGAGGTATCCAGCCCGCCGGAATAGGCGAGGACGACTTTCTGTGGCACCGGCGCTCCCTCAGCTCAGCAACATCAGCAGGATGGCTTTCTGGACGTGCAGGCGGTTCTCCGCCTGGTCATAGACGAGGGAGCGCCGCGAGTCCATCACTGCGTCGGTGACCTCCGCGCCGCGATGCGCCGGCAGGCAGTGCAGGAAGACGCTGTCGGGCGCGGCGAGCTGCATCAGCGCGTCGTTCACCTGATACGCCCCGAAGATGGCCGCGCGCTCCGCGGCCTCTTGCTCCTGGCCCATGCTGGCCCACACGTCGGTATAGACGGCCTGCGCGCCCGCCGCCGCTTCTTCGGCCGAGGATACCAGCTCGATCTTGCCGCGGTTTTCTCGCGCGATGCGCCGCGCCTCGGCGACGATCCCGGCGTCGGGTTCGTAGCCCGTCGGCGCGGCCACGCGCATGTGCGCGCCCACGCGCGCCCCGGCCACCAGCAGCGAGTGGCAGACGTTGTTGCCGTCGCCCACATAGGCCAGCTTCAGCCCGCGCAGGCCGCCGAAGCGCTCTTCGAGGGTGAAGAAATCCGAGAGCGCCTGGCAGGGATGGAAGCGGTCGGAGAGCGCGTTGATCACCGGGATAGCGGCGTGCTCGGCGAGCTGCTCGACGGCGCGCTGCTCGAAGGTGCGCGCCACGATGCCCTGCACCCAGCGCTCCAGGTTGCGCGCCACATCTTGGATGGACTCGCGCTGGCCCAGCCGCGTGCCGGTGTGGTCCAGGAACACCGCTGCGCCGCCCATGCTCTGGATGCCGACCTCGAAGGTGACCCGGGTGCGCAGCGAGGGCTTCTCAAAAATCATCGCCAGGAAGCGCCCGCCGAGCGCGCCGCGATAGCGCTCGGGCCGCGCCTTGATGTCTGCGGCCAGGTGGTAGAGCTCGCGAATCAGTGCCGCGCTCCATTCGCTGCCGGTGAGCAGGTCGCGGGTAAGCAGCAGGGTGGTTGCCGGGGCGTTCATGTTCACCTCGTCGCCGCCATCGCCAGTTCCGGAGTCGCCGGCGCATCCGCGGAAGCCGCGGTTTCGGGCCGCTTGGTCTTGGCCAGGACGCTCTCGAGCTTGGCCAGGAATTCCTTTACCTGTTGCGGGCCGGTGATGAACGGCGGCAGGAGGCGCAACACGCAGTCGTGCGTGCAGTTGATCACCAGGCCTTGCCGGAGCGCTTCGGCCACGTACGGTCCGCCTTCGACCTTCAATTCCAGGCCCCACATCAAGCCTTCGCCGCGGAGCTCGCGCACGAAATTGAATTTCGCTGCGAGCTTCGTCAAGCCGGCCTGAATCTCCCGCCCTCGCTCCGAGATGTTGGCCAGCAGGTTCTCTTCTTCGATGGCGGTCAGGAATTCGAGCGCCACGGCGCACACCAGCGGGCCGCCTCCGAACGTGCTGCCGTGCAGGCCGGGCGAAAACGCCGCCGCGAACGCCTCGCGCGCCAGGATGGCCCCCAGCGGCAACCCCCCGGCCAGCGGTTTGGCCACCACCACGATGTCCGGCAGCCCGGCGAACCGCTGATAAGCGAAATAGCGGCCGGTGCGGCCGAGCCCGCACTGGATTTCGTCAGCGACGAATGCGGCCTCGTGCCGGGTGGCCAGCTGGCGGGCGCGCTTCCAGAACGTTTCGCTCACCGGGAAGATGCCGCCTTCGCCTTGAATCGTCTCCAGCACGATGGCGCAGACGCGCGCATCGAACTTGGCTTCCAGGTCCGCAACGTCGTTGAAGCGCACAAACTCCACGCCCGGCACCAGCGGCGCAAAGGGCTCGCGGTACTTTGCCGGCGCGGTGATGGCCAGCGCGCCAAACGTGCGCCCGTGAAAGGAGTTTTCCAGCGCCAGGATGCGCGTCTTGCCGGCGGACTTGTGTCGCGCGGCGAGCCGCGCCAGCTTGAGCGCGCCTTCCACCGCCTCCGTGCCGCTATTGGTGAAGAAGACGCGGTCCAGCCCCGACCACTGCGCCAGCTTGCGCGCCAGCGGCCCCTGGTACGGATTGTGAAACAGGTTGGAGACGTGGATCGCCCGCGATGCCTCGCGCCGGATCACGCGCACCAGCCGCGGATGAGCGTGCCCCAGGGCGTTCACGCCGATGCCGGCCAAAAAGTCGAGGTATTTCCGGCCCTTTTGATCGTAGAGGTAGCAGCCCTTGCCGCGCGTGAACACCATCGGCGGGCGCTTGTACGTGTTCATCAGGTAGCGCGCCGCGTCGCCGATCGCCCCAGCCTTTCCCGAGACATTTGCCCCGCTGCGGCGGCCCGCCGCGCTGGCCTTCTTGTTCCGCTGCATCGTTTTTGTCACCGCTGGGCCACCGCCCCCGCGGCGGGAAACATCGCCTTGACGCGCGTGCCCCGGCCCTTCCCCCCGTTGGCGGCCGAGAGCAGGCTATTCGGCAGCGCTCCGCCGACAATGCGCACCTGGCGCACGCCGGCCGCCAGCGCTCGTTTGCACGCTTCGAGCTTCAGCACCATGCCGCCCGAAACTTTGTTCTGCCGGATCAGCTCTTCAACCTCGTCGCAGGAGACGCCCTTGAGCACTTTGGCCCCGTCCAGCACGCCGGCAACGTCGGTGAGATAAATCAGCCGGTCGGCGTGAATGTACTCGGCGCAGGCGGCGGCCATGTGGTCGGCGTTGATGTTGTACACCTCGCCGTCCGCACCCAGACCCAGGCAAGCGGCCACCGGCAAGATCCCGGCGCGCCAGAGCGACTCCAGGAACTCCAAGTTGACGCCGGTCAGGTAACCCACAAATCCCAGCCCGCCGACCACTTCGTCGTGCACCATCGGCTCGGCGAGGAAACATGCAGCGTCGCCCGCCGAAACTCCCACGGCAGGCTGTCCGGCCTCGGAGATGGCTGTGGACAATCGCTTGTTGAGCAAGCCGCCCAGCACCATCACGGCGACATCGCGGGTTTCCCGATCGGTGACGCGCAGCCCGGCGACGAAGCGGCTGGGCATGCCCATGCGTGCCAGCGTCGCGGTGAAAATCTTGCCCCCGCCGTGCACCACCAGGATTTCGTGGCCCTCATGCGCGAGCTGCGCCAACTGCCGCGACACCGACTGCACCGCCTGCCGGTCCTCCAGCAGCGCCCCGGCGATTTTGACCACCATTCTCATACCAGCGCCGTGGCCTCCTCGAAGCCCATCATCCCGTTCAGGTTTTGCACCGCTTGCCCGGCGGCGCCTTTGCCCAGGTTGTCCAGGCAGCAGACCACCGCCAGCCGCTCCCCCGCGCTGTCCACCGCAAACCCGATGTCGCAGAAGTTGGTGTGCGCCACGTGCTGCAGCTCCGGCAACCGCCCGGCCGGCCACACGCGCACCAGCGGACGTCCAGCGTAGAACTGCCGGTAGAGCGCTTCGATTTCTTCGGCGCTGCGCCGGCCGTCGAGCCACACGTAGAGAGTTGAAAGAATGCCCCGCGCCACCGGCAGCAGGTGCGTTGTGAAGATCAGGTCTTCGCTCTCGACCCCCAGGTGCTCGGTGATCTCGGGCGTGTGGCGGTGCGCGAATAGGCTGTAGGCGCGGAAGTTTTCGTCCACCTCGACGAAGTGCAGCTCGCGCTTGGGGTCCTTGCCGGCGCCGCTGGCGCCGGACTTGCAATCGCAGACGATGCCGCGCTCGCGGGCCACCCAGCCGGCATCCACCAGCGGCCGCAGGCCGAGAATCGCCGAGGTGGCGTAGCAGCCGGGGTTGGCCACCAGGCGCGCCAAGGGCAGCGCCCCGGCGTACAGCTCCGGCAGGCCGTAAACGGCTTGCTCCAGCACCGCCTGCGCCGCCGCGGGCAGCTTGTACCACGCCGCGAATGTCTCCGGCTCACGGAAGCGGAACGCCCCGCTCAAGTCCACCACGCGCAGGCCGGCATCGAGCAGGGCCGGGGCAATCTCGAGCGAAGCCTCGTGGGGCGTGGCCAGGAACACAACGCCTGCGCCACTCGAGGCAATGGCTTCCACCGAAAACTGCCGGCAGGGCGCTTCGCCCCAGCCGCGCAGTTGCGGAAAAATCTCCGTGAGGCAGCGCGCCTGCGCGGAGCCCTCGCGCAGATAAAACGTCGGCTTTTCGATTTGCGGGTGCCGCAGCAGGAGCCGGGCCAGCTCGAACCCAGCGTAGCCCGTTGCCCCCACCACCGCTACCCGCGGTTTTTGTCTCCCACCCTCAGCGGGCCGCCGCGCGGAGATCATCGGAGCAGCTCCTCCATCCGCTTCTGCACTGCCCCGCGGGCCGCGCGCGACGTCGTCACCACCAGAACCGTGTCGTCGCCCGCAATTGTGCCGGCGACCTCCTTCATGCGCTCGGCGTCAACCGCCGCGGCCAGCGGCTGCGCGCCCCCGGGCGGCGTCTTCAGCACCAGCAGGTTCTGCGCCGGGCGAACATCGAGCAGGAACTCGCGCAGGGCGCGCCCCAGTGCCGGCAGCACCGCCGCCTCTTCCCCAACCGCAGTGAGCGGCTTGTAGCCGGCGGCGGTCTTCACCAGCCTCAGGTCGTGGAAATCCCGCGAGAGCGTGGCCTGCGTCACACGCACCTTCATGTGCGCCAGCCGCCGCCGCAGCTCCCCCTGACTGGTGATGGCTTCGCTCGAGATCAATTTCAGGATCTGCCCCTGCCGATATCGTTTCAGTGCGCCCACAAATGCGGCCTGGCCTGCCTGCGTACTATTATACATCAGAGTGCATATTTATACGAATACGGGCGAGCCCTGTCAACCGAAAAATGTAACTTTTTCACTGCCGCCCCCGCCGGGGTCGCGCGCCGCCCCACAGGTTGAGCCCCGGCGAACCGCGATGTTATCCTGCAAGCATGGCCGATGCTTCCCCCCAACCTGGGCCGGCGGACGCGGCGCTCGGGCAGCACCAGGCGCTGCTCGAGGTGGCCGAAGCGATTGCGCGGCACCGCGATCTGGGCGAGCTCTTCCACGATTTGGCGCAGCGGCTGCACCGCCTGGTGCAGTTCGATTACCTCAACCTGGTTCTGCACGACCCCGCGCGCCAGGTTATGCGCCTGCACATCTTGGAGACCTCGCAACCCACGCGCATCCAGGCGGGCATGGAATTTCCCGTCGCCGAGACTCCAGCGGGCTGGGTGTGGGAGACGCAGCAGCCGTTCATGGTCGCCGACATCGCGCAGGAATCGCGCTACCCCGCGGTGACGCAAATGCTCCAGCAGGAGCGCGTGAAGGCCTATTGCTTGCTCCCGCTGACCACGGCGCAGAGGCGGCTCGGGGCGCTTGGCTTCGGCCGCGGCGTGGCGCATCGCTACTCCGCAGCGGAAGTGGAATTCATGCAGCACGTGGCCAAGCAGGTGGCCGTCGCGGTGGATAACGCGCTCAATTACCAGAGCGCGCAGGCCTACCAGCAGCAGCTGGCGCGGGAGCGCGACCGCCTGCGCGTGCTGCTCGAGGTGAACAACGCGCTGGTCGCCAACCTCGACCTCCACGAACTGTTCGCGGCCATCGCCGCATGCCTCCGCCGGGTGATGCAGCACGAATACACCAGCCTGGCGCTCTACGACCAGGAAACCAAGCGCCTGCGCCTCATCGCTTTGGACTTTCCTCAGGGCCGGGGGATCGTCCGCGAGGAGATGACCATTCCCGTGGAGACCTCGCCCTCCGGCTGCGCCTTCGCCAACCGCAAACCCCTGCTCGCCAACCGCGCCGACCTCGAGCGCTACGACTCCGAAATCGCGCGTTTGCTGCTTGCCGAGGGGGTCAGGTCGGTCTGCTGCGTCCCGCTGATCACCCGCAATCGCGTGCTCGGCGCATTGAACGTCGCCAGCTTGCGCGACGCCGCCTTCACGCAGGAGGACGCCGACCTGCTCAGCCAGGTCTCCGCGCAGGTGGCCATCGCCGTGGAAAATGCTTTGGCCTTCCGCGAAATCGCCGACCTGAAAAACAAGCTCGCCCAGGAAAAGCTCTATCTCGAAGACGAGATCCGCACGGAGTTCAACTTCGAGGAGATCGTCGGCGAGAGCCCGCTGCTGAAAGCCGTTCTGAAGCAGGTCGAGAGCGTCGCCCCCACCGACTCGACCGTGCTCATCCACGGCGAGACCGGCACTGGCAAAGAGCTGATCGCCCGCGCCATCCACAACCTCAGCGCCCGCCGCGAGCACACCTTCGTCAAGGTGAACTGCGCCGCCATCCCCACCGGCCTGCTCGAATCCGAGCTGTTCGGCCACGAGCGCGGCGCCTTTACCGGCGCCATCGCCCAGAAAGTCGGCCGCTTCGAGCTGGCGCACGGCGGTACGGTGTTCCTCGACGAGGTGGGGGACATCCCCCTGGAGCTTCAGCCCAAGCTGCTGCGCGTCCTCCAGGAGCAGGAGTTCGAGCGGCTGGGCAGCACGCGCACCATTCGCGTGGACGCTCGCGTCGTCGCCGCCACCAATCGCGACCTCCACCGCATGGTGGCCGACCGCACCTTCCGCAACGACCTCTTCTACCGCCTCAGCGTCTTCCCCCTGTTCGTGCCGCCCCTGCGCGAGCGTCGCGAAGACATCCCCACGCTGGTCCGCTACTTCACCCAGATCTACGCCCGGCGGATGAACAAGCGCATCGAGACCATCCCCGCCGATTCCCTCGACCTGCTCACGCGCTATCACTGGCCCGGAAACATCCGCGAACTCGAAAACCTCATCGAGCGCGCCGCCATCCTCTCCCCGGGACCCGTGTTGCAGGTGCCGCTCGCCGAGCTCAAGCCACCGTCCGAGGTCCCCACCGGCGGCGTCTCCACACTGCAAGCCGCCGAGCGCCAGCACATCCTGCGCGCCCTCCAGGAGACCAACTGGGTGCTCGGAGGCCCACGCGGTGCCGCCGCCCGCCTGGGCATGAAACGCACCACCGTGCAGTCACGCATGCGCAAGTTGGGCATTTCCCGCCAGTCAAACTAACTAACCGATACCTCCTGGCGTTCTGCCGGTATTTCGGCAAGTGCCCACATATCGGCATACAATCGTCGGCATTCCCTGCCATTGATGCCAAAAGCTACTCATATCGATGGAATTAAAAGATTTAGATACAAATAATTAGATAGGTATGCCGTATTTTCGGCAGTTTGGAACACGTGTTGCCATAGCTCTTGGCCGAGGGCGACAGAAAGAGATGCTGAGAATCACAGTAATCGAGTCGGGCCAAACCGACACGCTTGAGCTCGAAGGCAAACTTTCAGGACCCTGGGTGGCCGAGCTCGAGCAGTGCTGGCGCGCGGCCCTGGCTTCGGGCCATTCCCTCCGTATCCACCTACGAGCCGTCGGCTACATCGACGCCGCGGGCAAGGAGCTTCTGGCGGAAATGCACCGCCAGGGCGCAGAGCTGGTGGCCGTCGGCTGCATGACGCGAGCCATCGTGGCCGAGATCAAGGCCCGCTTCGCTCCCGCGGGCAGCTCGCGCCGCGGATGGTTCGGCAAGAAATCGTTCTTCCTTTTCTTTCTGATGGGCGCACTGGCCATCGCTCCGGGTGCGCGCGCCGAGGAAAAGGCGAGGACAATCGCAGAAGAAAACCCGGCCCTCCGGCTGACGCTGCGCGAGGCCGTCGGGCTGGCGCTCAAGCAGAACCCGCAGGTGCAGATTGCGGTTTTGAACGTTGCCCAGAGCAGCCAGGACAAAAACATCGCGCTTTCCGCGCTGCTGCCGCAGGCCGAGCTTGAGGTTACCGAGGCCGTGCGCCGCGGCAACCTGGAGACCAACCTCGGCCGGCGGATTCCCAGCTTCCCGCAGCACTTCGGACCCTTCCAGGTGTTCCATGCCGGGCCGCAATTCTCCATGCCGCTTTTCGACCTGAAGCTCTGGCGGCGCTGGCAGGCGGCGCGGCAAGGCGTTCGGGCCAGCGAGTCGCAGCAGCAGTCGGTGCGCGAGCAGGTCGTGCTGCTTGTGGTGTCGCAGTACCTCGGCTGCCTGCGCGCCGGCGCGGAGGTGCGCGCGGCGCAATCGCGCGTCGAGCTGGCGCAGGCGCTCTACCAGCAGGCCGCCGACATGCAAAAGCAAGGCGTGGGCACGGGCCTCGACGCGCTGCGCGCCAACGTCGAGCTGCAAAACGAAAAGCAGCGCTTGATCCTGGCCGAGACCGCGCAGAAGACGGCGCTCTACGGCCTGGTGCGGCTGCTGAACCTGGACCCGCGGCAAGCCATCGAGTTGGGCGACGCCATGAGCTTCTTCGAGACGCCGGAGTTTCGTCCCGAGCAGGACCTGGACCGCGCCTGGGCCGCCCGGCCGGAGATGCGCGCGCTCGCCGCGCGGGAGCGGGCCGCCTACGACCAGAAGCGCGCCGCCAGCGAGTCGCGGCTGCCGGCGCTGCGCGTGGTTGGCGGCTGGGGATATGAGGGCACCTCTGCGTCGCGCGCGATTCCCTCCTACCAATACCAGTTGGGCGTGAATATGCCTGTCTTCACCAGCGGGCGCATCCGCGCCGAAGTGGCCCGCGCGGACCTCGAGCTGCAGAAGATCGGCCAGGAGCGCGCCGACTTGCGCAGCCAGATCGCTCTCGAGGTGAAGACGGCCGACGCGAATCTCGACTCCGCGCGGCATGAAGTTGACCTGGCCAACCTCGGCGTCGAACTCGCCCGGGAGGAGGTCAGCCAGGCCCGCGATCGCTTCGCCGCCGGCGTGGCCAACAACATCGAAGTCATCTCCGCCCAGGATGCGCTGACCCGCGCCAACGATAACCAGATTGCCGCGCTCTATCGCTACAACCAGGCGCGCGCCGACCTGGCCCGCTCCATCGGACAGATGGAATTGCTCTACGCCAAGTGAGGACCAATGACCATGATTGAAGTGGATCTCGGACTTGAAAATTTCGACAAGGTCCCCAAGCTGCCCGAGCCGCCGCGGAAGAACGGCTGGGCGGGCGGCTGGGCCAACCCCAGGGTTCGCTGGCTCGCCTATACCGGCGCGGCAGTGCTGCTGCTGGCCGTGGCCATGATTTTCGTTTACTTCCACGGCCGCGAGTCCACCGACGACGCGCAAGTGGACGGCCACCTCGCGCCGGTGGCCTCGAAGATTTACGGCAACGTCGCCGAAGTTCTGGTGGACGACAACCAGCCGGTCAAGCTCGGCCAGGTCCTGGTGCGCATAGACGCGCGGGACTATCAGGCCAATCGGGACAGGGCGCGCGCCGCGCTGGCCCTGGCCGAAAGCCAGGCCAACTCCGCCCGCGTGGGCGTGCCCTGGACGCGCGAAGTCGTCGAGAGTGGCCGCTCCAGCGCCGACGCCCAGCTCACCTCGGCCCAAGCGGACTTCGTTCGCGCCACGCTCGCCTACGAGCAGGCCACCACCTCCGACTTGGCCTATGCCCGCGCCAACGTCGAGAAGCGCCAGGCCAGCTTCGACCGCGCCCGAGCCGACCTCGAGCGCATGCGCCCGCTCGCCGCCAAAGCCGAAATCTCCCAACAAGAGTTCGATCGCTTCGTCGCTGCCGCTCGGGTGGCCGAAAGCGAGTTGAAAGCCGACCAAGAAAAGCTCGCCCAGGCCGCAAAAAACGTCGAGATCCTTCAGGCGGCGATGCTGGCGGCACAGGGGCGCGTCCAGCAAGGCCGCGCCGGAATTTCCCAGGCGCGCGCCAACTTCAAGCAAGTGAACATGCGCACGGCCGATGCGTCGGCGGCCTCGGCGGGGGTGGCCTCAGCGCGCGCCGCGCTCGAAGCCGCCGAGCTGCAGTTGGGCTACACCACCATCGTCGCCCCGCTGGACGGCGTGGTGACGCACAAGTCGGTCGAAGTCGGACAGATTGTCCAGCCGGGACAGGGGCTGCTCGTGGTCGTGCCGCTTGAAAACGTCTGGGTGACCGCCAATTTCAAGGAAACGCAACTCGCTCGCGTGCGCCCCGGACAGCGCGCCGAGGTCAAGGTGGACATGTACGGCAAAACCTTTCCGGGCCGCGTGGATTCCATCGCCGGCGCCACCGGGAGCCGGCTCAGCCTGCTGCCGCCCGAAAACGCCTCGGGCAACTTCGTCAAGGTGGTGCAGCGCATTCCGGTGAAGATCGCTCTCGACCCCATCCCGCCGCAAAAAGCGATTTTGCGCCCGGGCATGAACGTGGACGCCACGATTCTGACGCGGTGAGCGCCGGGGGAGCCAACGAAGTTTTTCCGCGGGAACGCCCATGAAGAGCCTGCTCGCAAAAATTCGCACGGAAAACGGCGAAATCAATCCCTGGATCATCGCCGTCACCGTCACCCTGGCGACGTTCATGGAGGTGCTGGACACCAGCATCGCCAATGTGGCCTTGCCGCACATCGCCGGCAGCCTTTCCGCCGGGGTGGACGAGAGCACCTGGGTGCTGACCTCCTATCTGGTGGCCAACGCCATCGTGCTTCCGCTCAGCGGCTGGTTTTCCGCGCTGATCGGCCGGAAACGCTTCTACATGATTTGCGTGGCGTTGTTCACGGTGAGCTCGTTCCTGTGCGGGCTGGCGCCAAACCTCGGCACGCTGGTCTTTTTCCGCATCCTGCAAGGCGCGGGCGGCGGGGGCTTACAACCCAGCGAGCAGGCTATCCTGCGCGACACGTTTCCGCCGCAAAAGCTGGGCATGGGCCTGGCCGTCTACGGCGTCGCGGTGGTGGTCGCGCCGACGATTGGCCCGACGCTCGGCGGCTGGATCACCGACAACTATAGCTGGCGCTGGATTTTCTACATCAACGTGCCCGTGGGGATCCTCTCGCTGCTGCTCACCTCCGCGCTCATCACCGATCCGCCGTACATGGAGCGCAAAAGCTTCCGCAGCGGAATCAAGATTGATTACATCGGCATCGGGCTGATCAGCTTGGGGCTGGGCAGCCTGCAAATCGTCCTGGACAAGGGCCAGCGCGAGGGTTGGTTCGGCTCGCCTTTCATCCTTGTCTTCGCCGCGCTGATGGTGATCGGGCTGGTGGCGGCGGTGATTTGGGAGCTCCGCCAGCGCGACCCGGTGGTGGACCTGCGCATGCTCGGCGAGCGCAACTTCATGCTTTCCACCCTCAGCATGTTTTTCCTCGGCTTTGTCCTCTACGCCAGCACGGTGCTCCTGCCGCAGTTGATGCAGACTCTGCTCGGCTATCCCGCCACCACCTCCGGGCTGGCGCTTTCCCCCGGCGGGCTGGTGCTCATGGCCATGATGCCGGTGGTGGGGCTGCTGGTGTCGCGCATGGAGGCGCGCTGGCTGGTCATTGCCGGATCGCTGGTGAATGCCGCCGCGCTGTTCTGGATGGCCGGCTGGAACCTGGGTGTGGACTTCCGCACCGCCGTGCTGGCGCGCATGCTGCAAAGCTTGGGCCTGGCGTTTCTGTTCATCCCCATCAACGTGGCCGCATTCAGCTTCGTGCCCAAAGAGAAGACCAACAACGGCACCGGCATCATCAACCTGGCGCGAAACATCGGCGCCAGCGTGGGCATCGCCACGGTCACCTCCCTGCTCGACCGCCGCGCGCAGTTCCACCAGCAGGTCCTCGGCAGCCACGTGAACGCGCTCGATCCCGGCTACCGCGCCATGGTGGACTCCACGACCCAGCATTTGCTCGCCCACGGATCGAGCGCAGCGCAGGCTTCGGCGCAGGCTCACGGCATGCTCTACAACCTGGTGCAGCGCCAATCGGCCATGATGGCTTTCCTGGACAATTTCTGGTTGCTGGGCGTCATTTTCCTGGCCGTGATTCCGCTGATGTTTTTGCTGAAGAAAGCCGGGCCGCAGGCCGAGGCCGTGCCGGTGCACTGAGGATGTGGGGGCTGGCCCTGGAGTCGCGGGGCCGGCCCGAGTTCAACACGCGTTTCTATAAAGAGGGTGCCATGCCATTCTCGAACAATCGCCAAGCGCAACAGGGCCTCGTTGTCCCAGACGATAGCCAACTGATTTACCGGGGCCTTCGCGGCGACCCCGACGCGCTCGAGGCGCTGTTTGCGCGCCACAATAGCGCTCTCTACCAGACCGCCCTGCGCGTCCTGGGCAACCCCGAGGATGCCGAAGACGCCCTCCAGGAGGGCTTGCTCGCCGCCTACCGCAATCTCCCGCGGTTTGAAGGCCGCTCGCAATTTTCCACTTGGCTGACGCGCATCGTCATCAATGCCGCGCTGATGCGTCGCCGCAGCCAGCGCGCACGGCCGGCCGTTTCACTCGACCAGCCGCCGGGGGAAGACGACCTGCCGCTCGCCGAGCGCTTTGCCGACTCCGGCCCCGACCCCGAGCAACTCTATCGCGGCAAGGAGCTCACCTCTTTGCTCGAGGAGGACCTCGCCGGGCTCTCCCCGCTGCTGCGCTCGGCGTTCCTGCTGCGCGAGATCGAAGGGTTGTCTACCGAAGAGGCCGCCCGGGAGCTCGGCGTCACGCAGAACACACTCAAGGCCCGGCTGTGGCGCGCGCGGCAGCAACTGGCGTCGCGGCTGGGCCGCCGGCTGCGCCGCAACGATTCCGCCGCGGCAGCCTCGCCCGCAGCATCTCTATCGGCTGGCGCGCCCGGCGCGATGCAATTCGCTTTCCGCACGTAGCGGCGGGTTTACCCCGCCATCTGCACGGGGTAGCGGCGGGTCCATCCCGCCATCTACCTGGGGGAGGATTTCTCAAATGTCCACAAGGCTCGAACGCCTCCAGCAGGTCGTCCGCGGCGAGCTGCCCCCGCCGCCCGTCGCCACTCTGCTCGGTTTCCGGCTTGTCTCCGTGCGCCCCGGCGAGGCCGTCGTCGAGCTCGCCGCCGACCAACGCCACGCCAACCCCATGGGCACGCTCCACGGCGGCGTGCTCTGCGACATCGCCGACGCGGCCATGGGCATCGCCTACGTCAGCGCGCTCGAAGAAGACGAATCGTTCACCACGCTCGAGCTGAAAATCAATTTCCTCAAGCCCATCTGGAAGGCGCATCTGCGGGCCGTCGGCCGGGTGGTCAAGCAGGGCCGCACCATCGGCCTGGTCGAGTGCGACATCACCGACGAGCAGCAGAGTTTGGTCGCCCGCGCCTCTTCTACCTGCATGACCCTGCGCGGCGAAATGGCCCGCGGCCGCTAACTTTCTTGCCGTTGCCCGGGAGTGTAGCGCCGGGCTTCAGCCCGGCACGTCTGCCCTCCCGCCCCCCGTCATTCTGAGTCCCGACTTAGTCGGGACGAAGAATCCCTCTGCCGCGCCCGGCGCGATGCACTTCGCTTTCCGCACGTAGCGGCGGGTTTATCCCGCCATCTTCGCTTTCCGCGCGTAGCAGCTATCTGAAAAAGTGTCTTGGGCTATCATCCCTGAAAGCGCGACTGTCAATCCATCCGCAGCTCGCGTCGAATGGGGTCGCACGCTGTCATTCTGAGTCCCGACCTTGTCGGGACTAAGCCTGCCCTGAGCACAGCCGATCGAAGATTCCGACCCTGCCGGAAAGGGAATCCCCCAGCACCCTTCAAGCACAGTGTGGCACTGGCGCATCCGCCGTGTGCCGAATTCGCCCTCGCTTGTCCTTCCGAGGGCCGATACTTTTGATCGGCCCGAGGAATCTGCTTTTCCCGCCTCGCGTCATTGTGCCTGCCCTGAGCGCAGTCGAAGGGAGTCCCGACTTAGTCGGGACGAAGAATCCCCCAGCGCCCTTCAAGCACAGCGTCGCAATGGCGAATCAACAGTGTGCCTATGCCGCCTTGCGTCTTCATGGTTCGGTTTCACTCACTCATGACCCTGCGCGGAGTCAAATGGGTCGGCCGCGGGGCTTTTTCCGATACCAGCCGGGGACGGTCGTCGCGCGGTTCTTGTAGCCCGCGTCTTTAGACGCGGGGCCTTCTCCGATGAATCTGCAGCCTATCAGGAGCCCTCGGGCACCGCTGCTCAGGACTACATCCACGTTTACCACGGTGACGCGAACCTCCAAACCGAAAGCTTAGAGCACATCTAGGCCACCGCCACTAAAATCCCCGCCGCCGTCCGCGTCGTAAATAGCCGGTCGGCATTCTCCACTAGTCGGGCCTTCAGACAATGGACCCGAATCATCCCGGGGCATCCCCTGCTAAACCGTCCAACAACCGAGGGCTTCGGCCACACCGAGGCCGTGTCCGTCGACGGTCTCGGCCGCGACTGTGGCAAGATTGGGAGCACTACAGGATTCTTCCTGAGGAAAGTTAGGGCACGACCAGCCCGTCCATCTAGAAGGGGGGCGACGCAGCGCACTGTTGTGACGCATTGGGTCAAACAGGCACCGCTGTTTTCTCGCCCAATGGGTACGGATTCTGTTAGCTTCCATCTAAATACTTCAGGTAGAATCCTGCAAAATCGGCGAGGCGCAAATGGAACAGTACTGGCTTGTTGTTGGAACTTCCAAAAACTGGGAAATCTCGTTCCACAATGGAAATATATGGGGCCTTAAGGTGTTTCGAGAGTTAACTGCCCTCTGGAATCTACTTCAAGAGGGTGACAGGATTCTACTCTATGTTTCTAAGCCAGTGAGCGGGGTGGTCGGCTGCGGGACTGTAAGAACCAAGTTTCGCCAGACGAACCCCTTGTGGCCAGAAGAAGTCCGTCGAAAATCAGTTGTCTGGCCCCTGCGTTTTGAATTTGACTTGGAGTACTGCCTTAGCCCATCACTATGGGAGGCAGGAGCCTACAAGGAAACAAATTTGCAATTGATCACGCGAATGGTGTTTCAATGCGTCCCGATCACGTTGGCGGAAGCAGTGCGTAAGCATTTCCATCTCCCAACGGCTGTGCGTGAGGCTGCCCAGCGTACGGAAAGACTGCTAACAACGGTCGGGGAACAAACAAAGGCAGACCACGACCTTGTGAAACAGCAACTGGCCGAGATCGGAAAAATACAGGGGTTCCTGGCGGAGAAAGAATACCCGATAGATGGGAACCGGCTTGATGTCGTTTGGCGTCGTGTCGAGCGCTCGGTTCCTACCTACGCTTTTGAAGTGCAGGTTTCCGGAGACATATACCATGCACTCGCGAAATTGAAGCGGGCCTACGATCTCTGGAACAGTCGGATTTTCGTTGCGGGCAGCTTACAAGACCGCTCGAAATTCGAGGAACTGATCGCAGGGACATTCCGCGAAATTGGCGCGCGAGCTCGATATCTTGACTTGTCCTCTGTCGCTGAACTCCACGCGCGTAAAGCTGAATACAAAGTACTCGAAACGCAGTTAGGAATTTCCCCTGAATAGGGTGAAAAAATAAGGAGTCCTTGACAATTGGATTAGGGAGGGAAGATGGGAAACGCCGACTATGCTTCACTATGTTGGACGGTCGATGATGTAATTGAGAACGCGAACGAGTTGGGCATCAGCATACCGAGGGGCCGTGCCGAAAGATTGCTTCGGGACCATGAAAGGCACATTGAAGACGCCATGGTCGGAGCGGGATGGCAAGTCATCGAGGCGGTTCTGACAGTCGCGGCGAAGAATCGAATACGATCGGTCAAATCTTGACGAAGATGGGGTGATAGAGCAGCCAGGTCAGGCCGAGCCAGCGCATGCCTGCGTAGCCGGGCCATTCGAACGCTTTTTCCCACCCTAAAAAAATGCGCCAAACGCGCAAGCACTCCTTGCCATTTGCGCTAGCCTGAATTGTCCCGAGCGAAGTCGAGAGGCTTGCTGCCTCTCGTGTAGCGCACCACGTCGCCCGCTTCCGTCGTGGTGGCTGGGTCAAGCCCCGAGCTAAGATAGAGCCATGTTTGCCGTCGGCGTGGTCTATGTAGGGCTGCTCCTCGCATTGTCCGGCGGGGTTTCGCTCATCAAGCCACTGTCCTTCCTGGGAATCCGCAGCCGGCTGCAAGGTACTTTCCTACTCGGGCTCGGTCTGCTCTTCGCTGCCGTGGGCGGGGCTCTCCCGGCAACAGAAGTGCGCGTCGCGGTGTTCCGAACACAACTCGATCAATTCGCACCGGTGTACCAGTTCAGCGAGTTTCACTCGGTCCGGGTGATGGCGCCCCGAGATCGAGTCTATCGGGCGATCAAGGCCGTGACGCCGCACGAAATTCCGTTTTTCCGGACGCTGACTTGGCTTCGGCGCTTCGGTCGCCCTGGTTCCGAAAGCATTCTGAATCCGCCAGAGCACTCGCCCGTCCTGGAGGTTGCCACACGGACGGGGTTTTTGCTCCTGGCAGAAGAGCCGGATCGCGAGATTGTTGTGGGCACCCTGGTGATGGCTCCGCGTGGCTGGCGGCCCCAGAGACGTCCCACGCCTGAGGACTTCGAGGCGCTGCGTGAGCCTGGCTTCGCAATTGCCGCCATGAATTTCCTGGTCGAAGATGCCGGCCCCGGCGCCTGCGTGGTCACCACGGAGACGCGGGTCTTTGCGACGGACGCCCCGGCGCGACGCAGATTTGCGAGGTACTGGCGGGTGATTTACCCAGGGAGCGCGCTGATTCGGCGCATGTGGCTTCGAGCCGTGAAGCGCCGGGCGGAAGCTGCAGGCTTCTGAACACGGCTTGTGCTTCGCCTCCCGCTGCGCAGCCGGGCCTTTCGAACGCTTTTCCCCAACCGAAAAAAATGCGCCAAACGCGCAATCACTTCTTGCCATTTGCGCTAGCCTGAATCGCGCGGCGCGGGGTATGCGTCCCGGATGGTCTTGCGGGAGGCGCGGTGTCATTCTGAGCGCAGCGAAGAATCTCTCTTTCGGTCGCCATTCCTCGGCCCGATGCTCTCGATCGACTCGCGAAATGGCAGCGCAGGACGATGACCAGCATCCTGCTAGAAAGGATCAGGGGCCCGAGTATGTCAGCGCTTGCCAACCCCGTGTTTCCACGGACCGGCCATGCCTTCAGGCCGGTGATTTCTGACTTCTGCTGCGTTAGTCCTTTGGAATGCGTCGTTACAAAAATCGCGCCCGCAACTCCTTTGGAATCCACTGATACAAATTCATTGCACTTAAACTCCTTTAGATTCCACTGTTACAAAAAACCCCCGGGGGGTCCCCCCTCCCTACTTTCTCGCTTCCTATTCTCCATTCCCAGAGGTGCAAAATGTCCGCAGAACTTCAGATAGACAATCCCTGTCACTTCCCTTCCGCCAGTGGGCGTCGCTGCCGCACGCTGCGCACCAACGGCCACGCTTCGCTCTGCCCTCAACATCTCCGGCGCGAACTCCAGCCCGTGCCCCAGCCCGCCCCGGAACTGGTCGCCGCCGAACTCCTCGGCCCCATCCAGGATTTCACCACCGCCA
>OBEQ011379552.1_pt1 | contig 21724 bp, 28 predicted proteins | sample 1670901 | NCBI WGS metagenome assembly OBEQ01 (sample SAMEA104232315, study PRJEB22302) | groundwater metagenome | biome: forest; feature: aquifer; material: groundwater | place: USA | collected 2011-08-07 | depth 5.4 m
ACGGCGCGCCGCCGCACGCCCTCCAGGCTGCAGTAGCCGCAGAGGTACCCACTCTCACGCCGTGCTCCGCAATCTCGCGAGTAAGCTCGATGACGCCGTTGACGGGCACGTGCGCACCAGAGCCGATGCTTACGTTGACTGATGACGTTCGCGTAGAGGTTCGAGGACGCTAACCTACGGTGACTGGGATGGCCGACGGTACAACATGTACGAAAAGCGGCCGTGCAGCCACGCCTCGCCCGCCGCATCGTCGTGGCGGGTGTCGATCGATTCGCTGTGGACGTGTGCGTAATGGCCGCCGAGGCGAGCGATCTCCTGAGTCAGTCGGGTCTGGATATTAGCCATGAGCTCGGCGTAACAGCGATCCCACAGCTCATCTCGATGACTGATGGTCCCTGCCACACGACCGCTGGTCGCCTCAATTGTGTGTTCGGCCACCAACTCCGCATTCAAGGGCGGCAGCTCGCGGTGCCAATAGACGATCTTCTCGTTGTCGTTCATCGATGTTCTTTCGGTTCCTTCGTGACGACTCGGGCGACGCCCTGGCGCGCCCCGAGGACGGCGTCCGCCACCGTCCAGTCGATGCGGTCGGCGAGGGCCGCATCAACGGCAAGTCTGTGGAGCATCTGCATTGGCTCAACGTTCAACCGCCCATAGACGTCCTTGTGGACCTCGAGGTACACCTCGCCGTGTATCTCGGCGAGCAGAATCGGCTCGTAGATGATCTGTCCCTGTACCCCCACATCAACCAGAGTGAACAGGCGGCGGATGCCGGCACTGCCGAGACGTATGCACCCGTGCGTGGCGGCGTTGTAGATACGCGCGGGCGCCGGCGTGCCGTGGATGCCGATCCCTGAGACGCTCAGACCTATCCAGTAGTCGCCGAGCGGATTGCCTGGCCCTGGCGGAACGACGGGAGGCTGCGTCCGTCCGCGCCGAGCGCTCTCTCTGAGGATGGATGCCGGGACGTGCCAGGTGGGATTCTGTTTCTTGGTGATGACGGTGAAGGGCGCTGTGGGCGTTTGCCAGTCGGGCCGGCCAACGGCGACCGGAGATGCCTCGAGGCGCCCTTCGTCGGCGTAGAACAGCATGCGCTGCGGGATGTTGATCACGATCCCGCCGGCTGATGCTTCTTCAGGAACGATGTGACGGTTATCAATCCAAATCCGCTGACCGACGGCCAGCGGCGCGCGCGGGTCCAGGTGATTCTCCGCGGCAAGCGTCGCGGCGTCGACGCCGAACGTCGATCCGATGCGGGCGAGACTCTCGCCGCGGACAACGGTGTGGACGGTAATCCCTCCGCTTACACGACCCGTATCGGAGCTCTCGCCGCGGGCGCCCGCTGAACACGGAAGCAATAGGGTCACAGCGGCTGCGAGTACGACGTGCGGCATGCACATCATGGCCGTCATCCCCGAATCTCGCGGCAACCAGCGTCCGATGGCCTACGCGGGCGCGGTCATCTCCGATCCAGATATCTGCTCGGGGTGCGATCGCAACCCGAACTTCTCGATCCGGTATCTGACCTGGTCGCGATTGATGTGAAGCAACTGGCCGGCGTGGGTCTGGTTCCAGCCCGAGCGCTCGAGCGCCTGCACCAGCAACTGGCGTTCAACCTCTTCGAGGTTCACGCCGGCCGGCGGGAGACGAAACAGCGAGGACGCCGACCCGGAACGCGTCAGTGTCGGAAAATCCTGAGGCGTCAGCCATTCATGATCGACGAGCAGCATCGCGCGCTCGATCGCGTTTCGCAGCTCACGGATGTTGCCCGGCCACCGGAAATGCTCGACAAGCGCTGCGGCCTCCTCGTTCAGGCCGCGCACTTTCTTTCGAAACTCGATGTTGAAGCGATCGATGTAGTACTGCGCCAGCAAGAGTACGTCGCCCTGGCGCTCGCGCAGTGGAGGAAGCGTCACGGGCATCACGTGCAGCCGGTAGAACAGGTCCTCGCGGAATTTGCCTGCCTTCACTTCCTGATCGAGATCGCGATTGGTCGCGGCGATGACGCGGACGTCGACTCGAACATCCGCCAGCCCGCCGACACGCTTGAATGTCTTCTCCTCGAGGAAGCGCAACAGCTTCGACTGCAATCCAGCGGTGATCTCTCCGATCTCGTCGAGGAATACAGTGCCGCCGTCCGCCGTCTCAAACAGCCCGCGCTTCTGCTGCCTGGCGTCGGTGAATGCGCCGCGCTCGTGACCGAACAGCTCGCTCTCCAGCAGCTGCTCGGGCAGCGCCGAGCAGGTGATGTTGACGAAGGGTTTGGCGGCGCGGTCGCTGTTGTAGTGAATCGCCTTCGCGGCGAGGTCCTTACCCGTCCCGGTTTCGCCGGTCAGGAGCACGGTCGATGCGGGGCTCGTCGCCACCCGAGCAAGAAGTGACTTGATCTCCACCATCGCCGGCGACGCGCCGACGATGGCGTCGAATCCGTAGTCGCGTCCGGCGCTGCTTCGCAGCACGCGGACCTCCCGGCGGAGACGGAATGTCTCGAGTGCCTTTTCCACGGTCAGCGCCACGTCATCGAGATCGAACGGCTTGTCGATGTAGTGCCACGCGCCCAGCTTCATCGCCTGGACGGCATTCTCCACGGTGGAATAGGCCGTCATGAGGATGACGAGCGTCTCGGGCGACACCTCCTTGATGCGGCGCAGCACCGTCAGGCCGTCCCCATCGGGGAGCTTGTAGTCCAGCAGTACGACGGCCGCACCAGTGCCGATCCTGTCGATCGCCTCAGCGGCCGTCCGAGCCTCGAGGATGTTGTAGCCGTCGCGCGCCAGGCGTTCCCGGAGGGACCATCGCACCAGGTCCTCGTCGTCCACGATGAGCAGCGTTGCGGTGTTCATAGAGCCTCGATGAGAAATAGTTCGCGCGGGTGCGAGTCTTTCCGCATAAAGTCCCCGTTCTCGAGGGTTACAGACCCTGAGAGCAACAACCACGCCGACGCTCCGTGGCACGCGTTTCGCCTTGGCTGCCGGGCGATCACGCGCCACGGACACCGCAGTTCGAGATCCTGCATGGCGTCACGATCGATGCCGCGCCGTGGGAGGTGTGGCCATGGCTTGTGCAGATCGGCCAGGACCGAGCCAGGTTCTACAGCTACGGCTGGCTCGAGCGGCTCTTTGCGACCGGCATCCACAAACGCGGACGCCATCCATCCGGAGTGGCAGTCGCGCGCCGTCGGGGAAATGGTATACGCGACGCTCGAACCGGAGCGTGCGTTGGTGCTGAAGAACTGGGGCGCGTTCGTCCTGCTGCCCATGCCCGATGGCAGAACCCGTTTCCTCATCCGGTCGACGATCAGCAATGAACGGATTCCCGCGTGGGCGGCCGCACTCAACCTGACGGCCTTCGAGCTCCCGCATTTCATCATGCAGCGCCGGATGATGCTTGGAATCAAAGAGCGGGCGGAGCGCACCGCCGGGGTCAGCTGAGCGTTCGCTATTGAAGACTGGACCGACGCTGTCCGTGGGCACGAACGATGTCTTCGAGGTCGTGCATGTTGAACGGCTTGCTGAGGACCTTGCATGCGCCAAGCTGCAGGGCGGCCGCAGTGACCTCAGGAGTGCCGAACGCGGTCATCATGACGACAGCGCTCGCGGGCGCGAGGCTGCGGATTTTGGCGAGCAGACCCAGGTCGTTTGAATCCGGCAGGCGGAAGTCCAGCAGGACGAGATCCGGATCCGGCGTCTTCTCCAGGGCCGCGAGCGCAGAAGCGGCATCCTGGGCTTCCGTCACCTCATGGCCAGCCGCGCCAAGCGTTTCTGCGATCGACCACCGAATCAAGAACTCATCATCCACGACAAGGACACGCGACATGCATCCCCCTGACCAACGCGAAATAAATCGCGGTCCTGCGGAAAATTCCGCAGGACACCACAGCGTAGCGGCCGCCGCGCACCCCTATTCATTGAGGATTTCCGCGAGCCACTGATTTCAGGGGAGTACGTTTCAAGATCTGAGCCTAGTTTATCGGCAACTGAATGGTAACTGGTCGTCCCGCCTCCCGGCGGACACAGCACATCGATCGTCCTGGTCTCGATTGCATGAACCCCACGACTCGCATGGCGCACCTACTCCCAGCCTGTGCAAGCCCACAGCCACGGTGTTCGCGCGGACCGTGGGTTGCCGCCAGCGCTGAGCGGCTCGACGCCAGCGAACTGTTTCACGGAGCCGCGGAAAATACCGCGCTCGTGAGTGCCAGCATCGAACCGAATCCCGCCGTAGGCTGCGACTTCCCACACAGATCCGTGGCATGCATTTCGCCGGATCTGCAAGTGGAGGTCGTGTCATGGCTACGGCAACACTGAAAGGATCGGATCTTCGGACGCGCGAGGCTGTGATGCAGCATCTCGAAGCAGATCCGAGGGTGGATGCGAGCGAAATCGGCGTCAGTGCCACCGACGGGGCGGTACTGCTGTCCGGATTCATCGATACGTACGAGGGGAAGCTTGCGGCCGAGCGCGCCGCCAAGCGAATTCGCGGCGTACGCGCCGTTGCCAACGACCTCCAGGTCAAGCTGCGGCTTGCAACCACCGACGATGACATCGCGCGCAATGCGGCGCGCGCGTTGCAGCTTCGCAAGGCGATCCCTGACAAGGTCCAGGCCGCGGTGCACCAGGGACACGTCACGTTGACCGGCACGGTTTCGTGGCTGTTCCAGCGCGACCTCGCGGAAGAGATGGTCCGGCATCTGCCAGGAGTCGTCGAAGTCATCAACCGGATCGATGTGGTGTCGGGATCCACGCCGCGCGACATCCGGAAACGGATTACCGAGACCCTGCACCGGATGGCCGACGTCGACGCGCGGCACATTGACGTCGAGATCGATGGATCAATTGTCAGCCTGCATGGCGAGGTTTCCTCATGGGCAGAACTCGACGCGGCGGGAATCGCGGCCGCGATCGCGCCCGGCGTCACGCGTGTGGACAACCACATCCGTATCAAGCCGCGGCCGCTCAACGGCTAGGCATTTACATTCGAGGAGCATGCGATGAAAGTCGAACAAATCATGACGCCGTCACCCGCCACCTGCGGGCCGACGGACAATCTCGGGCAGGTCGTTGAGCACATGTGGGACGCCGACTGCGGCATTGTCCCGGTCGTCGACGACCGCGGTCACGTGATGGGAGTGATCACCGACCGGGACATCTGTATTGCCACGGGCACATGGGACCTCGCACCGGCCGAGATCCGCGCCGCTGACATGGTGAGAGGGCATGTGATCTCCTGCCGGCCCGAGGACGACGTGCAGGTCGCGCTGAAACTGATGAAGGAGCACCGCGTGCGCCGGGTACTGGTCACGACCGAAGAGGGCGTGCTGCACGGCATCGTGTCGCTGAACGACATCGCTCTGGCGGCGGGGAGCAGGGAGACGGCCACCGCCGGCGATGTGCTGGCGACGATAAAGGCGATCTCCACACATCCGCTGCCCGCCACCGCCGGGCACGCCGCCGCGTAACCGGAATCACGCCAACGCGGGAGAGAGGGGATGGGCCGCGGGCGAGGGATCCGCTGCGGCCTCCTGTTCATGCAGAAGGTCGTACCGCACGCGGATGGCGTTCACGATCTCGGGAATCGTCTCGGGAGATTTGAGCTCCCGGTGTCGCACCTCCAGCGCCCGCAACTCTGACGCCAGCGGATGATCACCGAAGACTTCGCGAATCCATCGTGAGAAGTCGCTGCGAACAATGTACGGGACGAGCGCCGAGGGCGCGGCGTGCTCCAGCTCGGCAACGAACTCCCGCAATGTCCGCGCGCGCACGGTTCGGTCGGGCTCGACGAACACGAAGGCCCGTCGATCGCTGACCGGCACGTCAACGTACTTCTCCCGGTGACGGACATGCGGTGTCAGACGACGCGCCATCGTGAACGGCTTCAGCGCGCCGGCGGCTTCGGCGGTGCGCGGAAGCGCCATCGCCTGCGCCTCCCCGAGATGCGCCAGTGCGGACCAGGCCGCTCGATTAACGTTCGAATGGCGAGAGCAGCATCGATGAAGCGCGTCGATCTCCGCCGGGTTCGACTCGCATGTGACGATCATCACCTCGGTCGCGGTGAGCAGGTCAGATGGCAGCCGCGACGCACAGTAGGTCACGACGATGTAGCCGTTGGACTCGAGATCGAGAAGCGTCGGGGCATCAGCGTCGTGGAGGAAATAGTGCGCCTCGTCGAGCAGAATCCGGTGCGGGAGACCGGTGCACCTCCGCATCGTATTCAGTGCCGGCAGCACGGATCGGATGTACCAGATCTTTTCGTCCTGCGGGACGTGCGACAGATCGATCACGACACTCCGATCGGGGTAACGCAGCGCCCGCAAGAGCTCGCGGGGCGTCGGCGGTGGGTCGTCGCCGCCAAGGACCGAGACACCGGGCAGCGCTTCGAGGGATCGATAGTCGCCCTCGGGATCGATCACGCACACGCAGTAACCGTGCAGAATGAGCTGCTCGCACAGGAGGCCGGCCATCCACGACTTGCCAGATCTGGCATCTCCGGTAATGAGGACGTTGCGGCCGCGGACCGCCAGCGAGAATTCTCGGCCGTCCTCGGTGTGGCCCAGCAGCAACTGCCGCCTGGCGCGGACCGGAACGGGCAAACGTGCCGCCCTGGCCAGGTGGCGGAGGTATTCCGCGATCGCCGGAGGGCCTTCGCCCCTCACGATGTCGTCTGCCGCCTCGCGCAACGACGCACTTCCCCACTCGACCGCCGCGCCCACCTCCACGAGCCGCAATAGCTCATGGTCGTTTTCCGCGTCGCCGATCGCCACGGCGTTGTGGGCGGACAGCCGGAGCATGTCGAGCGCCGTATGCAGTCCCGTCGCCTTGCTGACCGCCTGCGGCACTGTCATGACCCGGCTGCGGTTGAACGCGAGGGTCAGTGGAAGCTCGAGGGCCTGGATTGCGCCAAGCACGCGTACCGCGTCGCTCGCTGCAGCATCGACGAGGCACGTGCCGGCGCGGTGGGGGATTCCCAGGCGTTGCAGCTCCGTGACGAACGATTCCGGAATGCGTGGCGCCAACTCCGTTGTGTGACCGCTGTCCGGAAAATGCACGATGGCGCCGTTCTCGGCCACAACGCCGTCCACGAAGTGGAGACCCCCGGCGACCCGGCGCAGATCGTCGAGGATGCGTCCGGTGACGAGCAGCACGGGAATGCCGCGCGACCGCACCTCCGCGATGGCCGAACGCACCTCGGCGTCAACGTGATCGTTGTGTGCGATCGTGCCGTCGTAGTCGAGTGCGACTGCCGTCAGCTTCATGCGAAGCCTCCCTGGTCCTGTACGGAGAACGCCACGGCCCTACTTGTCTGTCGCGACATCGCTGAACCTCACAGGGGCCCGCGGACCGTCAACACGGGACACCGGGCACCGCGTATCACGCTCGACGTATTCGATCCGAAGACCCATCGATCCACGGCGCCGTGACCCGATACGCCCATGACGATCAGGTCTGCATGGCGGTCCGCTGCCGCCGCCAGGACTTGGCGATGAGCCTTCCCGTCGAGCACGATCGTTTCCACGGTGCAGTACGACCGAACATCACTCGGAATCAGCTCGCGTAACCGTGTGAGCACGTCGGCTTCGGCTGCAGCCCGCACCCGCATCACGTCAATGCCCTCGCGTGTGGGCATCTCATGCAGCTCGGGCGGAAGCTCGAGCACGTGGAGCAGGGTCAACCATCCATCCGATTCCTCAGCCAGCGAGAACGCGTACTCGAGCGCCGCGACCGAGTGTCCGGAGAAATCAACCGGGCACACGATGCGTTTGAATCGCACGTCGTCGGACGGAACCGCATCATGGGAGGGGACGACCATCACCGGACACGTGGCCTTGCGGACCACCTTCTCGGCAATCGAACCAAGGAGCACTCTCTCGAACCCCGAGCGGCCATGGCTGCCGATGACGAGGAGGTCGACATCAAGAGCGTCAATCTGACCGAGTATCTCCTTCTCGATGCTCGGCGCGTCCGCCACGATTGTCGTGACGCGCGCGTCCCCCGTGGAGCGCGCGCAGAATTGCCTGAGCTCGGCCTCGAGAGCGGCCCGGTCGACCCCCGATAGAGCGACACGCGGAGACCCGTATTGCTGCAGGGAGGGAATGACGTCGACCGCCGGCACATTTGCATAGACATAGAGGGCCGTCAGACGCGCCTCGTACCATCGCGCGAGTGCCGCCGCGTGCGCGAGCGCGCGTGACGAGAACTCCGAGAAGTCGATGGGGCACAGCACGTGCTTGACGTGGATCATTGAGAGGCCCTCGTTTCCGCTGTACCTTCAGCAACAGGCATACCGAAATCACCCAGCCATGAAGGACGCGACAGACGCGAAGAATGGCGGGGCCCTTCAGGATCCGCGCCGGACAGGTGGAATCCTTCGCGGCCCTGGGAAGAAATTCGCTGCTGGTGCGAGCAGCCTCCGCTCCCAGACCGACGCGACGTGATGATCGCGTGTGGCATGGCTCTTGGTCTCCCTCGACTCGGACAAGGAGCCACCATGGCTATCGATCTGACCACCACGAATGTGCTGCTGGGCATCCTGGCCACCGTCAGCGTTATCGAAGCGCTGGCCGTCATCGGCCTGTTTGTCGGGGCGTACTTTCTGTTTCGCCGGATGATGAAGGTGATTGCGGGACTCGAGGAGCGCCAGGTCGCCCCCGCCGCGGAGCGCGTCAACGCCATCCTCGACGACGTGAAGACGGTGTCGGGTATCGCGAAGAGCGCTGCAGAACGCGCCGACCGTGTGGCTGGCTGGTGGCGCGATTTCCGAAGCGCGTGACCGTAGCGCGGCGGGCCTTTAGCGTTGCAGCGGCCGCGCGGGAACGCCGGCGTACACGTGACCACCTGCGAGCCTCGTGTGCTTCGGCACAAGGCTCATTCCTCCAACCTGCGCGTCGTCTCCGATCTCGACACCGATATCGACGATGGAGCACAGACCGATCGTCACGTTGCGCCCAAGGGTGACCCGAGCGGTCTTCACGACGCCCTTTTCCACCGTATGACCGGAGAGGTGAACATCGGCGCCGATGACGACGCCATCACCGAACTCGAGGAGGTTGTAGTCGCTGACGCCGAGACTGTTCACATACACGCGGCGGCCCATGCGCGCCCCGGCCATCCGGAGATACGCGGTCCAGATCGGTGTGCCGCGAAACAGCGTCCCTGAAAAACAGCGAACCAGATGCGTGCCGATCATGCCACGAGCCCAGTCGAGAAGCCGCCAGTCCATGTCGGCGATGCGCATCTCCACGCCTGGCATCGTGCGCCATCCGGTGAGACGCATGACGCCCGCCGACACGGGCATCAACGCAAGGCTGAAAAAGAAATACGAAGGGATGACCGCTCCACTTATCGCGAACAGACGGATGACGCCATCTGGAGGGAGCACGGCCAGAAGCCGGGACCAGACCACGACGACCGGCAGTACCGCCGCTGCGCAAACGATCCCCTGGACGACGGCCGCGCTGACGACCGTCCAGGCGATGCGTGCCGCGACGACCAGACGGCGCGGGCCGACGGTGCGGCGCGGACCTCGTAGGTCCGCAGTACGATCAGAGAGCATGAGCAGCACGTACGACCCTCGCGTGGAGGTCGAGGGAGATGGACCGCCGGTGGTGCTGGTCCCTGGCATGGACGGCACCGGGCGCCTCTTTTACCGCCAGACTCCCCTGCTGGCACGGTCGTACCGCGTGGCCACCTACGCGCTGCGCGATGATGCTACGCGCATGGACACGCTCGTGTCCGATCTCGCGTCGGTGATCGACTCCGTCGCGCCGCCCGGCAGCCGCGCCATCGTCGTCGGCGAATCGTTCGGCGGCGCGCTCTCGTTGGGCCTCGCCCTCGCACATCCGGAGCGCGTCGAGGCGCTTGTCATCCTCAACTCGTTCCCGTACTTTGCCCCTCAGTTCCGGCTCCGTCTGGCCATACATGGTCTCAGCGTCCTTCCCTGGGGCGCGATGCCACTCGTGCGCCGGTTGACGGCGTTCCGGATGCATTCAAAGCATACCCATCGCGATGATGTGCAGCGCTTTCTCGCGTTGACACGGCAGTCGACGAAAGCCGGTTACATCGGTCGCCTCAAACTGCTCAGGCAATTCGACGTGCGGCATCGACTGCACGAGATCCGCTGCCCGACCCTGTTTCTCGCGGCCGAACAGGATCATCTGGTCCCGTCCGTAGCGCAGGCGCGCCTCATGGTCGCCCGCGTACCCGGGTCGACGGTTCGTGTCCTCAGCGGGCACGGTCATATCTGCCTCATCGCTCCGTCAATCGATCTGTCGTCGGTCCTGGCAGATTGGCGGCGGTAGCATCGCCTCCAGGAGGGCCGCTTTCCAGCCGCCTGCGCAGCTCTCCGAATACGTGTACGCTTTCGCTCTTCAGACGACCCTCGACGATCGCCCGCTTCAACCCGCCAAAGAAGCCTCCAAGCACGTCGAGCTGCGAGCGGTTTACGTAGACGAGATAGCGCTGGCCGGCCGCGTTCTCCACCACCGCCGTGAGACTGAGGGACGCATTCCGGTAATGCGTGGCGAGGATTTCCGTGCTCACGACCGCGACGCGCAACGCGCACGGCGCCCGTGGACGCACGACGTCGACATGGGTCACGGTAATGACAGGTTTGCCCGTGCCGTAGTGCTCCTTCGACCAGTAGAAGTACGAATCTGCGCGCGCATGCTGATCGCCGAGCGCATCGGAGCGGAGATAAGGCGAGTTGTCGAGGAGCACGCCAAACGCCGACTGCGGGTACACCGGAACGTGTCGATCCACGTACGGAGACAGACCTGCGAAGCCTTTAGATCGATAGGCGTTGACCCGCTCGATCACGATTTGCCGGAACTGCTGCCTGACGGCATCCTTCCACAGGAACCCTCCGGCGGCGGCGGCGCGCCGCAGCGACTCGATTTCTCCCGCCGCCATCTTCAGTCCACAACTACCCTGGCAGCAGTCCTGCAGGCTGTCGATGTCCCCCTCCTCAAGCATGAGGTCGTCGAGATCCTCGAGCACCGGGGGATCCGAGAACCGCCGCACAGCCAGCACGTACGGACTCTTCTTGAGGTCCGCAATCGAACCGGCCCACACGGCGAGCATCTCGGGGTCCGCATCGAGGCGGGAGACCGCAAATACGCCAAGTTCGCCGTCGCCGGCCGGCAGGATCTGTACGATGACGTCGCCCCGAGCGATGCGCCCGCGCGCGGCGGAATCGATGTGCACGACGGGCTGGACCCACGCGAAGGGATCCCGCGGGGTATCCGAAACCGCCGCGGTCGATCCCCGGAGGAGCACGATTCCGGCGATCAACAGCAGCGTGGCGAGCCGGCGTCGCACTGCGTTCACCCGGATCCGGTCACCGCGCTCTCGGCGTGACCGGATGATCCTCGAAGTGATACGCGACATGGACAGCGAAGGCGGTCACGAAGTAGCTGCGCGAGTTGCGCAGGACGACTATCTCCCGCACATCCGGGCGGATCGCCCAGTGGCGATTCACGAACGCGTTCACGCCGCCGCCGAACACGACTGTCGGGTCGGTGAACGTGGCCGCTGTACCCATGTGCACACCGTCCATCGCCATGCGTCGGCCGTAGAAGGCCGGCATCGCCGAACCAAGCCGATCGAACGACGCGCGGTACAGCCCGATGCCGCCAGTGAGGAACGGCATTACGGGACGCGGACTTGCCAGGCCGGTTTGGGCCGTGATTGCGGCCGCGAACGCGTGTGACCCGGCACCCCATTCCATCCACTCTCCGCTGCCCTCCACGGCAAATCGCGGCTTCAGTTCCCAACCGACAGCGCCCCCACCAATCGCCCCACGATGCGACGGGGCGGAGGCCGCGCCGGCAAACAGATTCAAAGTGCTGCCGTGCTGCCACATCGTTGTGGGCGGCGGTGGCTGGATCTTCTGCGGCGTTTGCGCCGTCGCGGCTGCGGCAACGACCAGCACGATGAAAGCGCTGCTCCAACAGCATCTGCGTGTCATGGCACTCTCCTCTCCGGCTCGCGGAATGCGAGCCTGCATCGATTTATCCGTCCCACTGCGCAAGCACGCGCGGACCGCACTCGAGCCTGTGCGTATCAGAGTGCCGCAGCAGCGCGCGAATTTCGTCGTCAGTGGTTGAAGAGAAATAGCGGTACCAGAGGCAGACCATCGACAACGACTCAGGAGTCCATGGGCAGACAACCTCGTCGGCCAGCGTCTCGAGCATGTCGCAGGTCGCACGGACGGCCACAGGCGCCGCCACAACGATCCGAGCTGGCTTGTCCTCGCGGATGGCATGAACCGCGGCGCGCATCGTCGCACGCGTCGCCGTCCCGTCGTCGACCATAATGACGATTCGGCCGGTACGCGGCAACGGCAGACGATGCCCTCTGTACGCCGCTTCGCACCGACGCAGTTCGGGAAGCGCTCGATGGATGGCGGCGTCCACGGCCGCACGCGGAAACGCGAGCGCGGTCACGACGCGATGGTTCAGTACGGAGATCCCGCCGCTCGCCACGGAGCCGATTACCAGGTCCGGATCTCTGGGCGCACGTACGGTTCGTACGACAAACACATCGAGCGGGACCCCGAGGGTTTTCGCCACCTCCCACGCGACCGGTACGCCTCCGGGCGCCAGCCCCAGGACCACCACATCCCGGTGTGACTCGTACTGCCGCAGATGCTCGGCGAGCTGGGCTCCGGCGTGATGCCTGTCGGCAAAGATCCGTTGCATGGCACTGTCGTCAAGGCAACGACCGTGCCGCGCAACACGCGCCACATCGGCTGCGTGTCGTAGGAATCATCAATATCGCCCGCGAAATTTTCGGCGGGATCGGGAGATTGTTCGCACCGGCAACGTCTCACTTCTCGAGACGTAGTTGATTGTCAACGCTTTCGTGGACCGCGGTCTCGACGCCACTGCTCCTCAAGCTGCTGGAAGCGGGCAAGGTGCAGCCCGGAAAGCTGGTGACGCACCGCTTCGGGTTGAGCGACACGATGCGCGCTTACGAGACGTTTGCGGATGCTGCGAAGGCCGCGGCTCTGAAAGTGGTACTCAAGGGTTGAAAGTGTGGGGGCGCGCGGGGTGAGCTTGCGCTGCGACCTCTGTGGCAATCGTCGACTGCTGGGAAATTCTTCGCGGCGTATGCGAGATTTCTCAGTTCCGAGTGCAGCCGCCCACGGTCCGCTGGGCCGATATCGCTGGCACTTGGGTCCGGCTCGCGATTCGTAGGGGCGGCACGTCCGTTGCTCAGCCCGGCGCATAACCGCTCAACCAGGAGGAGCACGGCGATGGCACCCGCGCAAAGCGACGCGAGCACTACTCACAATGAAGGACTTGAGGGCGACCTGCAGGCGCGAATTCATGCTGAATATCGTGAGATGCCTGGACTGAAGCTCACGCTGGCGCAAGCCTCGCGCCTGTTCAATCTGGAACCGGTGCGGTGCGCCAGAGCGCTCGAAACACTTGTGATAGGGGGCGTGCTCTGGACCGATGGCCGCGCATTTCTCCACGCCCGGGAAGGCCGACGTTACGCCTGAGCGATTGCCGCTAGCTCAGAGGAACCCAAGCGAGGTCGTCTACCGACATAGGGAACGAATGCTATTCAATCATGAGAAACAGGCGCTCGAACGCCGATGTGGTGACCATGTCCATCACCGGGAATGGCTCCTGATGCAGCGATTGCTGTGGGCCGGAGCCGTGGCCGCCTTGACGACGAGCCTGACAGTCTCGAACGGTTCGGCACAGACCACAGCTCTGAATCGGGTGATGCGACAGAAGCTCGAACAGTCGCAAGGCATGCTAGCGGCGGTCGTGACGAGCAACTGGGCGGATCTGGAGCGCCGGAGCGAAGCGCTGGTCCGAATCACGAGTGATCCCGCGTGGGCAGTGTTGAAGACTCCGGAGTACGCGAGGCAGAGTCAGGCCTTTCTGCACGCCGCGCAAGATCTGGTTGACGCCGCGAAGCGCCGCGACCTCGATGCAGCGCCGGCTGCCTATGTGTCACTGACCCTCAGCTGCGTACAGTGTCATCGGTACGTCGCACGAGCGCGGATCGCCGCCGACCAGGAGCGTGGGGCCGTCCGGAATCCTGCGACGGCAGTTCACAACTGACGGCGGCGGGCATCACTCTTGCCCCACATGGCAGCCATGGAGCAGATACATCCAGCGTTGATCGCGTCTGAAGTGCCGGTCTTCTATGCCACGACCCACGGACAGACGCGGCGCATCGCGCACCGTCTGAGCACGATGATGAGGGAACGGGGGTTCGATAGTCGTGCGATCGACATGGCGAGCGCCGATGCCGACTTCATCGACTGGACGCGCGTCCGCGCAGTCATTGTCGGCGCATCCGTACGCGGTCAACATCATCAGCACGCCGCCGAACGCTTCGTGAAGAGCTACGCCGCCGACCTTGCCCAGCACCCGTCAATTTTCTTCTCCGTCAGCCTGGCGGCTGCCTCACACGACCCCTCGAAGCAGGACGCTGCGCGGAAGCTTGCGGCTGACTTTCCGATGCAGTTCGGCTGGCATCCAGACACAGTCCTCTGCTTTGCCGGAAGGCTCGCGTACACGCGGTACCGCACGATCATGCGGTTCATCCTGAAACACATCGCGCGTAAGGCAGGCTTGCCGACCGACACGAGCCGGGACCACGAATTCACGAACTGGGATCAGGTCGCGCGCCTTGCCGACGGCGTGGAGCAGATGACTCGGAACAGCACGGCAGTCGCGACTTTCGTCGCGTAGCCTGCACGAGCAGGCGTCAAGGCTCGTGAGTCGCGAAATCGGTGCGCCGTCGGCGTAAAGAGACAAGGAGCAATCATGACGACCGCAAGCATCATTGAAACAGACGTGCACATCAGGGACGCCGTCATGAAACAACTGGACTGGGACCCCGAGGTTGACGCGAGCGCGGTCGGCATCGCCGCCAGGGATGGCGTCATCACACTCACGGGCTACGTCCCGGACTATCTCGGCCGGCTTGCCGCCGAGCGGGCGGCCAAGCAGGTGAGCGGCGTCCGCGGCGTAGCGAATGACATCGAGGTACGGCGGACGTTCGAGCAGAACGACTCGGACATCGCGAGAGACGCCACGCGGGCCCTCGAGCTGCGAACCACCGTTCCTCCGACTGTGCAGTTGGTGGTCCGCGACGGACACGTCACGCTGACTGGTAAGGTGAGCTGGTTGTTCCAGCGGACCGGCGCCGAGGCCGCGGTGCGGCACGTGCGCGGAGTGCTCGGCGTACAGCATCAGATCGAGATCGCTCCAAAGGCTGTCGGACGTACGCCATCGAATCGCCGAAGCGCTGCACCGCAATGCCGACATCGATGCTCGCCATGTCGTCGTGACGGTGGACGGGACCGTCGCAACGCTCACCGGGCGCGCCGGTTCGTGGCTGCAGCGCGAATCAGCCGAGCGCGCGGCCGCAAGTGCGCCGGGGGATACCACGGTCGAGGACCAGATTCTCGTCGTGCCGCCCACTGATCCGGACTAAGAACGCGTGGCGCCTCACATCCCCCCAGGCGCCGACAGGCTCTTCGGGCTTCGGCTCGCGAGAAGCGTGGCGGCCGGACGCGAGTACGTGAAGGCGTATATGGCTGCGTCCCGCTCGCGGCGCCCTTGTCTCGTTGATGCGCACCTGGACCGTGCGTACTACGCGGCCGTCTTCTCAGCCGCCGCGACGCATTCGTGCTCGCGGCCGACCACGATTCGATGGCCGCGCATCGGACCGTGCCACGCGGTGATGACGGTGTGCTGCTGTTCGCCGGATGCGTCGCGGCCGTACAGGACGACCCAGTCGCGCGTCCTCCCCCACCGATGCGCGTGCGGAGTGTTGGAGAAGAGCGCCGTATAGCGGCGCGATCCGCGGCGCGTGTGAAGCACGGGTAGCCAGGCATCGCCGGAGGGATTGAACCGGCGCGGCGCAATCAACGGCAGCTCGCCTGCCGCCGCTTTCTGCCGGTACTCGCGATCCACATCGAGAAGTTCGTCGACCGGTGGACGCATCGGAACCGGAGCGCCGACATCCGCCTTCACCGGCCGTCTCAGTCGCATGAGGGCCGGCAGCCGTCCGCGCGTCACCACGTGGCGGATGACGAGGGCGAGGGTCGGGCCGACGCCCGGCACCTCTTGGAGCCCTTCAAAACCTCGGTGACGGTACATCACCGCCATGGAGATCGGCCAGTGTCGAACGGAATCCGCAGCCAGCGTGAACGCCCGCACGTACGAAGGGTCCGCGCCATCATGGTCAAGGAGCCGCGCGGCTTCTTCGAGTCGACCTGCGATCTGCCGGTTCATGAGATCCGACATCTTGATTCCCCTCGATGTTCAACTCACATCACGCAACTGACATGCCATCGATGCGTCTCCAACTCATGGCGTCACAGCGGAAGGCGCGAGGCGCACGGCCTGGACGATGAAACGCTGTGGCGCAGGACCCAGATAGCCAAACGGGTAGCAGGTGATGAGCGTGAGATCGGCGTCGTTCGACATCCCCAGCACTGACAGATCTTGTTGCGCATATAGTCCTCCCTCTCATGAACTGAGCGGCGGGGCGGTGTCAGCCTATGCACCTCTTGCCGACCTTCTCGAATACCCGCTCCGCCCTCACTTGCAGTTCGTGCCGGGCGCGCTCGGCGGCACGCTCGAACATCCGCTCGCAGGTGCGTCCCATCGAGCGGTATTCGTGCTCCGCGCGCCAAGCGAGCCGGCGCCTCGTCTCAGTTCCCGACACGGGCGCGAACAACATGCCCAGCGCATACCCGGCGGCGCCGGCCGCGAGCGAAGCGCCTGTGACCGTCAACGCCAATCGCATACGTGACATGGCAATCCTCCCCTTGGGGTCCGCGTGCGCACGCGGCTTCGCGCGCGCCTTCAGCGGCACCGTGGGCAAGAGCGATACCAGTGCGCTATGGAGGTCCTCCCTGACAAACCCGATCAAACGGGCAGGCGCGCGCGGCGGGCGCGGGAAAACTCCGCGAGACCGTCCGTGAAATCCCACGCGAAGTCGTCAGCGGTGTCAGGGAACTTGGTGTACAGTGAGCGCTCAACCCGCACCAAGACATTCCCACCCTCTCGATCGCCAGTAACGACCGTCAGTAAGTGGTCCTGAATGGAGAAAGTCCCTGCCATGACCACGTACGAATTGCTTCTGTCTCGCATCCGCGGCGAGTACCTGGAGATGCCCGGCCTTCGACTGACCTTTGCGCAAGCGTGCCGGCTGTGGCACATGGAGGTCATGACGTGCAACGCGGTGTTAGAGAAGCTCACCGCCGAGCGATTCCTGCGCCGGACTGAGGACGGCGCCTACCTGGTGTTTTCCGGGACACGCCTGACGCCGGCCAAAGCCGCGCTGTCCGGCCGGTCCCCCACGTCAGGGGCGAACACTCGCCGGAATGCCTGAGGAGCAGCCCGGACCGCGGGCGTGGAATATTCACTCGCGGCGTGGAATCGTGCGCGCGAAAAACCGCCGCGGAATTCAGATCGCCGGCAGACGGCGTGCCCGCGTCTGGTGCGCTGATTGCACCGACCATCGACAGCGACGGGTCACGCAGGAGACGAACGCCGCAAAGCGCGCGAGGGCGCGGGGCTGAGGGCGACCACGAGTCCGCTCCAGGAACGCATCGCGACGCTGCGGGCGCAGAGTCAGTCCTGTGTGACCCGTTCTTCACGAAAACCACGGCGGCCTTGACAGATGCCGAAGTTGAACGCGCGCTGGCACGTGACGCATCCGATGCCGCCTCACGCGACGATGCTCCAGCGGATCACGTGGCATCTGGCCCACACAAAGGCCTGCGGGTGTCGGGAGATTCCGCGGAGCGTGATGGCGGAGTTGAGACGTCGCCGTATTCAGATCCCTCGTCGCATCACGAGCTGACACTCGGTCTCCGAGCGGAACTCTCCTGTGCGACGGCGCGTGGCTGAGGCGCTCGCGGTCTTCGTGGCCCGCGTCGCTTCAATCGAGCGCGAAGGGGGGGTATTCGTCAACCAGCAGCAGGAGGTATACCTCGACGCGAAGCAGCCAGCGCATCACGCTGATGCCAAACGGATGCAGCGACGCGGGATACGAGCCGGTGAAGAGAATCGAGAACCAGGCGACGACGGTCGTCACGCACCATCCGAAAATGAGGAAGAAGAGCACCACGAAATGCGGAACGGTGAGCAACAGCCGTATGGCGATGGTGGAGCGATCACGCGGTCCGGCCGGCTCGATGACTTCTATCGATGCCGGATACGGCGCGTCGCCAAAAGGCGGGTACGGATCGACGAAGAGCGCCATGTACGCGATGGCCCGTGTCCGCCAGCGAAGGTAATAGAGCTGGAAGTCACGGATCCCCTTGATCGGTTCTCCGGAGATGAGAATCGCGAACCAGTTCACGATCGCCAGCACATACGCCGCCGCGCCGAGGAGGCCCGCGGAGTCCGCACGGTGGAACCACGAGCCAGGGCCGACGAGAATCATGTGGGGAATCGCCAGGATCGGCCGCAAGGCTCCGGTGAGCCGGTTCCTGTTTTCGAGCCGCGTTTCGACGGTCACCTCGACGGGGTACGACATGTCAGAGCTCCTGTAATCACCGCGTGCCTACGAAGGAACCAACCGTAACTGAAACCATAGGGCGCCCAGGACTGCGAAATCGACGATCGCGCCCATGAACGCCACGTTCCAGTCCAGTACGGTTAACACGGTCGAGACGATCGTGGCGGCCAGCAGCGCCACACTCCACGAGCTCCACCCTTCGAGCAAGCCGATTGCAGCCGCGACAAACCCGATCGCCGGCAGCATCCACAGCGCTCCAAAGACGCGAATCCCACCTGCACCGAGATCGACGCGACCGCCAAGCACCGTGGTCTTGTAAACAAGGCCCTGCACGTCGCCAAGTTTCAAATAGACCGTGGCGCCCATCAGATGGATGAGGCCGTGGATGCCGAGGATGAGCGCGACGAAGACAATCAGCATTCGAGGCATGTTCGTTCCCCAGTGAAACGGAAGGTTCAGCGCGCAATCCGGCGAGCACGGCGCTCCGCCCCACGCTTGATGGGTCCCAGGGAGACCCGTCGAATCAGGACGCTGCCGGGCGACACGAAGGCCCAGTAGCGCCGGAACTTCTCTCGCGAGACGGGATCCGTTGTCGCGACGCGCGTTTCCACGTGAAGGATCGAGCCGCCAGCGGCCGGTTCCACGCGCAGGTTCCACACGATCTTCACGTAGCCGGGTGCGGCGAATGCCGCGAAATCGGCGTCCGGCACCGCGCCGAATGTGACGTCGCCCTCCCACGGTCTGGTGATGCAGCCGAAGACCACCTCGCGTCCCGGAACGTCGGCCAGCACGCCCCAGCCAAACGATTGCATCAAGGCCATCAGCGTCCGTGGTCGCACGTGGTCATCCGGACGAACGCGCAAGACCAGTTCGCGGGTTCTGACGATGCCGCGGGCGACGGCAGACGCGAACAGATCGTGATCCTTCGCGGCCGCGAGCGTGATATCCGGCGGTGCCTCGACGTCTGCCTGGTGGCGGATGACCACCTCGTACACCGGCATGAATCGATCGAGCAGCGCGTCGCGCTCGCCGGCGGCGGGCGCCGCGGCCTGGCCGTACCGCAACCATGTGGTCGCGACAGAGGCCGCATACGAAACCGCGGCAACGCCGACAGCGGCTCCTACCCATTTCGCGGTCGACGCGACGCGTTCGGTCGTCGTCATACGTGCTCCGCGCGCCAGGCGATACTGAGCAGCAGCTTGCGTTGCATGACGAAATGTCCGAACGGAACGATGCGCTTTGCCAGCCACCATGGCATCGCGTGGAACTGATATCCCGGTCCTACCCGCGCGCGCACGATCAAACGAGTCGCGCCATTCTCCATCTCGCGAAGGACGAAGGCCCACGTCACCAGGTGCGCGCCGTTCGGCGATCGCCAGGCAAGGACGAGGGAACGCTCTGGTTCGTACGATAGAAGGACGAAGCCGTCGGTCGCGCCTGGCAACGCTGGGAACACCATGCCAACGGTCAGATGCTGAAGCTCGGGCACGATCCGAATTGCGCTGCGCCGGCCGCCGTTATCGATGACGTCGTAGCTGTACCACCCCGCGCGACCCGCCCCCATCTGCACGAGCCATGGCCACACGTCACGAGGCGGACGATGAATGGTGACCGCGTTGGTCAGCGATCCAATCGGGGATGGAATCACATCGTCGCCGGGAAGCGTCTCTGCGCGCTCCACCCGGTCCGCTCGCACCCGTTCCGTGGCAACGACGTAGGCGGCGGCAGATGCGCCGGCGAGGCCAGTGGCCAACGCCAACAGCCTGGTCCGAGGGTGTGCACGTGACGTCGTCATGCAGAGTGCAACTGCAAGTACTCTGCTCGGTGGCGGCGCGCGCAATGCGAGCGGTTTCGGTGCGTCGACAGAGCGATGGCCCGCCAGGATCAGGAATTTCACTCGTCGGGAATGAAAAAACCCGCTGGCGAGGGCAGTTTCTCTGTAACGTCGACTGGAGTCCGACAAAGGCGTACGAGCTCCAGATCGCCGTGAGCGCGGGGGCCGAGAGATTGTTCCGGAGCTGGGGATAATCACCGCACGCGCGAACTATTTCCCAGCGTTCGACAGGCGACGTGATCGCCGCAGCTCAGGACATCGCGTGAAAAGGCCTCAAACGCGCGGCAATCGATGCATGAAATCGCGCCGGAAGATGGCATTGCTGTTGCCCATTGCGCCGGCATCATGCGCCATTACATCGATTCGATTCCGACTGAACCTGCATCTGTCGTCCCCCTCGTGCGCTGGATCTTCGAGCGCCGCGGGAATGCCATCACGTGTGAAGTCGATATGAACGAGACCCACACGTGCAATGTGTCCGTCGTTCCTCATTGGAACTTTGCGTCCGCCTTCGTCGAACACTTCGACGGACCGGTCCAGGCTATGGAACGCCACGCGGAGGTTGCACAGGAGCTGCGAAATGCCGGTTGGGTCGTCACGCGCCATTCGCGACGCGGCCGTCAGCGGTTGGCCTGAGGTTTCCGTGGAAACCAGGCAGATCCGGCAGATTCTCTGCCCGATCGACTTCTCGGATTTCTCGCGTCATGCACTCGATCACGCGATCGCGATCGCCCACCGGTACGACGCGCACGTAACGGCGCTGCAGGTGTTTGTGCTCGCCGTCGAGGGTGCGCTGTTCACCGGCGCGGCCGGATTGCAGCCATTCACGCTGAATGACGCGAATCGCAAGCAGCTGCTCGCCCGCATGAGGGCGTTCGTCGAAGGCGAAGCTGGCAACCCGGCCACGGTCGATGTCATCGTGCGGGAGTCGAACGATGTGGCGTCGCAGATTCTTCAGGAGGCCGAAGAGCTGGGCGCCGATCTGCTGGTGATCGGCACACACGGGCGTTCCGGCTTCGATCACCTCATGCTCGGCTCCGTGACGGAAAAGATCCTGCGGAAGGCGCCCTGTCCGGTCCTCACGATTCCACGGCGGTCGCCCGATGCCGTTCCGATTGGCGGGGCTCCGTACACCCGGATCCTGTGTGGAGTCGACTTCTCAGATTGCTCGCTTGCGGCGTTGTCCTACGCGGCCGATTTCGCGCGCCGCGACGCGGAATGGCTGGGCGTGGTGCATGCCGTCGATGTGCCGCCCGTTTCCTTCGAAGGCGCCAATGAGTACGCGCTTGCCGTGCTGCAGTCCGAGCTCGAAGAGGACGCGAAGACGCGATTCGCCCAGCTCCTGCCCGGGTTGAACGGTGGCGGCCAGTTCCTGAAGGAATCGATCGTC
>OBEQ010099464.1_pt1 | contig 21717 bp, 18 predicted proteins | sample 1670901 | NCBI WGS metagenome assembly OBEQ01 (sample SAMEA104232315, study PRJEB22302) | groundwater metagenome | biome: forest; feature: aquifer; material: groundwater | place: USA | collected 2011-08-07 | depth 5.4 m
CTTTGCCGCCCGCATCAGCCTCGCCGAACGAGGTGACATCAGCGCCGCAATTCGTTACACCCTCCGAGGACTGGAGGAGGCGCCGAATGAAGTCGGTTTTCACCTCACCTTGCAGACGCTGCTCAGCAGCCTTGAAACCGAGGTCGGGCAAAATTTGGCAGGACTTTCACAACGGAAACCGGGAGACAGTTTTACGTTACGACTTCCCGGTTTAGACGATGACATACAGGCAACACTGACCAAAAACGGGCTGCGTCTGTCTCATCGTGATTCAAGTTCCGAAACGATCTTGACACTACTTGCCACACAACCCCTCACCGTACATGGCGTTGTCGCTCTCGAGAATCTGCGCCGCTGCATGCTGGAGCCGCCCCAGCCATGCGCTCCATTGCGCGCCGCGGGCTTGAAATGGTTCACCGCGGCAGCCGAAAACACGCGCACCGCCCGCGACTATCGCGCCATCCTCGCCAATGATGCAGCACTGCTATACGCACATACCGGCGACCTGGCGCGCGCGCTGGAATACACCAACCGAGCAGTAGAGCTGCTACCAAAACACATTCCTTACCGGATGGGAAAGGCCGAATACCTCATACGCCTGGGCCGCCTCGATGAAGCGGCACGCACAATTGACGACATCGAAACTGAAACGGATGTCATGAATACGCAGGCGTCGATGCATGGGCCGCAACTTCGCGCATTGAAAACGTTATACAATAACGCTGCGATAAAACGCGACAAACCGCCGACGTTGAGACCATAGCAAACTCACAAAACACGTCTATCCGTTGCAATGCCGGCTAGCGACCGAGCGACGGTGTGCTATAAATCTGACATATCCGGGCGATCACAATGGTTTCACTGAATAAAAAAAGCGGCGGCGTTTCCGTTGTTATTCCAGCCAAGAATGAGGCCCGCTCGCTCGATCTGCTGCTTCCGGAAATCCGCCGGCGAGTTCCCGCCGCCGAAATCATCGTCGTCAACGACGGCTCCAGCGACAACACATCGGATGTGTGTCGAAAACATAAGGCGAAAGTAATACACCGCCCCTACAGCGTGGGCAACGGCGGCGCCGTCAAAGCGGGCGCGCGTGCGGCGGCGGGCGAGACGCTGATCTTCATGGACGCGGACGGACAGCACGACCCCAAAGACATACCGAAGTTGCTGGCGAAGCTCGCCGACGGCTACGACATGATCGTCGGCGCGCGCGACCGCAGTTCCCAGGCAAACGTGGGACGGCTGTGTGCCAACAGAATTTACAACCGTCTGGCCAGCTGGATGGTCGGGCACGACATCGCGGACCTCACGTCGGGATTCCGCGCCGTGCGCGCCAGCAAGTTCAAAGAGTTCCTGAACCTTCTGCCAAACGGATTTTCGTATCCGACCACGATCACCATGTCGTTCTTTCGTGCCGGGTATGCAGTGAGCTACCTGCCCATTCATGCGCGGGCACGTACCGGCAAGAGCCACATAAACCCGCTGCGCGACGGCGCGCGATTCTTGATTATCATCTTCAAGGTCGGGACGCTGTACGCACCGCTCAAGATCTTCCTGCCTTTGAGCCTGCTGAATTTCGCGCTCGGTGTGGGCTACTACCTCTACACGTTCATCAACTTTAACCGCTTCACCAATATGAGCGCCCTGCTCTTCATTTCATCGCTGCTGATCTTTCTCATCGGACTGGTGTCGGAACAGATAACGGCGCTGATGTACAAGGGAAGCGGAAAAAATTAACAACATGGGTCGTCATCGGACGAGGCGGCCCTTGGTTTTGTTCCTCTGCCCTGATGGACATCGAGCGCGCGCCACGTCGACTCACGACTTGGCGACGGTTATCAGCAATCGGCTCTGAAACAATTTTCCGAGCAGCGGCAGCCGCATCATCACAGCATCGATTTTTCCCAGGACACCGTGGTAGTGCGGGAGATACGTGATTGACTCGAGCCGCAAACCGCTGCGCCGCAGCAGGTCGCGGTACTGATCGGCGCTACGCACGGCGATGTGGCCCGGATATTGGCGCACGAGGAAATTGTGCTTTTTCATGATTTCCAGGTAATAGCGCGCGTTCGGCGTATGGATATAAAGCTTGCCCGCCTGCTTGAGGATATGCCGCGTACTGACGAGAAACTCGAGCAGCATTTGATCGTGGATATGCTCGGTGAGGTCCATCATCAGCACTTTGTCGAAGCTTTCCTTTAGCGAGACATCCGTTACCAGCTTGGCAATGTCGCGGACGGAAAAATCAAGCGTCGAAATCCCACACCGGTTCCGTTCCAGCAACGCCTGCGAGATCGCATATTCCGAGAAATCGATACCGAGTCCGTATCCGATGTGCCGGTGCGCCGCTAACAGCACGTGCCCGACGCCGCAACCGAGCTCGCACACACGATCGCCACAGGCAAACGGGATGTGGCGAAAAATGCGGCTGATTCGCTGGCTGCGTACGGGCAGCCCGCGAAAGTACTCCGCATCGTAAAGCGAGTTGAGTTCCGGCGGTTTATCCATGGCAGTGTCAGCTGCCCGCGCGCGGTACCGCAAACGATCCGCAGTAGAAGGTGAGGTTCTTTCTCAGCTGCGCGGGCATTCGTCGCCGACGCCAGGAGGTCAGCACGAGCGAGATAAACGGCGAAACCCACGGCAGCAAATGCTTGTTGGTCTGTGCGATCCGGGAGGAAGTGACGATGTCCGGCCGCGCCACTTCGCGCTCGACATCGACCGTACCGCCGGCGAAGAGTTCGTGTAGACGATTCAGCAGGCCCTGTGCCTCGGCACTGTTCAGCCACGATACGCCGTCGAGACCGATATCGAAGCTCAGGACCAGCGCGCCGCCGGGCTTCACCAGCCTGCGCAGCTCGCCGACAATGGCGGACGCGTTCTGGGTGTGCTCCAGGACCGATACGCTATACACCAGATCAAAATGCCCGCTTTCGAACGGCAGTTTTGACAGGTCGCCTACCATGAACTTGACCTGGCCGGATCCACTCGAGTCGCTTTTAATTCGCTGGTACAACGGTCCCAGCGTGGCGTCGACATCGCAACAAACTATCTCGCACGAAGGCCAGCCTTCGGTGATCATGAATGGAAAAAAGGTGATGCCGGACCCCGCGTCGAGAATTCGAACCGGACCTTGGCGGCCCAGTTGCGCCTGGCGCAGCAGGTACGCCTCGATCTCCTGGCGCACGAACGGATATTCCCACTGCCGGCTCCATTGATGCAGCGGATCCTTGCCCCAGCGATACTGCTTGGCGACAAAATCGTGCTGTTCCAGAAAACGTTGCGAATAGTGCTCCATGTCCTTGAACGAGGAGGTCGCCACCACTTGCCGATAGTCTGGCATCGTCGGGAACCCGTCTGCCAGGCGAAAGCTGTTTTTAAGCACGGTATCTGGTTTCATCCGCCGTTATCCGGTCTTCGCGGCTGCGCGCCTGACGAGCACGTAGGCCTCATGGTTAGGTATTCCGACGCCGGCTTGTATCAGCCGCTGATCCAGCTCATAGATTTTCCGCCCCGCCCACCCGCCGAATTTGTCCATGCGCTTCATGAAGAATCCAAGCAGCTTGTAGAGCGCGGCAATTACGAAATCCACCGGCGCCATGCCGAACACCGGCGGCGCGAGCAGAACAAACAGTTTTTTCTTCCGCTCCACTGTCAGGCCCGCACCCTCGATCAGTCTGCCGAAGGTAGCGAGCCCCCGCAGCTTGACGTGTCCGGTAAGCGAAGAGTCCCTGCGCGCGACCTGATCGAACAGAATGACATGGCCGGCGCTGCCCAGGCAATGTGCCGCCGCCGTCAACGCCTGCAGCGCCTGGGTATCGTCAGTAATATGGTAGATGACATCGAACAGGGTAACCACGTCAAACTGGCCGTAGAGTTGCTGTAGTGCATCGCGCTGTCCGAGGTCCGCCGCCAAAAATCGATATTCAGGAAACCTCGCCTCAAGACTGGCAATGGTCTGCTGCGACACATCCACGCCGACGTATTGGGTCACTCCCAGTGCGCGCCAGAACTCAGCGTAAAAGCCGTTGCCGCAGCCGAGGTCCAATACCCGCAGCGTTGACGGCGTCAGCCCCAGTTCGGCGACACACTCGTTCAGCACGTCGAGCCTTCTGCGATAGATATAACTATTGAATGCGGCACCGAGCGAGCGATGGCCCACCATGGAAAGATCCGCCCGCCCGTCGCTACGCTCGCGCCAGTATTCGCTCAGATCTTTCTTGGTCGTCACCATAGAATACTCAACTCGCGACCTTTGACGCGGCCGCGGCGGGCAATTTGTCGACATACGCGCTGAGCCGGTCCACGATAATCTTCGACGGCGCGATGTGGCCATCCATGCCAATGCCGCGGCGGCGCGTGGCAAGCTCGGCGATAAAACGGTGCAGCGTGTCTTCGCGGTATTCGCCGACCACGACGGTCGAACCCAGCCCCTCTACGCGCTCCGTGGCTTTGCGCATGAGCAGCGTCGGAATCCCCAGGTAAGACAGTTCTTCCTGGTTGCTGCCGCCATCGGTGATCACGAAGCGCGATGCGGCGAGAATTCCGACAAATCTTGTATAGCCCATCCGCGGCAGCAGCACGATCCGGTCATTGCGCGCCAGGCGTTCATACAACCCGCATTTCAATAGACGGCGCTGCGTGGGTGGATGCAGCACAAACACCAGTCCGACGTGTTTTGCCGCGAGCTCGATCAATTCGACGACCCTGAGCAGATTGCTCTTGATGAATATATTTTCAAATCGGTGAATCGAACAGACGCCAAATACGCCGTCAAAGTACCCCGGCGACGCTTCCGTGGACTTGTTCAAGGCGTACTTCAACGCATCGACGATCGTATTGTGCCCGATGTCAACGATCTCCGACCGGTACTTAATCATGTTTTTGCAGGCAAAGGCGCCCGGACAATACGCGATATCGGTCAGGCGAAATACCGCAAGACGGGTCAGCTCCTCGGGGAAAGGATGCAATAGATTGAACGAGCGCAGCCCGGACTCCACGTGCGCCACCTTCACACCCATAAGCTTTCCCACCAGCGCGCCCAGCAGCGTCGAAAACGTATCGCCATGTACAACGATGACGCATCGATCGGGATAGCGGGTACATTCAGGCAAATAGGTTTGTCGGTTTCGGTATAGCCGCCACAACACCCGGATCAGCCATCCCGCCATCCGCAAAATCCCGGATGCCTCGCTGCCATCGTAGAGTACCGTCGGCTGGGTCCGGATCGAAAACTCCACCAGCAGCTCGGCCATGCTGGCCTTGTGCTGCCCGGTCAGGATAAGGCGCAACGGGTACTGGCGTGCCTCCGCCTCGCGGATGACCGGCGCCATCTTTATCAATTGGGCCCGCGTACCAACGATGCAAACAATCATGCTCCATTCCTCCGCTTGCCCGGGGACCGCCACAACGCGAGCACCAGCAGCCCTGCCAGCAGTTCCGAAAATACCACCCAGATTCGGAAGGCCACGGCAAGCATCAACCCATCCTCGATCGGCATGTGTAACGACAAAATCGCCGCACTCGCCCCCTCGCGCACGCCGATGCCGCCGGGCGCAAAGATCGCGACAAAACCAGCGACGACGCCGGCCGTGTTCGCAATCGCCATGACGGCAAGTTCGCGCAAGCTGGCCGCGCCTGAAAACAATGCCAGGTACACCAGGTAGAAAATCACGCCCGAAAGCAGCCAGATCGCACTAAATCCGAGAAACAGCGCCAGGTTGTCGCGCTGGCGCAGCCCCGTGAGTTTCCATTTTGTTTGCGAAACAGGCATCCACTTCGGGAATCGCACCATGACGCGGGCAAGCCATGTGCCGACGTAGCCATGAATATGGGGCGACAAGGCGACCGCCGCGGTGCACAACCCCAGCCCGGCCAGCGTAAACGCGGAAGGATGCAACAGGGTAAGCAACAGCGCGCACAACGCGACCGCCGACAAGAAGAAGTAGTACTGCTCAAAAATAGTGGCGCCGAAGATTTCCCCTGACGAGACCGGATGGCGTTCGCCCAGGTGCACGCCACGTGCAAACATTCCCCATACTTTACCCGGCAGGTACTTTCCAAGGTTGAGCAAGGCAATGTGCACGAGGCTCTCCGAGAACGTAATACGCGCGATCGTCGTCCTCGTCACGACCATGCTCCACACATGGCAAACCAGGATCCAGAATAAAATCTGCGCCAACACCGCAAGCGCCAGGTGTCCCCACGACAATCGCAGGTGCTGAACCAAACCTTGGCCATGTTCGTAGACATACTGTCCGGAAAACCACAAACCTGCCAACACCATCACGGCGACCCAGTACCGGCGCATCACGGCAAGCGCCCCGCTTACAACGACACGGCGTGTGGTTGGCGAACTACGAACCGGTTTCACGAAATGTTATGGCGTTTGGTGGAGTATGGTTGATTGCGGTCACACTCTCTCATGGTAGTAGGCGCAAATACAAACAACAAGAATAGCGGGTGCGCCCGCGGGCAGATGTTGACCATGACGATGCACTCCAAATGAACGCGTTGAAAAGCCGGCCGCATGTCGAATCGTCCGGTAATCACGGTAAGCTATACTCCGATCAGGGCCCGCCCCACGCACCGAAGGTGCGGGAAATGCTGGGCCGTTCAGACAAACACAATAAATCTCTATAGGCCCGAACTCGACTTTCGCACCAGCTGATGTCCAGGCAAATCAGAATCCCGGCACTGACACCCACGCGCGTTATCGCAAACGGCCGTGCATGGCGCTGTACGCCTACCGCAGGCTGAAATCCATCAAGCACGCCGAACCCCAGCACAAGACCAACCACATGCTAAGCACGCGTCAAAAGATTTTCCTCGCCCGCTGCACCTACGAACTGGTGCATGCGCTACGCCGCCTGCTGCGACGTGCAGACCGTGTGCAGGTCGCCCGCGGCGGCATTCGCTGGGAACTCGATCTTGCAGAGGGCATCGATTTTTCGATCTACCTGCTCGGAGGCTTCGAGCGCTCCACGGCGGCGACCTATGCGCGCATCATACGGGCCGGCGACGTGGTGCTGGACGTTGGCGCCAATATCGGGGCGCATACTCTGCCCTTCGCCCGTCTGGTCGGCCCCGACGGTCTGGTGGTCGCCTTCGAACCCACCGCCTACGCCTTCGATAAACTTGAACGCAACGCCGCGCTCAATCCGACTCTCATGCCACGCCTGCGCCGGGAGCGGCTCATGCTCACGGATAGCACAGACACGGCGCCGGTACCGAATCTGTACTCAAGCTGGCCGCTGCGTGGCCGGGGCCGCCCGCAACATGCCACGCATCTGGGCGTGCTGGCGGATACCACCGGTGCCAAGGCCACAACACTCGACGAGTACGTGCAACGTCATTCGCTGCCACGCGTGGATTTTCTCAAGATCGATGTCGATGGCCATGAGTGTCGGGTATTGCGAGGCAGTGCGCAGACGATTGGCCGGCATCAACCCGACATACTCATCGAGTTCATGCCCCACGGACTCGAAGAGGCCGGCGAATCGTTTGCGACCCTGGTGGAAATACTCAAGGGCGCAGGTTACAAATTCCTGCGCGTACCGGACCTTGCGCCATTGCCCGACGATGCACAGCGCCTGCGCCGGCTCATCCCGACGGGCGGCGGAATCAACGTACTGTGCCGGGTGCCACGTACGTCGTCCGCGCGCGAATCCGTCTGAACGACGCGGCGGTGCGACCGTCAGCGCTCGTGTTGGTAAACGCGTATGCCGGGATTGATGACGGTAAAGTCGAGCGCGGTATAGCTCGTCTGGAAATCGACACCAAGGAACGTAACAGGCTGCTTGATCTCTTGCAGCAAGCGATAGCCACCGACCTGTAACGTCTGCTGCAACGCCACCGTCTCCGGCGACGGATGCCGCTCGCCCAACCGTTCCATGTTTTTATATATCGCTTCGCTCAAGACAAGATAGTCATAGTCGCGGCCCGCCAACGCCTGCGGGTCCGCACCGGGCCCCAGATTCAATATGTAGTGACGATAGTCATCGGGTATCACGGGATTAAAGAACACATCGCCCCGGTAAGATTCGACCGTGACGATCGAGGCGCCGGGAGGAATCCGGGTACGGATCCAGTCGGACGCCACCTCGCGCACATTGGTTTGCGCCTCGACTCGCAAAAACGCCAGATCGCCCATTAGCGTCCAGATCACTGCGACACTTAGGGCGACGGTGCCGACGTGCCGCCATCGCCCCAAGGTGCGCAGCAGAAACACCATCCCTGCCGCAACCAGCAGCAGCAACAACGGCACGATCGGCAGGGTGTAGCGCACCACTACCCAGGATGCGAACGTGGTAAGAATGAAATAGGGAATGACAGCCACCAGGACCATCCGCTGCCCTGAGGTGCGCTGATAAAGCGCCAGCACCATTGCCGCCAGCGCCAGCCCACACATCGGCAACCCCAAGGCCTGGCGCAACATCAGCCAGCCGTATTGATAGATTCCCGGCCCCATGTCCACCGCATCCGGAAATACGTTCGACTCGAACTGCCACGTCACCTGCAACCCGGCGAGCAAGGTATTGAAGTAAAGTAACGAATGGGGACTGGCGGCAACAAAGGTGCCCAACATGGCAGCCACCATCATCCAGATGTTTCGATCCACCAGCTTCGCGAGAATCGCCCTGAGGCCAACCGGACCATCGCGCCACACATAGGCCACGACCGGCACCACCCCGAATATGCCGAGCGGGAAGCGCAACGCAATCGTCAGCCCCAGTGCCAGACCGGAAAACAGAAAAAGTTTCCGGTCCCGGGTACCGTCGGATCGAAGGATCAGCGCCGCGAGGTAGGTCAGCAACACCGACATGAGCGCGGCGATCTGGTCAGGCCGTACCTGTTGCGCCCACAGGATATGTGCCGGATTGATCGCCAGCAGGAACCCCGCCAGCAGGCCCACGCGTCGATCGAACAGCTGCCTGCCCGTCTGGTACAAAAGCAAAATCGTGAGCAGCGAAATGCCCACCAGGAAGTAGCGGCCAAAAAGAATGGCATCGGCGAGCACATTGATGCCATGCAGCATCGAGCCGAAGAGCGCCCCGAAATACCAGTAAACGTTGAGAATGCTGAAATAGAGCGTGCCGCCCCAGATAAAGTGCTTGGAGATGATATGGCCGGCGGCAAGCCAGCGCGCCCAGATCATCGTTGGCACTTCGTCGGGATGATACGAGTAGTCCGGATGTTGCGCCGATGGCAGACCCCACTCGATACCGTAGAGTCGCAGCGCGGCGGCCAACAGCAACACCGCGACCAGCGCCAACGGATACCGCCATGCCCACCATCGACTATCTCGCATTTATTTTCCCCTACTCCCCGACCAACCAAGGTGGCAGAATGTCTCAACCGCTGGATACGCACTTGTGGTCCGTCCCACTGGCGCGGGCGCCGTCCATGAACCGACAACGTGTAACTGATCCTGTGTCGAACCGCCTATATAACTCGTTCGCCCAATCTGTGCTTGTCGGACTCTACCGCGCGATTGCGGCGCGTGTAAATTTGAGCGCCGGTAGGCTTGGGCAGTTGTACGCGCGCACCTATTTCGCCTACAAGCGCCTGCAGGATCGGCACCTCGTGAGTGTTGCCAACAAGCTGATCCGGCCCGGAACACTGGTAATCGATGTCGGCGCCAACATTGGTTTCTTCTCGCTCGCGCTGCGACGGGTAGCCGGCACTACCGTCCTCGCGTTCGAACCGGCGCCCGACAACTTCCGTCAATTGACCGAGGTGTTGGCGGCGCGCGATGACGCCAGGCAGATTGTGCCGTTTCAGCTCGCGCTTTCCGATCGCAGTGGTACCGCGCTGCTGCACCTGTCCGATTTTGCGCCCACCGATCATAAGCTCATCCCCTCGCGCTCTTCGACCACCGTGGAAATCGCGACCGCGCGGCTGGACGACTTCCTGGCACAGCACCCCGAATTCGCCGCCCGCCCGGTATCGCTCATCAAAATTGACGTGCAGGGCGCGGAACTGCTGGTGCTGCGCGGGATGACGCACACGCTCGAAGTAAATCATCGCCCACCGATCCTGGTCGAATTCGCGCCGGGCGACCTGGCGCAGGCCGGTGTCACGCCACAGGAGTTTTTCGCCGCCTTCGCGGCGCTGGGCTATCGTCCACACTCGATCCCGCAGCTCGCCCCGTGCTCGCCGGAATGGCTCATCCAGCACACGCACGGTGCCTACGCCGATCTGGTCATGATCGCATCGACGTCTGGCTGAATCGCCCCTTTCAACGTACCGGTGGGTCACCGGGGTGTTTCCCGTCGCGCGAGAATGGAGGCCGGCATGCCGCGCCGACCTGGAACGTCCATCACGCTGACTATCGTCAACGATTGACGCATCCGCTCCAACGGATAGTAAGGTGAGCGATAGTTCGAGTTGCCAAATCCCATCAGGAAAAAGTGTCGACACCTGTTCTGGTCCAGATACGCGGCAAGGTCTGCGTCATTCAGTTCGGGTCGAGGCGAAAGGATACTGATGCGATGACTATAGTAGCCGACGATAGATGGCTTGATGCTGTACACACAATCGCTCTCCGCTACCAGCGCCGGGATTTGTTTGAGGTGATCAATCATCAACTTGTCACTGACAGCATTGAAAAACGCCGTACGCCGGTCGGGCGCGTACCACTCGGGCGTACGCCTGAATCCGGCATACTCATCGGGAAGGGGCTGCACAAAGCGCTGCGCGATCAGAAATAAACTCGGTGCCATGATCAGCACGATGGCAAGCGGCAGAATCCACGACGGCTTGAGCACCGACTGGCCCAGACGCACCGGCGGCAAGCGCTCAAGTAGCAACATCCCATGCACCAACAGTATCGGTACCACCACGCTGAGGAGTCGCGTCATCTCCTCGGGATAAGGCCAAATCAGAATCAGGCCCAGATAGGCGGCGCCATAAATTCCATCGAGTTTGCGCTGGAGGGCGCGACAGGCAGTCCCCACGAGGGACACTAAGCCCAGTAACCCCATGACCGGAATTCCTGGCTGGCTCATGGTGAAATCAATCGCCCAACCGTCCCACAGCGCATCGACTGCGGTGGTCAGGTGGGCAATCAGCCCGGCAATGGGATCGGCCGCATACCGAGCGGTCAGGAAACTAAAATAACCGGGACCCGCCCGATGACTCAGCAGCTGCCACAGCAGCATCGGAACAAGTGCGCCAACAATCAGCAGCCAGAAACGTTTGGGACGATGCAAAACCAAATAGAGTACAAAAGCGGCCACCATCGCGACGCCGGCGCTGCGTGTGAGCACCGCGGCCGCGACACAAACCACCGCCGTCCACAGCCAGGTTTGGCGCCGATCCACCTCATACGCAGCGACCGCCGCCAACGCGCCGAGCGTGGACAACAGGTACAGGTTTTCACTAAGCAGGGACAGCGCCTGCATGAGCATACCCGGCAACAACGCGAACAGCAGTACCATCAGCGCGGCGCCGAGCCTGCCAACACCGATTTGGCGTTGCCACGCGTAAAACACTGCAAACGCGAGCAACAACATCGTGGCGGTGATCACATGTGCTGCCAGCAAGCTTTCGCCGCCGCCGAAGATGGCCAGCACGAACGGGTAAAGCGGCGGATAAAAGCTCTGCGAAACGAAATACGCGGCAACCGTATCGGCCCCACTCCAGGGAGAGAAATGCCGCGCCGTCAGGAGATAGAACGCATTGTCGCCGCCGAAGTCTCCGAGTTCATGGCTCCAGGTCCAACACAGGTAGACGACGCACAGGGCCAGGTAGGCGAACCCGAACGGGCCAGGGGAAGAAAGCGCGCGCGCCGGCTTTAAGTGAGCAAGCATCCCCAAGACAGCTCTCATGTCTGGCTCGGCGTCGGTTTGCACCCGATGTAAACAAGATTTTTTCCAAACGGAACCGTCATGTGCTTCTCGAGCCAGCGCCCGGTGGGCACAAAAAACCGGTCATACGCACGCGTCATGGCAAGACTCAGATGCGGGCGGCGCATGACACAGGTGGTGAGCCACCACGGGATGACGCCCAGGACATCAAAGTACGCGAGACGCACGGTCCGGAAGCCGGCCTGCTCACCTAGCATGGCGAGGTGTGCGCGGGTATAACGCCGATAGTGACCGAACTTCTCATCCAGCGAGCCGTAGAGCGACGGCATGGCCGGGACAAACACCATTAGGTGTCCCCCCGGAACCAGCAGCCGGCGCAACTGACTCAGCGCGTCGGCATCGCGTTCAATGTGCTCCAGCACATTCACCAGAATCACTGCGTCCATGGAACCGGGCCGAGGCCCATCGTTACGCGACACCACCTCTTCCAGTACGCCTTGGTACAGCACCGTCCGGGGATCACCTGCGAAGCGGGCCTTGAGTAGCGGGTACAGATTTTCCGCTGGTTCGACGAGGTGCAGACGCTCGGCGCAGTCGACCCATTTTTGCGCCATGGTACCGATACCGGCACCGAGCTCCATGACGTTACCGTGCAGGTAAGGTCGGAATTGTTCTGCGATCCACTCCTGGTAACGCTGCGCCGCCGCCAGCGCATCGAGCTCCCCACCTTCGTATGTCGTTGGCACGGCGGTTCCCGGCGTTACCGATCAGCGCCGCCAGAGCGCGTACTTGAAGATGCAATAGACCGCACGCACGCCGTCCTTCCAGCCGATCTTCTTGCCTTCGAGATAGGTACGGCCGTAATACGAAATACCGACCTCGTAGATGCGAATGCCAGGCATGCGCGCAATTTTCGCCGTCACCTCCGGCTCGAATCCGAAGCGGTTTTCTTCCAGACGAATCTGCTGAATGACTTCGCGACGGAATACTTTGTAGCAAGTTTCGAGGTCACTCAGATTCAGATTGGTGAACATGTTCGACAACAGCGTGAGGAAACGATTGCCGACGTAGTGCCAAAAGAACAACACACGATGCGGACCAACCCCGAGGAAACGGCTGCCATACACGACATCCGCTTTGCCACTGAGGATCGGTTCCAGCAGCCGCGGGTACTCCATTGGATCGTACTCGAGATCGGCGTCCTGGATGATCACGATGTCGCCCGTGGCCGCGGCGATGCCGTCGCGCAACGCGGCACCTTTGCCCTGGTTGCGCGCATGATGGATCACGACATCGACCCGGGAACGCAACCGCCCCTCGATCAACTCCGCGGTGCCATCGGTGGAGGCATCGTTCACGAGAATAATCTGCTTGCGATCCACCGGCGCCGCGCGAACCGCGTCAACCAATGCCTCCAGGGTGTGCGCTTCGTTATAACAAGGGATAACGATGGAAACGGTAGGCATTCTTCAATGGTGCCCTTGATGGCTGCGTAGAGGCTGTGTTCATGCCGCTCACTGCAGCGTTCAACTTGGCGTTTACTATAGTCCAAATCCTTGCCGACATTAAACGCGGCCGCGCGTCAACGACCGAAGCCTGCTTTTCCAACCGACAACAAAAACCCGCTGTCTTTGCGGCCGTGGGTAGCCCCTTACGTCGTTCACAACATGACAGCGTCGGATGAGGTACACATCGAAACGCAACCAACATGACCTATACTTCACAGGTAAATATACCGACTCACGCTCATGGGCATTAAATTCAAAAAAATACCTCCGTCCGTGCTCGCCAGCGTGACTGACGTCGGCCATGAACGCAACATGTACGCGCACCCGAACCCGATCGCGCGCGCCATCTTCTGGCAACGTCTGGCGGTGGGCTTGCGGCTGCTGTGCCAACACACCACCGACGACCACCGCAAGGTGCTCGACTTCGGTGGTGGCAGCGGCGCTTTTCTACCGGCACTGGCGCAGCAGTTTTCCGATGTCTCAGTCGCAGATCTTGACCTCAACGACGCGCGGCGTGTGGCCGCCCACTATGGCCTCGACCAAGTCAGGTTTCACGAAGGTGACATCGCACGCTGGAACAACAACGAATCATTCGACGTGATCGTGGCCATGGACGTGCTCGAACATTTCGCCGATAAGTCGGTGCCGCGTCGCTGCTTCGAGAGTCACCTGAAACGCAACGGCCTGCTGCTGGTGAGCCTGCCGACCGAGAATGCACTCTATGAACTCGGACGCGTGGTGCTGAGAAAAACCAAGCCCGCCGACCACTACTACCCGGCGACGGAGCTCGTGCGCTACTACTGCGACGCCGGTTACGCACCGATTGCACACCACTATGTCCCACGCGTGGGTCCGTTGGCGCTGCCGCTGTTCTATGTCGGCCTGTTTCGCAAGACGACATAGCCCGCAAGCGTCATTTCCCCCGACCCATCACCGACACACGCTATAGACTCATGCGACCTGCGATCACGGCTGTGCTCGAACGCGCCAAACAGCGCCTGCGCCAGGAACTGCGACTACCACGCTACGCCATCGCCATTGTCGTCATTCTTCTGATTGCCTTTGATCTGCGCATACAGTCGGTGCTGCACACGGATATGGGGACACGCGTGCGCGATGACGCACGCGAGTATGTGCAGTACGCATACAACCTTAAATACTTCGGCGTTTACTCGCGTTCCGACACATTGTCCGACGACGCTGTGCCAGCGCCGACGCCGGACGCAAAGCGAGTCCCGCTCTACCCGCTGTTTATCGCGCCTTTCATGAGCCAGCCGTTGTTGCATAGCGACTTCGACACCGTTGTCAGGGTTCAGGCCGTGCTGAGCACGATTACCGTCTTGCTCGTATTCTGGCTTGCGCGCCTGATCCTGCCGATACCCTTGGCGTTAACCGCCGCCGCGCTTACGGCGCTCAGTCCGCACCTGGTTACCATGAACATCTACGTGCTGAGTGAAACGCTGTGCTGTTTCATGTTGGTGCTGGCCATGTATCTGACTGCCAAAATCGCCGGGCCAACCACGGCGCGAACACCGTTGCTGGCGGGCATCGTGCTTGCCGGCGCCGCACTCACTCATCCGATGGCGCTTTTTTTCGTAATTCCCTTGGCAATTTTTCTGCTTCTGACCTGGGGTTGGAAGAACGGCCACCGCAAACTCGCGCTATTGGCACTCGGCTTCAACCTGGTATACGGGCCCTGGATGGTGCGCAACGTCGCCACGCTCGGCGCTGCCGGCGACAGCACGCTATCGTTGGCAGCGTTGCGTTCCGGCGTCTATCGCAACCTGATGTACAACGACGACCCACAGACCTTCGCCTATCCCTACCGCTTCGATCCGAGCTACGAGACAACGTCCAAGGATCTTCCCAGTGTTGCTGCCGAGGTGATACGCAACTTCAAGGACGCGCCGCTCGAACAATTGCAATGGTACCTCGTGGGCAAACCGACACTTCTCTGGTCCTGGACCAACGCCGAGGGCAGGGGCAAGTACGATATCTTTATCTATCCGGTCCGCCAGAGCCCGTATGACTACCTGCCGCAGTTTCGCGCGAGCAAGGGCTTCATGCAATTCACCCATTCGGGATGGGTCGTGCTGATGCTCGTTGGCATCATTGTCGCCTGGCTGCCAGCGGCATGGTCGGGGCTTTCAAGCGCTTCACTGTTCGCTGCGCGCGCGATCGCGCTGTTGTTGCTGTACCACGCCGCGGTGATGATTGCCGGCTTCCCTTTTCCGCGCTACTCGATCCCCATGCGTCCGTTCTTGTATATCATGGCGATGCTGCCCCTGGCCGTGGGGGTAAAATGGCTGATCGCCAAACGCTGGATACGCCTGGGAGTAAGCTGAGCGATGTCGGCAGAAAACAAGAAAATGATCAACACCGGTTTACTTAAAACGGCAGTGTTGCTGCCGTGCTATAACGAAGGCCCGGTCATCGCTCAGGTGATTGCCACCTTTCATGCCGTTCTGCCGCAGGCCGAGATCTACGTCTACGACAACAACTCGACAGACGACACAGTCGCCAACGCGCGTGCCGCCGGCGCCATCGTCCGCCACGAGGTACTGCAGGGCAAAGGACATGTGGTGCGTCGTATGTTTGCCGACATCGAGGCCGATATCTTCGTCCTGACCGACGGCGACGGTACTTACGATACCAACGTCGCACCACGAATGATCGAGTTACTCCGGGATGAAAATCTGGACATGGTGGTCGGCGTTCGAACCCATCAGGACGACCGCGCCTACCGCTTCGGACACGTCGTCGGTAACCGTTTCCTTACCTCAACAGTCGATAGCTTGTTCGACAGCCGGTTTCGCGACATCTTGTCCGGTTACCGGGTGATGTCGCGGCGCATGGTAAAGTCGTTTCCGGCGCTCGCGAGCGGTTTCGAAATAGAAACGATGTTGACGATCCATACCCTCGACATGCGTTTGCCGTACGCCGAAATTGAGTGCCCCTACTCCGAGCGCCAAGCAAGCACGACGAGCAAGCTCAACACGGTCCGTGACGGAATGCGCATCTTCGCGACCATCCTGTTGCTGTACAAAGAGTTTCATCCGTTCCGCTTCTTCAGCTTGTTGTCGGCGCTGACGGTCCTGACCTCGCTGATACTGGGCGTGCCGGTAGTCATCGAGTTCATTGAGACCGGCCTGGTACCTCGGGTACCCACCGCGATTCTCTCCACCGGGCTGATGGTGCTGGCGGGAATCGGGGTCACGTGCGGATTGATTCTGGACTCGGTAAGCCGCAGCCGCAGAGAGATCAAACGGCTGCATTACCAGGCCCTGCCTTCGGTACAGGAGGCGGAGGCGCGGTCGATCGGTAGACAACCTTCGTCGCACACGAATCCTCGGCGAACAAAGCAGGAAAAATAGGCACGCGACCCCGGTCCGGGGTCCAGTCAGTCAGTCTTGTATCGATTCACCCCCACGTTTAGAATCGCGACCCTGCTGCGTTGTCCGTCAAGCGCAGCTTCTTGGGGCGGTAGCTCAGCTGGGAGAGCGCTGCGTTCGCAATGCAGAGGTCGAGGGTTCGATCCCCTTCCGCTCCACCAAATCTCCCTGTTCGTTGATCGGCTCCAGCAGCCTTTGCCTGGTATTCCCCGCCGTGGTCCGACGTTAGCCAGCGATTCAATAAAAAAGAATCGTCAGTCGCATCTTGATGCGACGCCGCCGGCACGGCGGCGTGCGCATTCAGTGCATCTTCATCTCACGACATTCGGCGGCGCACGGTCGCGGGCTTGATTGTTCGTTGACACGGTATTGTGAATAACGCGGTGTCGACTACAGTTTTAATAACTGACCGACCATCCCTGTCTACACAGCGCCGTCGCTCAACAAAAACGAGTAACTGCAAACAGCCATTTCCATGTGTGGTCTCTGACGCCATGACTTCCGATCCGGACTGCACATGACCGACACGCTTCGCAACCTACTCTACCTGTTGTTCGCCGTCTCCGGCTTTTCGGGTCTCCTCTACGAATCTGTCTGGAGCCATTACCTCAAGCTGTTTCTCGGCCATGCGGCCTACGCCCAAACGCTGGTGCTCGCCATTTTCATGGGCGGCATGGCCATCGGCGCGTGGGTCCCGAGCCGCTACGGCACGCGCTGGAAGAACCTGCTGGCCGGCTACGCGGTGATCGAAATCGCCGTTGGCGTGTGCGCGCTGATGTTCCATGGCGTGTTTGTGCGAGCGACGGATCTTGCCTACGACACGCTGATGCCGGCCTTGGGCTCGGCCTTGGCAGTGACCGTTTTCAAATGGGGGCTGGCGGGCATTTTGATTCTGCCGCAGTCAATTCTGTTGGGGATGACCTTCCCGCTGATGAGTGCCGGATTGATCCGCCGCCATCCTGAAAATCCGGGCGCGAGCCTGGCGATGCTCTACTTCACGAATAGTCTGGGCGCGGCCGTCGGCGTGCTTGTCGGCGGATTCGTGCTGATCGAGATCGTCGGCTTACCGGGAACGATACTCACAGCCGGACTGATCAACATCCTGCTCGGAATGATTGTGTGGCTGCTGGCCCGCAACGCATCCGAACCTTCGCCCCGGCCCGTCGCTCGGCGCGCCAAGCAAAACGATGTCTCATGGAGGTTGCTGATCGCGGCCTCGTTTCTGACCGGTGCCGCCTCATTCATATACGAAATCGGCTGGATCCGAATGCTGAGTCTCGTCCTCGGGACATCTACACACGCCTTCGAGCTGATGCTGAGCGCCTTCATTGTCGGGCTCGCCTTCGGCGGTCTGTGGGTACGCCGTCGCATCGATAGTCTTGGCCAGCCGGTCCAGTTTCTGGGCTGGATTCAACTGACGATGGGCCTGCTGGCACTGGCGACCATAGTCGCCTACAACGCCAGCTTCGATGTCATGCATATACTGATGCGTGCACTCACACGCACCGACAGCGGTTATCAGTTTTTTAATCTCGGCAGCCAGACGATCGCCGTGCTCATCATGGTACCCGTCACGTTCTGCGCGGGCACGACGTTACCGCTGATCACGCACACCTTGTTTCGTGGCGGTTATGGGGAAAAGAGCATCGGGGCGGTTTACGCAGCCAACACGATCGGCGCCATCGCCGGCGTTTTCTTCGCCATACACGTCGGCCTGCCGAGCCTGGGACTCAAAGGGCTGATCAGCAGTGGCGCCGCAATCGATATGGCGCTGGGGATCGTGCTGCTAAGCACCGTCCCCACATTTCGTCGTCGTTCGGTACTCGCCGTCTCGGTGCTGGCGACGGCAGCCCTCGCGGTAGTGCTTGTGGGCGTAGAGCTTGATCGCTACAAGATGGCGTCCGGCGTTTATCGATCCGGAATGATTTACCGGCCGGCGTCAGTGGAGATCCTGTATCACCAGGACGGCAAAACGGCGACCGTCGATTTACTGAAACATCCCGACGGTGGTGTCAGCATCCGCACCAACGGAAAATCCGACGCCCAACTTTTTATGGCGCCAGGGGCCCCTGCGGGGGGAGACGAAATGACCGGTACCTTGTTGGCCGCGATCCCGCTCGCGCTTCACCCGCACGCGCGCAGTGCGGCCAACATTGGATTGGGTTCGGGTTTGACGACACATGTTCTGCTGAGCAGCCCTGAACTCGAGCGCGTCGACACAATAGAAATCGAACCCGCCATAATCGAAGCGGCGCGCGGCTTTCTCCCGCGCGTGGCGGCGGCGTTCGACGATCCTCGCAGCCACTTTCACATCGACGACGCGAAGAGCTACTTTTCCGCGCATCAAGCCCACTACGACCTCATCGTGTCCGAGCCGTCCAACCCCTGGGTGAGCGGCGTTGCCGGTCTGTTCTCCGACGAGTTCTATCGTCGCATCCGTACGCATCTCAACCCCGGCGGATTGTTTGTCCAATGGTTGCAGCTGTACGAAATCGACGTTCGCCTGGTGTCATCGGTAATGAAAGCGATCGGTGGCAACTTTTCGGACTACGTCTTGTACGCCCCCAATGACGGCGATCTCATCATCGTCGCCGCCAAAGACGGGAAAGTGCCGCGAATCGACAAACGTGTGGCGCAAGGGCCTTTGGCGCAGGCGCTTCGTCGTATAGATATTTACACGCTGCAGGATTTCGAGCTGCGACGCATCGGCGATCGGGCATTCTTCGAGCCGTTATTTGCATCTTTTCCGGTAGCGGTCAATTCAGATTTTTTTCCAGTACTGGACCTGCATGCCGCACGCACGCGCTTTACCAACCGTAACGCCATCAACTTGATACCGCTGGGTTCAGGGTCGCTTCCGGCGCAGGAGATGTTAAGCAACGATAACACCTGGAACACCGACACACGGCCGACCGCTGGATCGCTCTCGTCGCGCGCACGTGGAATATATGTCGCCAACGTCATACGCGATTTCTATGCAAACGGCGCCCTGTCTGTCGGTGATGCACCTGAACCAGACCTGCTGCGACACGCGCTGCTTACGCGCCAACTCGAGAACAATTGCAGTGGGCTCGGCATGCCGTCGTTATGGCTGGAGAGCGTGTCCAACGTTCTAAATGCAGTCAGCCCGAACCTGAAACCATCCGAGACGCAAGCCATATGGCGACGTTTTCGCGGGTCGGACTGCTACAGCCGGCTATCGTCGGCACAACGCGATCTGTTCTCCCTGCTCGGCGCGATTGCCCGGCGCGACGCCCGTGACATGGCCACGTTGGCGGAAAAATTTCTAGCGAACGCTGGCGCGTCCGTCGAACAGCGTCGCTATCTACTGGCGACCGGAATGCTCGGCTATCTGGCCGACAAGCGGCCCCAGGACGCCCTGCGACTTTGGAAATTACACGCGCCACGCACGCTAGATTCAGACTCGCAAGACTTGCTGCTGCGTCTGCTGTGGGCACACAGCAGCCCCGGAGCTACGAGGGAGCAGTGAACGCACCGTTCGGTCCCGCAAGTGGGTCGTACTCCCGGGTCGTCGCGGATCAGCGTTTTTCGTTAGAATGCGTCATCGGCCCCGGTAGCTCAGTGGATAGAGCGACCGCCTCCTAAGCGGTAGGCCGCCGGTTCAACTCCGGCCCGGGGCACCAGACAACTAAACGATCGACCAACACACTTATAAATATCCTGTGATCGATGTCGTCAATCTATCTTGTGCCCGCGGTGACCGGACGCTCTTCCGTGAACTCTCGTTCCGTGTGCAAGCTGGCGAGCTATTGCACATTACCGGCGCCAACGGCGCCGGTAAGACCACGCTGTTGCGAACCCTGTGCGGCCTGACGCGCCCGATCGAAGGCGAGATCCGTTGGGATGGCACCGACATACGTACCCACGGCGACGACTATCGCATGCGCTTTCTGTATGTCGGACACCTCAACGGCGTGCAGGGCGAACTGACACCACCGGAGAATCTGCGCGCCACTGCGGAACTGACCGACACGGCCGATGCGACGCGCATCGAGTCGGCACTGACGCGTCTGTCTCTCGACGCCTATCACGACTTCCCGGCAAAAATTCTTTCACAAGGTCAGAAACGCCGACTCGCCCTCGCCCGACTGCTGGTGCGGGAGCGGCCGTTGTGGGTACTGGACGAACCGCTGGCGGCGCTCGACGTGCAATCGATTGAGACCATCACCGACATCCTGGCCGAGCACCTCGAGCGCGGTGGCATGGCGATCCTCACCTCGCATCAGGCGCTCGACTTCGGCGCCGGCAATGTGCGCCACCTGAGTCTTGAAGACTGATGGCCGCGCTCGCACACGCCATTACCTGTATCGTGCGCCGCGATGTCACCGTCGCCTGGCGACGCGTGCACGATGTGGTGTTGCCGCTGGTGTTCTTCGCCATTGTCACCAGTTTGTTTCCACTCGGCGTCGGCCCGGCGCGCCACCTGCGCCGGATGGGCATAACTCCGATCGGCGACCTGCCCGGAGTCGGCAGTAACCTGCGAGACCACCCGCAGGTCCATCTCAAATGGCGGACCAACGAGCGCTACCCCAAGGACGTCTACGCGTCCAAGCTACAGCTCACCCTGCGGTACACGGCGGAGGGCTCTGACTTTGTGAACGACATGCTCATCCATCCGGTGTCCTTCGCCCCCGCGGACTTCGTGAGGGCCGACCCACTGAAGGTCCTGGGCGTGATGATGGTCGCCTGCCTGGACCTGGCCGCCGGGTCGGGTGAGGTGTGGCTGAGGTCCGACGACCCCCATATCCAGCCTTTTCTCGACTACAACTTCCTCCAGGAGGAGTTCGACCGCCGACGCCTCCGGCAGGCGGTCCGCATCTGCCTCGACCTCGCGCGGCACGAGGGCTACCGCCGCATAATCGAGGAGAGGACCGATCCCACCGACGCCGACCTGCAGTCGGACGACGCCCTGGACGACTGGCTCATGAGGACGGTCAAGACGAGCCACCACGTCTCGGGGACGTGCAAGATGGGGCCCGCGTCGGACCCGAA
>OBEQ012342747.1_pt1 | contig 21717 bp, 18 predicted proteins | sample 1670901 | NCBI WGS metagenome assembly OBEQ01 (sample SAMEA104232315, study PRJEB22302) | groundwater metagenome | biome: forest; feature: aquifer; material: groundwater | place: USA | collected 2011-08-07 | depth 5.4 m
GCCAGGTGCTCGCGCGCGCCCGCCAGCGCGCGCTCCTCGTGCGTCTGCAGCACCGGGTCGCCGTCCAGCAGCGAGGCAGCGAGCGCGCGCGCCTCGTCGACGCCGGCGCGCGCGCCCAGCTTGCGCAGCTCGGCGATCTCGGCCAGCGCGCTGCGATAGCCGGCGTCGACGCTGGCCAGCTCCGCGGCCACCGCCTCGGCGCGGCCCTCCGCCGGCCCTGCCGCCAGCTCGGCCTCGAGCGCCTGCTTCTGCACCAGCAACTTGGCCGCCAGCCGCTGGTTCAGCGCCAGCGCCTGCGAGATTGCGTCGCGCACGTCACTCATCGCTTCAATGTAGCAGCTGCGACTCGCCCGGGCGGATCACCGGCGTGACACAGCAGGGCGAACCAGCGCAGGCCGGTGGGCCCGCCGCCCGCCAGAGTCAGCACGTCGAGCAGCGCGCACCAGCCGCTGGTCGCGCCGCGGGTCAGCCGGCCCACCACCTTGTCGCCGAAGGCGCGCGCCTCCAGATGAAAGTGGTTGTGGTGCGGGCCGGGGTCGTTGCCCGGTGTCATCAGCGTGCGAAACGCGCCCGTGCGTCCGAGCAGGATCTCGGCCAGGTGCAGCACCGGGTCGCCGGCCAGGTAGCCCGGCTCGACCAGGTGCTCCCGGCCGTCCTCTCCGACCAGGGCATAGATGTCCATGGCCAGGCCGAGCGAGTGGCGCGACAGCACGCCCGGCTTGCCGCCGATGTCGCGATCGGCGTGGATCTGACCCACGCGCAGCGTGGTCACGTGCAGACCGCGCAGCACCGGTGCGGCGTCACGCGCCAGCGCTCGCGCCAGCGCACAGTCCATGACCAGGGAGCCCTTCGAGCGGGTGCGCTCGACGGTGAGGCTGCCGAAGCGCATGTCGATCACGATGATGGGCGTGTTGATGGCGTGCTCGGCGGGCACGCGCAGCCAGTGCACGCCCAGGCGGCCCAGGTCGGCGAGACACTCGTCACCGGCGCGCTCCATCGTCAGATCGGGCGGCCACGTCCAGCCGACGGGCATGTTCGCCATTTTCTTGACGGTCGGACGGGCCGCCGCGTGGGGCCTTGCACGCTTCGCGGACCTGCCCGCAAACGAGATCGCGACTGTGCTGCCGCATACGAATGCGACGGCGAGAGTCACGACCCACGGCCCGCGGTGCATCCCTCAAAGGCTGAGCGCGACCGAGCACATGGTCAAGCCGCGACCGATTCGACACCCATGCCGATCGGTGCGCGCTGCCGGCAAGCGGCCGTTCGATCACGCCGCCGTACACGTGGGACGGCGACTCCGATCTAGGGTGCGCTCCCGCATTCCGAGTAGCGACCAGCTTTGCTAGACTGGCCGCCATTCCGACGGCGCATGCGACCGCGGCGGCAGGCAGTTGAATCGACCTTGCTAGATTCCATTCATTCACGGCGCGAGATCTCTTACCCGGTGCTGACCGCGCTGTTCGCGCTGGTCGTGCTGGTGCCGCTCATCGGCAGCTACGGCCTGTGGGACCCGCACGAGCTGCCCCTGGCCGGCCTGGCCCGCGAGGTCGCGCGCACGGGTGACTACGCGTCGGTGCTGGCGACCCGGCCGCCGCTCGCCGTGTGGTTGTCGGCGCTGGGCGTGTCGCTCCTGGGCCCGAGCGAGCTGGGCGCGCGCCTGCCCCACGCGATCCTCGGCATCGTCGGTGCGCTGGCCACCTACGGCATCGGTCGCCGGCTGCGCAACCCGCGCACCGGCCTGCTCGCCGCCGTGGTGCTGGTCGCCCCCCCGCTCTACCTCTTCCAGGCACGCCAGCTCACCAGCGACACCGGCGGCGTGGCCGGCTCGGCCATCGCGATGTACGGCCTCATCGGCCTGGCCTGGCCGGGCGCGCGGCCCACGCTCGGCCGCCGCCTCGTCGACGCGGGCGCGCTGCTGGTCGGCCTGACGCTCGCCTTCCTGGCCCAGGGCGCGGTGCTGGGCGTGGGCCTGCCGCTGGCCGCGCTCGCGCTGGCCTCGTCGGGTGTGGCCATCGGTGCGCTCGTGCAGGGCGAGCGGCTGCGCCGGCAGATGATCGTGGCGGCGGTGGCCACGCTGCTCGCGGCCGCCCTGCTCGTCTACTGGTTCGCCGCCCGCGATCACAAGGGCTACCTGCAGGTCCTGGGTGGCGCCTTCCGCGCCGGCGACGATGCGCCGGCCAACGCGACCTTCGACTACCTGGTCAACCAGCTCGCCTTCGGCCTGTTCCCGTGGAGCGCGCTCGCGCCCGTCGCGGTGGTGCGCCTGCTGCTGGTGCGCCGCGCCGATCGCAACACCTGGGGCGGCCTGCTGGTCATCGCCTGGGCCTCGGCCGCCTACGTGCTGGGCACGCTGTGGATGCGCGAGATGGGCGACCTGCGCTACCCCGGCCTGGTCCCCATCGCGCTCGCCGTCGCCGTGCTGCTCGACGATCTGCTCAGCGCGCGCAGCGACGAGCCGACCCGCTGGCCGGCGGCGACGCACGGCTTGCCCCTGCTCGGCCTGTTCGTGCTGTGCGCCTCGGTGCAGCTGGGGCGCGACATCAAGGAGTTCCCCGAGCAGCTGGCCGCGGTGCACCTGCTCTCCGAGCTCAAGTTCCCTGCCGTGGTGACCCTGCCCCGCCTGCTGACCTACGCCGGGCTGCTGTTCGGCCTGCTCGCTGCCTTCGGCATGGCCACCTCGTCGACGCCCGCGCAGCTCGAGCGCGAGCCACTCGACCGCACCGGCCTGCACGCCGCGAGCGCCTGGCTGGTCGAGCGCGCCGGCGCCATCGGCCGCAGCCTGCGGCCCGCGCTGGCCCCGGCCATGCGCTTCCTGCGTCGCTTCGGCCTCACCGCCGCGGTGTCGCTGGGGGCGCTCATCGGTCTGTTCCTGGCCCTGGTCTACACGCCCACGCTGTCGCAGCACTTCTCCTACAAGAATGTCTTCGACAGCTACCGCGAGCTGCAGCGGGGCGACGAGCCCCTCGCCGTCTGGGGCATCGCGGGCGCGGGGCCGGAGTTCTACGCGCGGGGCCGGCTCGAGCGCCTGAACGACGTGGCCGCGCTGTCGAGCTTCTTCCGCCGCGACGGGCGCGTGTTCGCGGTCGTGCCCTCGAGCAACATGTGCCCCGTGCATCAGTCGGCGGTCACGAGCGGTTTCGCCGACCACGTGGTCAGCGACGAGAACTCGCGCTTCTTCCTCTACAGCAACCGGCTCGCCGCGGGCGAGCGCGACCACAACCCGCTCGCCCGGGTGTTCGCGCGCGAGGCGCCCGCGCACATCGCGCAGCCGATCGCCGCCAGCTTCAAGCCGGCCTCACCCGGTCAGCGCGGCGACATCGAGCTGCTCGGCGTCGACATGCCCAGCCACGTCGAGAAGGGCTCCACCTTCACCATGAAGCTCTACTTCAAGGTCAACGAGCGCCCGTCGGCGAGCTACAAGGTGCTGGTGCACTTCGACAAGAACCAGAAGTTCAATGGCGACCACAAGCCCATCAACGACCTGTGCGCCACCACCTACTGGCAAGCTGGCGACTACGTCACCGACACCTTCGAGGTGACCGCCGGCCACCGCGGCTACCAGTCGGGAACCTACCAGGTGTTCACCGGCCTGTTCACGGGCAGCTATCCGACCTGGACCAACATGCACGTGGCCAGTGGCAATGGCACGAACGACGACCGGGTCAGCCTCGGCCAGATCACAGTGGATTGACGATGAGCACGCGTTTCATACGCATGAGCGGCCTGCTGCTCCTCCTGATTCGCTTCGGCGGTTGCGGCGAGGACGAGCCGCCCTTCGAGGCCAGCGAGACCGACCGCCGCATGGTCGTCGAGAGCATGCAGAACCTGAGCGACTACGTCGGCTTCCAGGCTCGCTTCTCGCTCGACGAGAGCCTGCGCACGCTGGTCATGCGCGACAGCGACCTGTGCGAGGACGACTTCCCGCAGCTCATCCCGCCCGCCTGGTGGCGCAACGTCGTCGACGCCGGCTTCGAGACCTTCGAGTGCAGCACCGGGCACACGACCGTGCACATCAAGGTGCAGCCTTGAGCGGAGCCGCTGCGCGGCAGGGTCAGCTCATCCGCCCGACTCCGTGCCGGTAGACCATCTCGCCGCCCAGCCAGCCGGCCAGCATCAGCAGGACGAAGCCCACAGCCTCCAGCGCCAGCGTCGCCGACCGCGTGAGGCCCGTCGCTGCGCCGGGACCGCCACGCACGAACATCGCGGCGCCATAACAGGACAGCGACGTGAGCACGCTCAGCATGTGGCGGGTCACGATCGGCGACGCGGGTGAATCGGGCACGACCCGCAGGCTGTCGACGAACCCGGTGACCGCGGTGGCCACGCTCACGGTCAGGCCGAGCGCGACGTTCCAGAACCCGATCGCCCACCACAGCGCCTCGCCGCGCACGATGCCGACCACATCGAAGACCAGCGATGTGCCCAGCAGCGCCAGGGGAAAGTGCACCAGCGGGGCGTGCAGCGGGTGGCGCGGCATGGCTCAACCTGCCTTGAGCACGCCCAGCAGCAGCACGACCAAGGCAGCCACCGCGAGCAGACCGTGTCCGACGACCACGCCGAGCGGCAGGGCCTTCTTGCGCAGGTGGAAGGAGAACAGGGTGAAGCCGCCCAGCGCGGCGACCACGAACAGGCCGAGCGCGAGGCGCGCCTGGCCGGGAGCGCCGGCGCGCATGACCGCCAGCAGCAGTGCGACGATACCGGCGGCCGCACCCGCGCCGTGCAGGAGCGCCAGCGGCAGGGGCAGCGGCTTGTCGGAGAAGCGCAGGTACGCGAGCAGCAGGCCGCCCGCAGCGGCCAGGCCGAACAACACGAGTGCAATGGTCATCGGATCACTCCTCTGGGTGCAGCGCGAGCGCGGCCGCGCGGTCGGCGTCGAAGGTCAGGATGTCGACGACGGCATCATCGCCGAGGCTGCCGGGCGCGTCACCTGGCATGTGCAGCTCGACCCACTTGATCGCATCATGCCCATGAGAGTCGCGGGCCCGCGCGCCGTTACACGTAACGTCCGGGGCGGCTCGAGCCTCCAATGACCATGGACCATGCTCAGCTCGATGCACCGGCGCCACCCGCCGGCCCGTACCCGGCGCCGTCGGACGAACAGGTGCTCGAACGCGTGCGAGCCGGCGACACGGCGCTGTTCGAGCTGCTCATGCGCCGGCACAACCAGCAGCTGTACCGCGCCGCGCGCGCCATCGTGCGCGACGACAGCGAGGCCGAGGACGTGGTCCAGCAGGCCTACCTGCTCGCGTTCGCTCATCTGGATCAGTTCGCCGGCACGGCACGACTGTCGACCTGGCTGACCAGCATCGCGGTCCACGAGGCGCTCGGCCGCCGCCGCCGCGCCGCCCGCGCGCCGCTCGCCCTGGTCGAGTGCGCCGACGAGGTGGCCGACGTGAGCGACGACGCCTCCGGTCCCGAGGCCACCCTCGACCGCCACGAGCTGGCCCGTCTGCTCGAACGCAGCATCGATGCGCTGCCCGAGATGTACCGCACCGTGCTGGTGCTGCGCGACGTGCAGGAGCTCGATACCGCCGAGACCGCGACCATCCTGGGGGTCAGCGCCGAGACCGTGCGCGTACGCCTCTTCCGCGCGCGCCAGCTCGCGCGCACCGAGGTGCTCGAGCGCACCGGCACCGCCGCGGGCGACGTCTTCGCCTTCGACGGAGCGCGCTGCGACCGCATCGTGGCCGCGGTGCTGGCGCGCATCGTGCTCTCGCCCTGACCGCCATGGGTCCATCGGTGCAGATGCGTGGTCCGGACGGGGTATAAGACGCAGCATGCGGCTCGGGCTGGGCGTCGTCGGCGTCATGATGTGGTGCGGCTGCGCGGGTGGCAGCGGCAAGGTGGCCACCGGGCCGACGCAGGCGGAGCGTCCGCCACTCTCGGCACGCCTCCCACCCGGCGCGTGGATCGCTGGCCACGTCGATCTGAGCGCGAGCGGCATCGGCGCTCTCCTGGCCACCAGCCCGACCGCGCAGCAGATGCGCCCGGCGCTCGAGCGCTGCGGCTTCGATCTCGCACGCGACGCCGGCGGGGTCGAGGCGGCGATGTCACGCGGCGGTGACATCGTGATCGAGCTGGCGGGCAAGGCGGACGTGAAGACGCTGGCGTGCGTCGTGGGTGAGCCTGCGCCCGCGGGCAGCACGCTCGAGCTGCCCTTCGTCAGCGCGCGCAACCTCGAGGGCGGCCTGCACGTGGACATCCCCGCGGGCGGCGCGGGCAAGCACGCCGTCCCCGGCGCCGAGCAGGCCCTGGCGGGATGGATCGCCGAGAACCCGGCGGGTGAGTACGCCGTGCACGCGGTCGTCGGCGCGGGCGACGATCGCCTCGCCGTGGCCCTGACCGAGTCCAGGCAACATGCACGCCTGCGCCTGCGCTTCGGACGCAAGGACGACGCAGCGGCGGTGGCCGCATGGCTGGACGAGCTCATCGGCCGCAGCAAGCTGGCCGGCATGCAGCTCGCGCACGCCGGCGCCGATGTGACCGTGGACATCGACATGGCGCGCTGGCCGTCGCTCCAGCCGGCCATCCGTGGCCAGATGGTCGAGAGCTTCGCCCAGTCGAGCGGCAGCATGATGCCCACGCTGCTGGTCGGCGACAGCTTCCTGGTCGCCAAGGGCAGCTTCGCCGGCGCCATGCCGCGGCGTGGCGATCTCATCGTGTTCTCCTACCCGCGTGAGCCGGAGAAGCGCCTGGTCAAGCGCGTCGTCGCCATCGGCGGCGACCACGTGCGCGTCGAGGCCGACGCGGTCACGCTCGACGGCCAGCCGCTCGCCGCCACGCTGGAGAGCTCCGACTACAGCCTCTCGGACGAGGGCGGGCCCACCAGCGTCACCGTGCACGCCCAGGTCTGGCGCGAGCAGCTGGACGGCCGCAGCTACACCACGCTGCGCATGGCCGAGGGCGGCGTCGCGACCGCCGTCGACATGGTGGTGCCCGCGGGCGAGGTCTTCGTGCTGGGCGACAACCGCGACAACTCGCACGACAGCCGCTTCTGGGGCACCTTGCCGGTGGCCAGCATCGTCGGCCGCGTGGTGATCATCTGGTGGTCGAGCAGCGCCGACGGCCTGGAGCGCATCGGCCTGCGGCCGCGCTGACGCCATGGCGACGAGTGACAAGAACCGGGACGAGTACGAGCGGCGCGTCAACCGCGTGCTCGACCACATCCGCGCGCACCGCGCGGAGGAGCTGACCCTGGAGACGCTGGCGCAGGTGGCGGCGTTCTCGCCCTTCCACTTTCACCGCATCTTCAAGGCGATGACGGGTGAGAACCTCAGGGAGCTGATCCAGCGCACGCGCCTCGAAGCCGCGGCCACCCAGCTGTCCTTCCGCCCGCACGCCGACGTCCTCGAGATCGCGCTCGACAACGGATTCACCTCGGCGAGCGCCTTTGCCCGTGCCTTCAAGGCGCGCTTCGGCATGACGGCGACCGCCTGGCGCAAGGGCGGCTCGCCCAACCTGTGCAACCACGGTGAAGCGAATCGCAATCCCGGCACAGCGGACCGCAAGGACGGCAAAGCTGGAGCGCGCGGCTTCGCGCAAGGTGACTCCAGGTCGGGCAACGACGCCCGCCCAACTGTGGAGGAACCCATGAATGTCACCGTGAAGACCCTGCCCACCTACCACGTCGCGTACCTGCGCCACGTCGGGCCCTACGGCGCCGGGGGCGGCATCCCGCAGCTGTGGCAGAAGCTGGCCCAGTGGGCGAATGCACGCGATCTGTGGACCCCCGAGCGCATCTGCATCGGCCTGGCCCTCGACGATCCGATGGTGACCGAACCGGCCAAGTGCCGCTACGACGCCGCCATCGTCATCCCGCCCGACTTCAAGACCGACGGTGCGATCAACGTGATCGACATCCCGGGCGGCAAGCACGCGACCACCGAGTTCGTGGGCAGCGCCGCGCAGATCGGCCTGGCGTGGGCCCGGCTGTTCGGCGAGTGGCTGCCCGAGAGCGGCTTCCAGCCCCACGACGTGTGCTTCGAGCTGTACACGGGCGAGGCCTGGGACGTGAAGAGCGACCAGTTCCGCTGCCAGCTGTGCGTGCCGGTGCGGCCGCTCTAGGCGATGGTCACAGCGCGGCGATGCGGATTCCTGCTAGCTTCCCGGCATGGTGTCACGCCGTGAGAGGTGGCACGGCAAGGGCTCGACGTCTTCCTGGCCTTCGCCGCCGACGCGCCTGCCAGCTGCCCGACGACGAGACGCTGCACGAGTGGGCGCGCGCCGCGCTCTTGCGCACGCATTACGGGTCGATGCTGCTCGGCCTGGCCTGGCCGTTCCACCTTCGCGGCGACGACGAGCAGGCGCGTCACCTGCTCGCCGAGGGCTGGCAGCGCACGCTTCCGCAGCTGCTCGAGCAGTTCGCGCCGCGGCTGCATGCCTGGGCGGAGGAGCGACGGGTGGCCTGGGGCATCGAGGGCACCGAGGCCACCGAGGGATCCTGAGCCTGTCTGCCGCAAGCCACCCACGCACGCTGTGCGCGGGCGAAGCTTGCGATACCCTCCTGCGATGAGCCGCAGCGACGAAGACGAGGTGCGCAGCGCCAACCAGCAGTTCTACCGCGCCTTCGAGTCGCTGGCGCTGGCACAGATGGACGCCGCGTGGGACCACGAAGGCCAGGTCACCTGTGTCCACCCGGGCTGGCCGCTCGCCGAGGGCTGGCCGGCGGTGCGCCAGAGCTGGGACACCATCTTCAGCAACACACCCGCGATCCGCTTCGAGGTCAGCGGCGAGCACATCGACGTGCGCGGCGAGCTCGCCTGGGTGGTGTGCATCGAACGCATCTCTTCCGGCGACGACCGCGGCGCGGTCCTGGCCACCAACGTGCTGCGCCGCGGCTCCGACGGCCGCTGGCGCCTGGTCCACCACCACGGCTCGCCCTACGTCGCGCCGCGGCCGCAGCGGCTACCTGCGCCAGCTCCGCCGGGAAAACTCGTCAACTGAGGTGGCCCGGATCAGCGCGCGAGCGCCTCCCCGGCCGAGGTCCAGAAGTCGTGGCAGACCGGGGGCGGCACGGGTGACGTCCAGGCCGCCTGGGTCAACAGGATGGTGACCGCCTGCCGCGCGGGATCCGTGCGCCACGACGTGCCCAGCCCGCCGTCCCAGCCGACCGCGCCGACCGCGCCGGCCACATCACGACCGGTGACCACCGACATGCCGAAGCCCCAGCCGTGCTGCTCGAACAGCCCGAACATCTCCGACGCGGCCTTCTGCCCCGCGCTCAGCTGATCGCGGGTCATGGCGGCGACCGAGCCCGGCGAGAGCACGCGCGTGGCGCCGTGCTGGCCCTGGTCGAGCAGCATCTGCCCGAAGGCAAGGAAGTCGTCGGCGGTCGCCACCAGGCCCGCGCTGCCCGACGGGAAGGCGGGCGGGCGGCTCCACTGGCCGTCGGGCCGGTCGTAGACGCTGAGCGTGCCCTTGTCGGCATCGGTCAGGTAGCTGGTCACCAGCCGGTGCAGCTTCGAGGGTGGCACCGAGAAGCTGGTGTCCTTCATGCCCAGCGGGGCGAAGATGCGCTCGCCCAGGAAGGCCTCGAAGGTCTGCCCCGAGGCGCGCGCGATCAGCACGGCCAGCACATCGGAGCCGGTGTTGTACATCCAGCGCTCGCCCGGCTGGTGGATGAGCGGCAGCGTGCCCAGGCGCCGGATCCGTTCGTCGGGCGCGGGCGTCGCCTGCGGGCTGGGCATGCCCTGGCCGAGCGCGAGCTCGTCCATGGCCGTCTGGATGGGGTGGCTGCCCGGCGGCGCGAACACGATGCCCATGCCCATGGTGAAGGTGAGCAGATCGCGCACCGTGATGGCCCGCTGCGCGGGCACGGTCTCGTCGAGCGGCCCGTCGGGACGCCTGAGCACCCGGCGGTTGGCCAGCTCGGGCAGCAGTCGATCGACCGGCTCGTCGACGCGCAGCTTGCCATCGTCGACCAGGATCATCGCCGCCGCCGCGGTGATCGGCTTGGTCATGGACGAGATGCGGAAGATCGAGTCGCGTTGCAGCCGCTCGCTCCCGCCCGCGGCCTTGCTGCCCAGGACGTCGACCTGCACGTCGCCGCGACGCGCCACCAGGGTGACCAGGCCGGGCACCTCGCCGCGCTCGACGTACCCGGCCATCCGCTCGTGCATGCTGTGCATCGCTGCCTCCGATGGCCCCGGCTCTCCCGGCGCTCGCTGCTGACGGTCAGGCACCCGGGTCGCTCCGCCGCAGCCCACCAGCAAGGCACCGCCCGCGAGCGTCTTGAGAACCGTACGCCGATCCAGGCCGGCGCGCGTCATGACTGCCTCTGCAGCTTGCATCGCATGGTCGTCTCCTTGCTGTGACGACGAACCAGGACCAGCCCGATCGACACGCGGGCGGACAGAATCGACCGGGCCGGTCCGAGCCTGAAAGTGCGCACAGTGTCGGCGGCGCCCACGATGAAGTCTAAGCTCGCGTGGATGGACGAGAACGAGGAAAGGACGCGGGCCCTCCTGCACGGACGCTTCGACGAGGCCTTCCCCAGCCTGACCGGCGCCGAGGTGGCGCGCCTGCGTCGCTTCGACCTCGGCACGGTGCACCACTATGCCGACGGCGAGGCGCTGGCCGTGTCGGGAACGCCGACCCCGGGCATGGCGATCATCCTGTCGGGCAACGTCGCCCTGACCGCGCGCGACGGGCTGGGACGCGTCACGCCCATCGTGGGTCTGGGTGCCGGGCAGTTCCTGGGCGAGCTGGGTGCGCTCGCGCGCGGTTCGGCCTCGCTGGTCGATGTCCACGCCGATGGCGAGGTGGAGACGCTGCTCATCCCGCCCGAAGGTCTGCGCGCGATCGTGATCGCCGAGGCCGAGCTGGGCGAGCGCATCATGCGTGCCTTCGGGCTGCGGCGCGTCGCGCTCATCGAGGCCGGCAACGGCGGGCCCGTGCTCGTGGGTGCGCCGGGGTCGGGCGACATCGTGCGCCTGCAGGGATTCCTCACCCGCGCCAGCCTGCCCCACCGCGTCCTGGATCCGGCCAGCGACGCGGTGGCGGCCGATGTCGTGGAACGCAGCCAGCCGCAGGCCGGTGACCTGCCCCTGGTCGTGTGTCCGAACGGAGCGCTCCTGCGCAACCCCAGCGAGGAGGTCCTCGCGCGCGAGATCGGCTTGCTCGGCGACGTCGCGCACCGGCCGCTCTACGACGTGGCCATCGTCGGCAGCGGTCCGGCCGGGCTGGCCACCGCGGTCTACGCCGCCTCGGAAGGACTGACCGTGGTGGTGCTCGACGGCCACGCCTTCGGCGGCCAGGCGGGCGCCAGCGCGCGCATCGAGAACTACTTCGGCTTTCCCTCGGGAGTCTCGGGGCTGGCGCTGACCACGCGCGCGTACTCCCAGGCGCGCAAGTTCGGCGCCGAGATCCTCATCCCCGTCGAGGCCAAGGGGCTCGACTGCAAGCGCAGCGACGGCGCCCTCGGGGTGCTGCTCGCCGGCGATGACCGCCTGCGCGCCCGCGCGGTCGTGGTCGCCACCGGCGCGCGTTACCGGCGACCCGCGATCGCGAACCTCGACGCCCTGGATGGGCGCGGCGTGTGGTACTGGGCCTCGCCCATCGAGGCCAAGCTGTGCCTGAACCAGGAAGTGATCGTCGTGGGCGGCGGCAACTCGGCCGGCCAGGCAGCCGTCTTCCTGTCCGCACACGCCAGCAAGGTGACGATCATGGTGCGCGGTCCCGGGCTGGCCGCGAGCATGTCGCGCTACCTCATCGACCGCATCGGCGCCACGCCCAACATCGAGCTGGCCACCGAGACCGAGATCGTGGCGCTCGAGGGCACGCGCGAGACCGGCCTCGAGCACGTGCGCTGGCGCGCCAAGCGCACCGGCGTCGAGACGACCTCCGCGATCCACCATGTGTTTCTCTTCGCCGGTGCCGAGCCTGCGACGGCCTGGCTGGGCAGCTGTGGCGTGGCGCGCGACCGCAACGGCTTCGTGATCACCGGCGCCGGGGCGTCGCCGCTCGAGTCGAACGTCCCGGGTGTGTTCGCCGTCGGTGACGTGCGCGCCGGATCGGTCAAGCGTGTGGGCAGCGCCATCGGCGAGGGCGCGCAGGGGGTCGCCGCGCTGCACGAGTTCCTCGCCCGCGATGGCTCGTCGGTTGCCGGCGCTGCGAGCGCGTAATACGCCCCTTCAGCAGCCCTGGTTGCCGCCCGGATCGACGCCCAGGATGCTGCAGAAGCGCAGGTAGAACTGGATGCGTGACTGCACCTGGCCGGGGTTGCCGCCGTTGCATTCGAGCGACCCGTTGATGGTCCGGATGGTCTCGCCGAAGCCGGGGCCATTGACCATCGCGTTGTGCCCGGTCGTCCAGCCCGCTCCCGTCGACGTCATCCAGAACCACAGCGCCGTGGCCCAGGCGACGGGCGACTCGCGCGCGACCAGATCCGGGTCGTACTGGAGGGGCAGGCCGAGCGCCTGGCCCGCGGCGCAGTAGTTGTAGTTCCAGCTCAGCTGCAGCGGGCCGCGTCCGTAGTACTGCTTGCCGGGCGCACAGACGCAGCCACCCCCGCAGTAGGGCGCGTGGTGGATCTCTTCGATGTAGATGAGGCCGCCCGTCTCGTGCGCGGCGTTGGCCAGGAAGGCCGCGGCCTCGCGCTTGCGCGTGGCCAGGTCGCCGCTGCTGGCGAAGGCCGGCCAGGAGGCCGTGCCGGCGACGAAGCCTGCGTACGTGTAGAAGGGATTGCGATTGGGGAACATGGCATTCCACTGCGACTCGCTGACCACGCCGAACCCGCCGCCGTCACCACCGCCACCGCCACCGCCGCCGCCTGGGCTGGCAAGCCGCCAGCGTTGCGCGTCGCTGCCATTGCAGCCCCACAGCTGCACGTTGGTGCCGTCGGCATCCGATGAGGCGCTGACGTCCATACACTTCTCGCTGCCGGTGTTGACGAAACGCACGGTGCCGCTACCCTGCTCCTCGATGCGAAACGTCTGCGCCGGACTGCTGTTGCAGCTCCACAGCTGGATGTTGGTACCGTCGCCCGTGCCGGCCCCGGCGACGTCGACACACTTGCCCGCGCCGCTGTTGATCACGCGGTAGGTCCCGCCGCCCTGGTCCTCGACGCGGAAGGACTGCGCGGCCGTGCCATTGCAGCTCCATTGCTGGATGTTGGTGCCATCGGCGCTGCCGGCCGCATCGACGTCGAGGCACTTCTCGCTGCCCACACGCACCATCGCGTAGGTGCCGGGCGAGACCGCGAGCACCACGCGCGCAGGCCTGTCGTCAGGCTCGCTGATGGCTCCTGGCTCGAGGGCACAGCTGGAAAGGGCGAGAAGAACCACCCCGCTCGGGAAAGGTGGACAGATCCTCATCTGATTTCTCCGTCGGGACGCGGCCGCGAGGGGCGACGTCGCAGCATGGGAATTCGAAGACGGGCGCGGATCCAGAATGGCGAGGTTCAGATCATCCGCCGCTCACCCGCAGGGGGAGCCCACTGCACCGGAGCCGAGGCCCTTCAGGCTCGGCGTTTCGCATGATGCAATGGCGGTGCACGACCGAGCGCACGGTTTACGTCCGATTACGCTCAGAGATGCGTTGACTTCATCTCACGCGCTGCAAATGACTTGGCAAGCGCTGGCGCGATTTCTCCGACATGTCCACCGCAGGCGCACACGCCTGTTCACTTTCTTCGATCGCCGCATAATTCGATGACCACTGAGGATTGCCGAGAAACCCGTGGATCATCGCCAATTGCCTACTTTCTTCGATTTCACGCAATGTTCGAAATAGTTTGACTGGCATTTACGGCGATGAAACATTGTTGCTCGCTCGCACGAAGTGACTCCGGGCCGCGCGCGACTGCAGCAGTGCAATGGCGCAGTGCGCGACCGGGTCGGCGACGACGGGACAGGTGTGCCCGCTGCGGCTGCGTGCGACGCGCAACCACGGGAGGTCGACGATGCGTCTGCAAGGTCTCCATCTGGCACTGGCCATCTGGTTGATGGCGGGCTGTGCGCCCGTAGACGATGGCTCCGAGAGTCTGGCTTCGGCCGTCGGCACGGGCCCATTCGGCGTGACCGAGGTGGGCTCGACGGCGGTGTTCTTCGTCAACAATGCCAGCTGGGCCGACATCCACTACCGCATCAACGGCGGCGCGCAGCTCAACGTGCGCATGAACGTCAGCAACAACCACAACGAGTACGTGCTCGCCAACCTCGCGACCGGCACCAGCGTCGACTACAACTTCACCTACTTCGATCTCGCCTGTCCTTGCGCGCACGACTCACCCGCGGCGCACTACGTGCGCGGCGGCACCACGCCCCCGCCCGGCCCCGACGCCGGAACCACGCCCCCGCCCGGCAACCCCCAGCCCTACCCGGTTCCCGACCCACCCGTCGGCCCGACCACGGGCGGCAGCGACCGCAGCCAGGACGTGGTGCCGCTCTACTCGGGCAGCACGGCGCTCGAGCCCGCCACCGTGGTCACGACCTCGTCGGCCATCATCACGCGCGTGGGAGACCGGGTGCGCGATCGCCATGCGCGCGAGTCGCAGTTCCACATCCACGATCACTTCTTGCCGCTCTACTTCACCAACCGCACTTACTCGCTCGAGATCGTCGATCGCGTGGCCAAGGGCGGCAGCGACATCACCTTCAACCTCACCACCATCCATCCCGAGGACGGGCCCAACATCCGCGCCTTCTTCCGCGGCATCAACACCGTGGCGGAGTACTTCCACAATGGCGTGCTCGAGCGCGTGAACGACTTCCTCTACACCGCGACCATCAACTACAATGCCAAGGAAGGCCGCGCCATCCGCGTCGGCGACCGCATGGAGATCGAGCTGGGCATCTTCTTGCGCCAGCCGGTCGAGGGACGCTTCAACTACTACTCGAGCGTCTGGCTCTATGTGGTGGGCAGTGGCGGAATCGTGCCCTTCCAGGGCGAGGGGCCGCTCCTGGATTCATTCCCCATGCCGGCGACTGCCTGGCTGGGCGGCAGGACCACGTTGAACGTGCCCTACTCCAACGAACCGGAGAGTCGCTTCATGCAGATGGCGACCAATATCGCGCCCGGCAGCGCGCAGCCGTGGGTCGAGGGCAGGCGCCTGCTGCACACCGACTTCGGCGACGGCTCGCATTCGGAGCCCGGCAATCCGGTGTTCGGCGAGCAGGCCAACAAGACCGGGGCCAACTACGTCGCGCGCAGCTGCGAGGGCTGCCACGTCCGCAATGGTCGCGGCCTGCCCGCGGCCACCGGCACCACCATCACCAACATGGCCATCAAGGTGGGCGAGCTCTCCGGCGACACCGTGGTGGTCCACCCCAGGCTGGGCTCCGCGCTGCAGCCCTTCAGCACCACGGGCGCCCCGGAGGCCAGCGCGCAGATCCGCACCTGGACCACGCAGAATGGCAGTTTCGCTGACGGCACTCCCTACCAGCTGCGTCGTCCTGCCTACGCGGGCACCGGTCCCATCCCGACCCGCTACTCGATGCGCAGCACGCCCCAGCTCGTGGGTCTCGGCCTGCTCGAGGCGGTTGCCGAGAGCAGCATCGCCGCCCTCGTCGACGTCGACGACGCCAATGGCGACGGCGTCTCGGGACGCATGCAGGTGGTGACCGACCTGGCCAGTGGACGGCTGCGCATGGGCCGCTTCGGCTGGAAGGCCGCCCAGCCCAGCCTGCGCGAGCAGATCGCCACCGCGCTCAATCGCGACATGGGCGTCAAGACGTCGCTCATGCCCACGCTCGACTGCGGCACGACCCAGACCGGCTGCACCAGCAATGCCGCCGCGCTCGCCGACGCGGCGCTGGCGGCGCTGGCGCGCTACGTGGCCCTGCTGGGCGTTCCGGCACGTCGCGATCCCGCGAATGCGACCGCGCTCACCGGCGAATCGCTGTTTGCCAGCGCCGGCTGCGTCGCCTGCCACCGCCCGACCCTGAGCACGAGCGCCTTCCACCCCATGGCGGAGCTGCGCGGCCAGACCATCCATCCCTACACGGATCTGCTGCTCCACGACATGGGCCGCGGCCTGGCCGACAACCTTCCCGAGGGTGCTGCGTCGGGCTCCGAATGGCGCACGCCGCCGCTGTGGGGCATCGGGCTGACCGCCGGGGTCAGCGGTGGCGAGGCCTACCTGCACGACGGCCGCGCGCGCAACCTGTCGGAGGCCATCCTGTGGCACGACGGCGAGGGCCTGCGCGCCCGCAATGCCTATCTGAACATGAACGCCTCGCAGCGCTCGGCCCTGCTCGCCTTCTTGAGCATGCTCTGATCGCCATTTGCTCCCCGCGAGGCCGGCTGGGTATGCTCGATGCGCCCACCATGCCCGCCGACGCCAAGCCGCCCGATCTGCAGCCCGTGCGCGACTGGCTGCTGCAATCCAGGCTGGTCGATGACGGCGGCCGCTCCTTGATGGTCGGGCTCGTGCGCGTGCTGCGCGAGCAGGGCTTGCCGCTCTGGCGGGTCAGCTTCAGCCTGATGACCAAGCACCCCGAGCTGGTCTGGCACACGGTGCAGTGGAACGACGTCGACGGCGTGCGCCGCCTCGATCGCCACCGCCGCACGCTCGCCGACACCTACTTCCCGCGCAGCCCGCTGCCCCTCCTGCAGCAGGGCGCCGCGCCCATCCGCGTGCGCCTCGACGCACCCGACCTGCCCTTCCCGGTGTGCGAGGACCTGCGCGCGCAGGGCGGCACCGACTACTTCGTGCAGGGCCTGCAGCACCTCTCCGGGCAGATCGGCTACGTCTCCTGGGCGACGCGCGCGCCGGGCGGCTTCGATGACGCGTGGATCGACGGCCTGGTGGCGCTGTCACCCTACCTGGCCCAGCGCATCGAGCTCGAGGCCGCGTACGACGCCACACGCGCGCTGCTCGAGGTCTACCTGGGCAAGAACGCCGGTCAGCGCGTCGTGCGCGGCGAGTTCCGCCGCGGCGAAGGCGAGCTCATCCACGCCGCCATCTGGTTCTGCGACCTGCGCGACTTCACCTCGCTCTCCGACCACAACGACCCGCGCGACGTGGTCCGCCTGCTCGACGAGTACTTCGAGCGCGTGGCCGAGGCGATCATGGCGCACGGCGGCGAGGTGCTGAAGTTCATCGGCGACGCCGTGCTGGCCATCTTCCCCGCCCAGGCCGACGCGGCCAGGGCGTGCCGCGACGCACTGGCCGCCGCGCAGGAGGCGTCAGCCCGGCTCGCGCAGCGCAACCAGGAGCGCCATGCGCTGGGCCAGGCGCCGCTCTCCATCGGCATCGCCTTGCACCTCGGCAACCTGCTCTACGGCAACATCGGGGCCAAGGACCGGCTCGATTTCACCGTCATCTCGTCAGCGGTGAACGAGACCTGCCGGCTCGAGGCCCTGTGCAAGCCACTCGCCACCAGCCTGGCAATGAGCGATGCCTTCGTGCAGGCGGCCGGCCTGACCGACGCCATCGATCTGGGGCCGCAGACCCTCAAAGGCGTCAGCCGGCCGGTACGCGTGTACACGCTGCGTGATTTCGTGGTGGCGCCACGCTGAGCCGCTGCACGGACGTGCATCCGCTGGCCTGCCAGGGTTGGGCTAGAATGCGGATGCTCTGTCGGGAGGGCATCCATTGCCGCGCCACTTCGAGCTGCTGAATCACGCCGAGCTGCTACGGGCGTTGATGAACTTGAAGGGGCCTCCACGTCGAGCCGCCGACCCTGACGATGCAAGTCAGCTGCTGCACGACCTCGAGCTGCACCAGCTGGAGCTCGAGGTGCAGAACCTCGAGCTGCGTCATGCGCAGATGGCGCTGGAGGAGTCGCGCAGCCGGTACATGGACCTGTACGATTTCGCGCCCGTGGCCTGCTGCACGCTGGATGCGGACGGCCTCGTCATCGAGGCCAACCTGGCCGCGGCATCGCTTTTCCGGCTGCAGTCCTCGGCATTCCTGGGCCGGCCGCTGGCGTCGATGGTCGTGCTCGCCGACCGACGCGCGGTTCGCGAGCAGATCCACGCCTGTTGCAGCGACAGCCGCGCGTCGACCATCGAGATCCGGCTCTCGATCCGGCAGCTGGCGCCCATCACGGTGCAGCTCTTCACCGCCCCCATCCTGGATCCCGGCTACAAGTTCCACGGCTGCCGGGCGGCGCTGGTGGACATCACCGCGCGCAAGCGTGGCGAGGAGAAGGTCCGCTTCCTGGCCGCGGCCAGCCGCATCCTGGCCTCTTCCTTCGACTACGAGAACAACCTGGCCGACGTGGTGCGCGCGGCCGTTCCCCTGCTCGGCGACCTGTGCTTCGTTCATCTGCGCGAGCGTGGCTGCCGGCTCCGCTGCCTCGACGTGGCCTTTGCCGATGCTTGCACCGAGACCTTCCGGCGTGCCCATCGCCGTCTCGACGTTCCCGCTGACCGCTCGCCGCAGGCGCAGGTGCTGCATACGGGCCAGCCGATCCTGGTCGAACATGGCCTGTCCGCCCCCGCGGGCTACGTGGCCCGGTCGACCATGTTCGTGCCGCTCAGCGTGCGCGGCGAGGCCCTGGGAGTCTTCACCTTCATCGCCGCCACGGATCACCGCTACGATCAGAAGGACCTCGAGCTCGTCCAGGATCTCGCGGCGCGTGCGGCCATGGCCATCGACAACGCGCAGCTGTACCAGCTGGCGCAGCAGGCGACCCGCGCCCGCGAGGAGCTGCTGCAGACGGTCTCGCACGACCTGAGCAACCCGCTCGACACCGTCGCGCAGGTGCTCTCGGGGCTCACGCGCACCGCCGACCAGGGCTCCAGGCTGGCGGAGCAGCTCGCCACCGCCAGCCTGGCCGCGGAACGCATGAAGCGACTGACCGCGGATCTTCACGATCTGACCAGCATTCCTGCGACCGAGATTGCCCTCGACCGGACGGGCCACAAGGTCCTCATCGTCGATGACGAGCGAGACGCCCGCGAAGCGCTGCGCGACATCCTGGAAGGCCACGGCTACAGCGTCGCGGAGGCGGAGCATGGACGCGCCGCGCTCGACCTGCTCAGGTGCACCGTGAGCCCGCCGACCATGATTCTTCTCGATCTGTTCATGCCGGTCATGAGCGGCGGAGAGCTCATGCTCGAGCTGAAGAAGGACGCGGCGCTGGCCAGGGTTCCGGTGATCCTCGTGTCGACGGCGCGCGATCTCGCGCGCGAGGTCACGCGGCTCGGCGCCGCCGGCTACGTCGCGAAGCCGATCCGGATCCCGCACCTGCTGGCCACCATGAGCGCCAGCCGACCGACGGCGACGGCGCCGTCCTGACGCCAGCGTTAGTCCGTGTTAGCGGCAAGATTTTAGCTCGGCCGGCTGCGCGGTCACTAAGCGGGGCATGAAGAGCTTCGCCTTTCCTGTGTCCGTGCCTGTGCTGGTGCTCGTGCTGGGTGGCTCCGGATTCGGCTTCGGCCTCGGTCTCGGCTGTGGCGGTGGTGGAGACACCACACCCGGCGACCCCGATGCCGGCCACCTGGATCCCGACGCGGCTGACCCGCCGCCCATCGACGACACCGGCACCCCGTTCAACTACGTCGCCAGCCTGCCCCACGGCGAGAGCCAGCGTGCCGCGCTGTGCGCGCTCGAGCGCGACGACCGTTTCCGCCGCTGGTACTGCAGCGGCTCGAGCGCGCCGACCATCGACGGCCTCGCCGCGGTGCTCGCCGGCGTCAAGCTGGGCGAGGATGGCTTTCCCCAGAGCGGCGACGCGTTCGCCGCCGTCGCGCACAGCACCGCGCTCGGTCCGGTGGGCGCCAGCGTGCTCAACCCGCGCGTCGTCTTCCTCAGCACCTTCGACGAGACCGAGTTCGCCGCGACCATCTTCACACGCGGCGAATTCGTGGTCGAGCTGGCCATGAAGGACCTGGTCCACAACCAGATCAACTTCTACCTGGTCATGTACCACCTGGCCTGCTCGCCCGACTGCACCACCGCCGACCGCCATCTGCAGGCGGCTGACTCGGGTTGGAAGGACGTCAGCGTGTACGCCGAGCGCGACCTGCAGAACACGCCGCTCGACTGCCTGCGCTGCCACGTGCCCACGGGTGGCACGGGCAAGCGCATCCTGCGCATGCACGAGTTCAACCTGCCCTGGACGCACTGGATGTTCCCGCCCTTCGGCAGCGCCACGCTGGCCACGCAGTTCGCCGAGGCGCACCCGGCCACCGAGACCTACGCCACCATCCCCGTGGCCCGCCTGGTGGAGGACACGGCCCCGCGCGACCTGCAGACCTTCATCGGGATTCACAGCGACCCCGCGCAGCCCAACGAGTACAAGGGCATGGAGATCAATGGCGACGACCCCATGGTCACCGCGCCCAGCGCCGCCTGGACGGCGATGTACGAGCAGGCCAAGCAGGGCAAGACCATCGACGCGCCGCCCCATTTCGCCATCTCACCCTTTGCCAAGGACCGGGTCGCGGCGGCGTCCACGGCCTATCGCGCCGTCGCCTCCGGCCAGGCGCCGCCGAGCTCGCTGCCGAACGTCACCCGCGGACTGTTCGACGACGCCGCGCTGCGCTATATCGGCTACAAGCCCGCCGCCGGCCTGGACGCCAGGGGCATGGTCAATCATGTGTGCGCGCCCTGCCACGACGGTCGTTTCCCCGGCATGAGCCGGGACAACTTCCGCGTCTCCGACTTCCCCGACGGCCTGAGCGCCGAGCTGCGTGCCACCGTGGCGGCCCGTGTCGGCCTGGCCAAGGACGACCCGCGCCTGATGCCGCCGGTCATCGCCGCCGAGCTCGAAGCCGGGGAAATCCAGCAGATCCAGGCCGCGGTCGGCGGCGGCCATTGATCCGGCGTCAGCGCATGTGAGGGAGCGAGCTCGCCTCCGCGGTCACTAATGCGGACATGCCGAAAAAGCTCGCGAGGCGCGAAAAAGAATTTCGATCCCGGCCGTGCTCGTCGACCAACGATCGGTGACCACCTCGAGGTGGCTGATGGCGATGGTCCTGTGTGGCGTGTACACCGCCGCGGCCGCACCCGCGCGCGCCCAGGAGCCGCAGCTGGATCTGCGCATCGAGGGCGACCTGCCCTTTCGCGCCGATCAGCTCACCGACGCGCTACGGTTGCGTCTGCACGATCGCGAGCTGGCGCCGACGGTGACCGTGATCGGCGACGGCGACGTGGTGCGGGTGCGCATGGCGGGCAAGGAGCGCGTGGTCGCGCTCGAAGGCACGAGCGGCCTGGCCGCGGCGCGGCGCGTGGCCCTGGCGGTGGTCGACCTCGCCGAGCTGGAGGCGACGCCGCCCCAGCTCGCGCCGGTGCCTGCACGCGCACCCGCAGCCGCACCCGCACCCGCTCGCACTGACGCCGAAGCGGCCGCCAGCGCGGAAACGCCGTCGCTGCGCGTGACCGGGTCGGTACGAGCGCCACGTCCACCGCGGCTGGCACTCGCGATGTATCCGGCAGTGCAGGTGGACGCGCACGGCGGCGCCGTGCCGGGCGCTGCGCTCGAAGCCTCGCTCGCCCTCGGCGGCGCCTGGTGCGCCACGGTGCAGGTCGGCTGGCAGGCCGGGCCGGACGCGACCGCCGGCGGCGAGCGCGTCGCCATGACCGAGCTGCCCGTGCGCGCCGGCGTGGGCCAGCGACGCGGCGCCCTGGCGTGGCGCGCGACCGCGATCGCGCTGCCCTATCGAGTCTCGGGCGGCCGCGGCCACACCGGCATGGAGCTGGGTGCGGGCGCGTCGCTCGCGCTCTTCGTGCCCGTCGGTGCGGTCACCCTCGTCGTGGCCGCCGGTGCCGACGGGGTCGCCGGTCGTACCCGGTTCCAGATCCCCGGTGAGGACGCCGGCGCC
>OBEQ011619002.1_pt1 | contig 21716 bp, 30 predicted proteins | sample 1670901 | NCBI WGS metagenome assembly OBEQ01 (sample SAMEA104232315, study PRJEB22302) | groundwater metagenome | biome: forest; feature: aquifer; material: groundwater | place: USA | collected 2011-08-07 | depth 5.4 m
CGATGTCTTCGGCGATGGAACGGAGGGACTTTTTTGAACGCAAACCTTCTTGGATTTTTTCGCGCTCCGTAACGCTTAAGTGTTGGTATGGCATACTTCTATTTTAGCAGAAGTGTTGCACTTACTTGTTGAACTTAAGAACGAGCTCTCATAAAAAATACCCGAGGACAAGCCCCGGGCATAAATGCTTTTCATCTTATTTTTTTTGCGCAAGGAAGAGGATGCTGAAGAAGCTTTGCTCCCCCAGATGCTTCAGACCGACTTCGTCAGGATCCGTTTTCACGAGAGTGCCGAAGATTCGATCCCAAAACGAAAATATCGCGCCGAAATTTCGGTGATACTCGCTCGGTTTCGTCGAATGGTGGACTCGGTGCGAATATGGAACAACCATAAAGCAACTTGCCCATTCTTCACCGCGGAAACTAATGTTCGTATGATGGAACATGGCACACAACACCACGATCATTTCGTTCAGAAGAACCAAATCACTGCTTATCCCAACGACAATGATGAAGAGCGCTTTCACGATGGTCGTGAAAAATATCTCAACAAAGTGAAGTCGGAAAGCGGTGGTGGTATTCATCACCAAATCGCTGTGATGCGTTTGATGAAACATCCACAAGAAGGGCGAACGATGTCTTGCTCGATGCCAAAAATACAGCGCGAGATCAAAAATAACAAGCGATATGACAAAAGAAAACATGCCGGACGTACCGCGAAGCAGCCCAAAATCGGAGTACTTCGCCACAACAAATACGAGCGACGAAACCGACAAAAACGACATCATCGTGTCCCCAAACACCATAAGAAAGAGATTGGTCGCATATGAACGAAAGACCGTTTTTTGCGGATGCTCGTCGCGATACGTGAAATAATTCTCGACGATCATCAGCAAAGCGAGAACACTTAAAACAATGGGTGTTGACATTTTTTCTCCTGAAAAAATTGAAATGAAAAGAACAAGAAAATGAGCTTATACCATCTCCAACTAACCTCTTCCCACCAAGTCCGGTAAATTTCGGTCGAGATTTCGATAAAAATTATCAGCTTATCCCGATAAGCCTCAAATTTTTCTCAAAATCCCGCCTCGAAATTTCCGAGGACTTATGAGAAGATCTTAATTGGAGATGGTATTACGTCTTTTCTTGAGGCATGCCTCGAGAATAAAGAGATAAATTCACCTTTCCTCTTTTTATATATCATGCTGTAAAATTATTGTCAAACTCCGCTCGCGCAAAAAAACACCCTCGCCCGCAAATACGGACGAGGGTGAAACAAAAACCGACTTTCAAAAACACTCACGCTTTCCCAAAAAAGTGGCAGAAAAAACAATCTTTCTTGTCCGCCGGCTTTTGATCGGAGTGTCGTGTGAATCCCGATAAAAAGAGCTGGACGAATCCTTGCGCCGGAACATCTTTCAATCCGATTTGATCGGGAATCGTTTGTACCAGCGTTCCGAATAATCTGTCCCAGAAAGAAAAGGCGGCGCCATAGTTATTGTCATGTTCCGCGCGCACCGTCGAGTGATGCACGCGGTGCAGAGAGGGCACAACGATGAGCCATCCGAGAAGCCTCTCCCCGGAAAACGAAAGGTTTGAGTGGTGGAATATGAAGAAGAGCGTGATGATAAGTTCATTCACCAGAACCATAGTGGCACCGACTCCCGCCGCGACAATAAAAATTGATTTTACCGCCGTAGTCAAGAACGCTTCCATCATGTGTACGCGCAATGCCGTGGTCACATTCATGGACAAGTCGCTGTGATGCGCCTTGTGGAACATCCACAACCAATCAAACGTGTGGTTCGCGCGATGCCAGAAGTAGAGCGTCAAGTCGAGCAAGACGAAGGACATGATGGCTTTCCCTGTCGGACTCATAAAATTGAGTACGCCGAATTGGGAAAAGTTGCTCGCCACCAAAGAGAGCGATGACACCGAGAGGAGAGATAAAACCACGCTGTTGAAAACAAACGTGGCGGTGTTGGTTTTGTACGACTGCCGCAAGGTCTGTTTCATAATTCCTTTATGCGCCAGCTTTGCCTCGCAGCAAATGGCAACCAGCAATACGGCTAAAACAATGAGTGCGTTCATGGCGATTTCCTCCGCAAAATTAAGTTGACGATGAACAAATGTTTCGCTTACAGCATACCGCAGTTTGTGGTATTTGTCAATATGCCAAAAAAGTTCTCTTGCTTGCGCATAAAAACAAACGGGGGGGCGTAATAGCCCCCCCTGATTTTTTGCGGTCTTACCTGCAAAAATATTTTTTAATGATTCCGCCCTCAAACCCCTTTTTGGTGAAGATGTGTTTCAGCGCGTATACCCTCACCAATCCGGCAGGATAATACAGGTCAACAAAAGCATCTTCATCTTTCAGAACAAGAGATTTTTTCTCGCTAAAACGCGCAAGCGCCGAATCAATATACCGCTTTGATTCCGGCGAGAATGCTTTTGTAAAAGGAAAATCGGACGACGAACGATCAAGCCGTTTATCCGACACATTCAACTGTATCAAATATCGCGCCGTTCTCGCCGCAAGGTATCGTTCATATTCTGGGTCATTCGTCTTTCTCGATTCCCGAAAAAGGATTTCGTATGCGACATACGTGGCAAATCCTTCAGACAGCTCATAGTATTCATCAATATCGCACTTTTTCCATGGCGGGTCTTTCGGGTCAATAAAAGACCTGAAAAAAATATGCGCTATCTCGTGAGTAATCGTGTCCAAATACTCCACATACCCGGGAAATGTTTCCGTTTCGCCGAAAACGTTTTTCTTTTGGAACGGTTTACCTTGACGATATTTCAACGTATCGCAACTGAGCTGTATAGTATCGCCGTAGGAGTAAGAAGCCGCGACGCGACAGTTTGCTCCGTATTTGACTTCCGTCGGCGCAAACGGCCACTTTGCATACCCGAACAAATGGGCAATCTCCGTTTCCATACGGCGAACATCCGCAACAATTTGCAACTCGACCGAGGGTTCATTCGCGGCTGATTTTTCGATTACGGCGCAAGAGTAAAGAAACAAAAGGGTAAAAAATAACAGAATTTTAGCGCACATTTTTCTATCCTCCGTAAAAATAGGGTTACAACGAACAAGATTCTTAACTTTAAGTATACAGCAGTTTACATTACTTGTCAACTACCCGCTTCCCTGCTACTATATAAGACATGTCGCTTATATTCAACAAAAAAGCAACGTTCGATTACGAAATTCTCGAGAAGTTCGAAGCGGGGGTCGAATTCCTCGGTTTTGAGGTGAAATCCGTCCAAATGAAGCGCGGGTCTCTTGAAGGTGCCCGGGTAATCGTCCGCGGTGGCGAGGCATTCCTCGTTGGCGCTTCTGTTCCCGCTTTCCAGCCGAAAAACGCCCCGAAAAGCTACGAGGCCGACCGCACGCGCCGGCTCCTGCTCAAAAAAAGCGAGATATCACGCCTTGCCGACGCCGAGGGACAAAAAGGCTTGACAGTGATACCTATATCCATGTATAATAAAGGCAGGAAAATTAAAGCGGAAATCGCCATCGTCCGCGGAAAAAAGAAATACGATAAACGCGAGACGATTAAAAAGCGGGACTCGGAACGCGAAATGGCGAGAGAAATGAAGAGATAAGGGTACGTTGAAAAAACACATGGGGATGACTGGCTTCGACAAGAAGTCGTCTTCTCGCTTTGCAAACCGGATACTCCTGTTCACCCGTTATAGCGCACAGGAAAACAGAAATAGTTGCAAAACTTTCTTCTATGGGAAAGTCGGTGGTATCACCGTACTTTTCTCCGGAATTCGCTTTAGCGTAAACCGGCGTCTTTATCTCTCCTATCCCGTCGGAGAGGTACGGGTGTAATACAAATCGGGATAGAAAATATGAGCGTTCTGGCATACTTTCAAAACAAAGGAAATCGGTGAAAAAAGATTTTGATTATTCCTTACTTTTTCCACTTAAACCAAAAACAAATAATCTATGTTTGTAGAATGAGCGAGAATTCCTTTTTGCACGGGGGTTCGATTCCCCCCATCTCCACCAAAATTTACACAAAAACGCCGACTCGCAAGTCGGCTTTTTGTTTATAAATTTTCGGTGGAGATGGAGGAAGCCAACTGCTTGGCTTCCGTGGGGAATCGAAAGGCACAGGCATGTTTTATTTTTCGCAAAAAATAAAACAGCCGGGCCGGGGTCGCGGAAAATTTTTGTAACAACAAAAATTTATCTGTGACCGATTCCTTCTTTAAACTAAACCGCACCCAGCAAAACAGACGAGGTGGTGCCCAGACAAACTTTTCCGCAGAAAAGTTTAGTCGAGGGAGATTTTCCCCCCATCTCCACCCGTTCAAAAATCCGCCCACATCAGTGGGCAATTTTTGTTGGGTGGAAATGGAGGAAGTGCCCTGCGGCACTTCCGTGGGGAATCGAAAGGCGCCGCGATGTTTTTGTTTGCCCTGCAAGGGCAAGGCAAAAACCGCGAGCCGGGGTCGCGAGATTTTTTCGTCAGAAAAAATACTTGTGACCGATTCCCCCCTATTATTAACCGCGAGCTATTTTTTGTTTATAATAACATCAAGCGGAATATCGACAACGTCCGCAAATGCCGTTTGCTCCGGCTCTCTCAATCTGATTCTAAAGGTATACTCTCCGCCCACTGTTACGTTTATTCCCGCAATTACCATACGGTGTCGCATTCTTTTTTTATCTTCCGAAAAGTGGAGCGAGTAGGTCATCTTCATAAGCGAAACATCTTTCGGGTCAATGAGTTCCATTTCTACATCACCATCCATGCCTTTTCCCAAAACCGCCCTCTGCCACAAGGTAACAATTTCAAACTGTGTTTGAACGGAGAGCATTTTTTTTGAGTCCTCTTCAAACTTTTTTAATTCAATTGGATCTTTTGGCAGAACAATATCTATGGTAAATTGCTCAATGGTGTTGAAAAGGGACATGCTGTTACTCGCCACGTCCGTTACTGACGATTGACACAAAACAGACCAGATATGCTTTATATATTTTTGTTTGTTTTCTTTCATGTTGAAATTATGTTTTATTGATAAAGAATATTTCTTTCGTTTCTGAGCGACGATTTTCTGCAAGCTCTCCATTTATGCAATTAAATGGCGATATAATAATTTTCTCCGGAGCAGAAACCGTTTTTGATGCCTCTGGTTTAATTTGCCCCTCCTCCAAAAACCCAAAAGTCGGAGGAACGACATACGTCCCGAGGGCATCGGCGATTCGTTTCAAAAAATGATGTGTCGGAACTTTTGCGCCGCTTTCAACGCGCGCGATGCTTGGCTGTTTCGACCCAATCATTTCCGCTAATTCTTTTTGGGTAATCCCCTTAAGGATTCTTGCTTCTTCAATATTTTTTCCAACCCGAAAAGCGTAGTCTTTTTTTACGATATCGCTTGCGCTCGGATTCTTTTGCGCTATTAATTTTTGCAGGTTTTTGATATTCATGGTTTTTAATTTAATTTTTTTAATCTCTCCTTTGTAATCTGTATTTCACGTTTTGGCGTCTTTTGTGTTTTTTTATAAAAAATATGGACAATCTCTAGCGTTGAACCTCTTGTTGCTCCTAAAAGTCTGTAACATTTCTTATCTATCCTGATGCGCACTTCGTAAATCTCATGATCAAGTTTTTTAAGATGTTCAGCGCGAAGAAGGTGTTCAAGGGGGTACTTTTCAAAAAGTTCCAATTTTTCGGCTATTTTTTGAGCAACAATACCATCGACTTGATTAATCAAGTAGTCTGCAACAACGGAGTAACCGCTTTTGTCTTCAGAAAGGCTGAATTGCATAAAAAATTCATAATATAGCCTACTGGGTTATATTATACTTTTCCAACAAAAGAGTCAAGTGTGAATAATCACATCATTCACACCACAAAAAAATCCGCCCCCATTCAGTATGGCTTGGGCGGATTTTCTTTATTTATTTCTTCGCGCCTTTCTTCGGTTTTTTTACTTCTTTTCTCGCGTCTTTTCCTTTTGCCATAAAAAATATAATTACACTGGTAATATACTTTGTATTATACCAAGCGGCGACAAAAAAAGGAAAGGGCAAAGAAAAGACCGCGCGGAAAACCTGCGGTCTTTTTTATGCAACAACGGCGCAGCGGAATTTTATCCACATGAGTATCGTGTACGCATATGCGAATAAGAAGAATGCGGTGTTGACGAACAAAAATAAATCCTTCACCTGATACGTATACCAGAGCCAAAAAAGTATATTGGTCGCGTAAACAAAGAGCAAGAATGGCGATACGACGCCCGACCCCTTCTCTTCTTTCATGAGCCTCCCCTGCGCAAAAATGCCGAAGACTCCGAAAAGGTTGATAGCCGTATAGATGAACTCTCCGGTGAAAGGATATTCAATCATAATAAATATCATCAAAAAAAGAATTCTCGCCAGCACTATTTCTTTTCTTGTAAACCCTTTGAATTTATAGAGTCCGACCAAAATCGGAACATAGAACAGAACGCGAAACACTCCTTGCCAAAACAGAAGAGTATTCTGCCGCTCCGCCCCGATAATCGGATACGCGAGAAACATGAAAAAGAAAATGAATGTCCATGTTACCGACACCGAAAGCCCCGATTTATTTTTCCATATTTTTCTCCCTTGGACAAAAAGGGCGTATGAGCCGAATGCGATAAAAAACAGAATTCCAAGGAAACTTATTACCTCCGGAGTCCAGTCAAAATTTAACCATTCTTTCATTCAAAGAACCTCCGAAAAATTGTTTACCTAAGAGAAGAAAAGCATTATTTCAAACACAAGTCAAGCTAAACCCTTTTCTTTTTATCGCTTTTATGTTATGGTAACACTCTATGAAACTCGACCATTCAACATACGACCTCATCGTCATCGGCGGAGGACCTTCCGGCATGATGTGCGCCGGACGCGCGGCGGAGCTTGGGGCTCGCGTGCTTCTGCTCGAAAAAAATAAGGAACTGGGGAAAAAGCTCTCACAGACGGGCGGCGGGCGATGTAATATCACAAATGCGGAATTCGACGTTCGCGCTTTTTTGGCGAACTTTCCCGAAGCGAAGGAATTCCTTTTCTCTCCTTTCTCGCAATTCTCTTCTAAAGATACGTTTGCGTTTTTTGAGGAGCACGGACTTCCTCTTGTGATTGAAGCGCGCAAGAGAGCTTTTCCGAACACGCAGAAAGCGCCGGATGTGACACGGGTGATGGAAAAATATGTGAAAGATAATCGTGTGGAAATAAAAACGAATACGCGCGTTGCATTCCTCAAAAAAATGAGCGGCGGAAAGTTTGAGATAAAAACAAAAAAAGGCGATGTCTTCATCGCGCGAAATATCGCGATTGCGACCGGCAATCTTGCCGCACCGGAGACAGGCTCGACAGACGATGGGTTTGATTTGCTCAAATCGCTCGGGCACACGACAAAAACACCAAGCCCGAATATCGTTCCGCTCGCCACCGATGCCGCATGGGTGCACCGACTCTCGGGCGTAACGCTCTCCTTCATGACTATCCGCTTCAAACTCGACGGAAAAATAAAATTAAAGAAAACGGGAAAAATCCTCTTTACTCATTTTGGTATTTCCGGACCGCTCGTCTTAAACTCTTCTTTTGAGGCAATAAAGCTCTTGAAAGCGGGGCAAGTGGAGGCGACTATCGACATGTTCCCCGACACGGAAGAAAACGAGCTCGACCGCCGAGTATGGAGACTCTTTGAGCAGAACAAGAATAAAAAAATGAAAAATGTCTTGCCGGAAATGATGGACAAAGCTCTCGCCGCCGAACTCCTTGAAATGCCGGACATCAATCTCACTGAAAAGCCGGTGAATGAAGTCACTAAAGAAGAGCGCAAGAAACTGGTGAAAAGAATGAAAAACCTCGCCTTCCCCATCGTTGGCACGCTTGGTTTCGAAAAGGCCGTGATTGCCGACGGCGGTGTTCTTCTCGAAGAAGTGAATTTTAAAAACATGACCTCGCGCATCCATCCGAACCTCTATCTCCTCGGCGATATTTTGAATATCAATCGCCCCTCCGGCGGCTTCTCGCTTCAGCTGTGCTGGACGACCGGTTTCGTTGCGGGAACGAGTGTGGGGGGGCTGCATAAAAAATAGTCTTCTCCCTAAAATATTTCAATCGTCTCCCTTGTTCGCATATGCGAACAAGGGAGACGATTTTTTTGCGCAAAAAAATGCCTCGCGATTACTCGCGAGGCATTATTATTCAATACTATAAATTCAACTCCTTTTCGGCTTCCGCCACCACCTCAAGCATTCTAAAGACACTGTCGGGATTGAGGGAGAGCGAATCCGCTCCCCATTTTACGAGCAACCTTGTAATCTCGGGCCAATCCGAAGGGGCTTGTCCGCACACGCCGATATATTTTCCGCGAGCACGGGACACCTCAACGGCTTTTTGCATAAACCACAAGACGGCAGGGTCTCGTTCATCAAGTCCGGCTCCCATGACTCCGCTGTCGCGATCAACCATGAGAACTCCCTGAGTGAGATCGTTCGAGCCGATTGAGAAACCATCAAAGAGGTCGAGAAATTCATTTGCTCGCACAACGTTTGCCGGAATCTCGCACATGCAGATGATTTTCAGCCCATCCGATTGACGCAAGCCGTTTTCAGAAAGAAGCTCCACGACGCGCTTCCCTTCTTGCGGAGTTCGTACGAATGGTACCATGACTTGAATGTTGGAAAGGCCCATCTCGTATATCGCCCGATGAATAGCTTCACATTCCATTTTGAAACATTCGATAAATTCAGGGTGCAGATACCGCGACGCCCCGCGAAAGCCAATCATCGGATTTTCTTCGTGCTGTTCGTAAACATCCCCGCAAAGGAGTTTTCGGTATTCGTTCGTTTTGAAATCGCTCAAGCGAACAATGACGGGATTCGGGTAAAATGCGGCGGCAATGGTTGCCACTCCCTCCGCAATCTGCGATACGTAATAATCACGCGGGCTTTTATACCCTTTCGTCAAAAGGTCGATTTTCGCACGGGTTTCTTCTTTCAAAGACGAATAATCGGTGATGGCTCGCGGATGAATACCAAGTTTGTTGAGCAAAAGCTCCAAACGCAAAAGCCCGACGCCGTTAACGAGATCTCCATATTTAACAGCGAGAGAAAATGCCTGTGCCGGGTCGGCAACGTTTAACATTATCTGCGTTTGTTTCGGTCTTTGAAGATTCGAAACATCAACCTCTTCTTTTACGAACGAAACTTTTCCGTCATAAATATATCCGACCTCGCCCTCTGCGCAAGACACGGTAATCACTTGTCCATTCAGTATGTTTTTTGTCGCATCAGTACAGCCAACCACGGCAGGAATTCCCAACTCGCGGGCAATAATTGCCGCGTGGCAAGTCCGCCCGCCCCGATTAGTGACGATGGCACTTGCCTTTCGCATTATCGGCTCCCAACCCGGGTCGGTCATGTCAGTGACCAAAACACCGCCGGGAATAAACTGGTCCATATCTTCCGGACCAAAAATCACCTGTGCTGTGCCGCACGCAACCTTCTCACCAACACTACCGCCCGAAACGATAACTTTCCTTTCTTCTTTTGAAAGCACGTACTGCGTTCTGAAGCGAGATTTCTCTTCGCGCGACTTCACGGTTTCCGGCCGCGCCTGAACGATATAGAGCTTGCCGTCAACGCCATCCTTCGCCCATTCTATATCCATGGGGCACCCATAGTGTTTTTCTATAACAAGAGCATGTTCGGCAAGAGTCAAAACCTCATTCTCTCTGAGAGAAAAATGGTCTCTCTCTTCGGAAGATGTCTTGACGATTTGCGTCAATTCGCTTCTTCCGTGAGCATAAATCATCTTTTCTTTTTTAGAGCTGAGAATTTTCCTAACAAGCGCGCCCGTCGGTTTGAAAACATAGAATGTGTCGGGGTTTACGGCACCCTGCACCACCATTTCACCAAGCCCGTACGAAGACTGAATAAAGATGACATCGCGAAAACCGCTTTCAGTGTCGAGGGTAAACATGACTCCGGACGCCCCTTTGTCGGAACGCGCCATTTTTTGGATACCAACAGAAAGCCCGATATTGAGCGGGTTGTATCCTTGTCCGTGCCGATAGGAAATACCTCGGTCGGTAAAAAGCGATGCGAAACATTTCTTTACATTAAGAAGCACGGCATGATTTCCTGAAACATTCAAAAATGTTTCAAACTGCCCGGCGAAAGAATCCTTCGGGTTATCTTCCACCGTAGCGGAACTTCTGACCGCGACTTCAGTATCTTTGTCGCCAGACAATGTTCTATATGCGGAAAGAATCTCTTCTTCAAGATCTTTGGGAAATTCGCCGTCTTCAATAAGACCACGAATTTCGAGTCCAATCTCAGAAAGATTATTTTTATCCGGAGAAAGCCTAAGAAGGATCTTAAGGATACTTAAGGCAATCTCATTTTTGGACAAGAAAGCATCAAACCCGTCTTTCGTGATGGCGAACCCATTCGGCACAGGAACGCCTTTTTGAGTAAGCTGGCTTATCATTTCGCCAAGCGAAGCATTTTTCCCGCCCACAAGCGACACATCGCTCGCGCGTATGTCAGAAAACCATTTTATATACTTATTACTCATTTCTTTTCTCCTCTGTCAAAGACACAAATAGGGCACCATACCCCTTTGTCAAAAGGATAGGCGAAATTAACCCAATAGTCAATTAGCGTCAACCGCGGACTAAAAACAAAAAGAGGGGTATTTTTACCCCTCTTGTAATCATTTAGAAACTCTCGCCGGTGGGGTAGTATCAATAACATGCTCGTCCATAAGTCCGTCTAAAAGTACTTTTGCATCTTGCGCGTTCTTTGCCCCAAGAGAATACGGCGTATTAACACCTTGATTGATTATCACCACATTTGGCCCGGCAATCGCACATCTATCAAGACATACCGCCTTGTAAAACTCTACATTTTCATATCCTGCTTTTTTTCGGTATCCTTTCAGATGTTTCCATACCTCTTCTCCTTGCTCCTTGCGAAAACACTTATCTTTCACGCAGCCCCCGCAAAAGAGAACAGTTTTTGTTGACATAATATTTCTCCTTAACACAGTAAGACTTTTTTCAGTATACAATAAAGTGTTACTGTGTCAAATATATAAAAACGATCCCTGCAAACGCGGGGATCGTTTTTATGCAAATACCATTGGGTTCATTTCGAGTCCTTTGATGCTTTTTTTGGGCACCTGAGAAGAAATATCAAGTACTTCAATGCCGATGACGTTCCCTTTTCGGTCAACATCAACAATCACGCGGTCTTGCATTTTTACCGTTTTGTAGACTTTTGCGGTTTTCAGATAAATGTACATCGCATCCGCGATTTTGTCGTATTCTATTTTCATATTTGATAAATGGTTATAATTACGAAATCGTTTTGTTTTTTCATATAAATAACTTCGAGAATTTTCCCGTCAATCTTTTTTCTGGCGAGCGACTTGCCGCCAAAGACATCTTCGACATGGTCGGGATTTTTCAAAACAATTTTTATGTTTGAAACGCCGATGCCGCGTTCATCCATTCTGTACTGCGCATGGTGCGTGAATCTCAATTTCATACCGATTTCTTGAGTTATTTGTTTATGATACCCGCCATTGACATTTTTGTCAAAAGATTGACAAAATATACTAAAAATGTTTTACTGTAAATGAGTAAATTCGCTCTTTGAGGAGAAAGAAAATGAAACAACTGGTGAGATCCAAAAAACTTAAAGAAAGCTGGCTTTGTGGTTTACCCGCTCCGCTTATAGCTGGGGTAGGTACATTTTATATGCTCGCTCCTATATATAAAAGTCTTGAGGTGTGGGTGATGGTGAGCACGGTTGTCTTATGCTCTATGACGCTTGAATATGCCACTCGCTTAGTAACTACGCAAAGACTGCTCGGTGCGATTATGGTAGGAATTTTTGTGCTGTTTATCTCTTGGGGTGGCAGTAAAATTATGTAACGTGTCACACGCTCCACCAAAAAGCCCAAGTGCGACACACTTGGGCTTTTTTTCTGTTCAATTGTTCCCTTAATTCTATTTGTTTCCTCGTTCTATCGTTCCCCTACTTTCGTGATTCGATAATAGCATCCGCGACATTCTTCGGCACCACAGCGTAATGCGCGAATTCCATAGTGGAAGTTCCGCGACCTTCAGTCATGGAGCGGAGAGCGGTCACATAGCCGAACATTTCTGAGAGGGGTAAAAGCGCTTTGACGACTTTGTTCATTCCGCGGTCGCTCATGGATTCTATCTGCCCGCGCTTGGAAGAGAGGTGTCCGGAAATATCGCCCATGAATTTCTCGGGCATAACCACTTCAACCGCCATGATGGGCTCAAGAATAACCGGTCGTGCGCGTTTTGCCGCGTCTTGGAACGCCATGGAAGCAGCGACTTTGAAGGCGATTTCGGAGGAGTCGACATCGTGGTATGAACCATCGTAAAGCTCGGCGGACAAGTCTACTACCGGGAAACCGGCGAGTATTCCTCTGTCCATCGCCTCGCGCAAACCTTTGTCCACGGCGGGGATGAATTCCTGCGGAATGACGCCTCCTTTGATGCTGTTGACGAATTCGTAAGTATTTTCTTTATTGCGTTTGGTATTTTTCGGCAAATCTTCGACGTCCACCGTCTTATCAATCGGTTTGATGCGAATACGCACGTGCCCATACTGCCCGCGCCCGCCGGACTGCTTGATGTACTTCCCTTCCGCTTCCGCTTCGCCCATGATGGTTTCGCGATACGCCACTTGCGGTTTGCCGGTGTTGGCTTCAACATTAAATTCGCGCTTCATTCGGTCTACCATGATGTCGAGGTGAAGCTCACCCATTCCGGCAATAATCGTCTCGAGCGTTTCGGGGTCGGTCTTCACGCGGAAAGTCGGGTCTTCGGCAACGAGCCGCGAGAGCGCCATACCCATTCGCTCTTGGTCGGCTTTTGTCTTCGGTTCAATGCGCATGGAGATAACCGGCTCGGGCGCAATAATTCGCTCAAGGATAATCGGGTGCGCTTCGTCGCAGAGCGTGTCCGAAGTGAGCGTATCTTTGAGTCCCACCGCGGCGGCAATCTCTCCGGCAAAAACTTTCTTCACTTCTTCTCTTTCATTCGCATGCATACGGAGAATTCGTCCGATGCGCTCCCTTTTTTGTTTGGTCGCATTGTACACATACGAACCCGATTCGAGCGTTCCGGAATACACGCGAAAGAAAATAAGCTGTCCGACGAACGGGTCGCTTGCCACTTTGAAAGCGAGGGCGGAGAGCGGAGCGTCGTCGGAAACTTCTCGCGTAATTTCCAGATTCGTGTTCGGATCAATGCCTTTCGGCGCCGGAATATCAAGCGGACTCGGAAGATAATCAATTATAGCATCAAGCACGAGCTGCACGCCTTTATTTTTGAGAGCGGAGCCAGCAAAAACCGGAACGATTTTGTTCGCGATAACCGCTTTTCGCAGCGTGCTTTTGAGCTCATCAAAAGACGGCTCTTTTCCATCGAGATAGTCTGTCATCATCTGTTCGTCGTTCTCGACGATTTTTTCAACGAGTACGCTGTGGTATTTTTTCGCGTCTGCGAGCAAGTTTTCAGGAATTTCAGAGGAAACCACCTTCTCACCTTTGTCGCCGAGAAAACGGTATGCCTTCATCTCAAGGAGGTCAACAACTCCCTCAAGCTTGTCTTCTTCTCCAATCGGAATCTGCATGCGCACGGCATCTTTCGTGAGACGTTCAAGAATACTCGCAAAAGAACGCTCAAAAGATGCGCCGGTGCGGTCGAGTTTGTTGATGAGGCAGATTCGCGGCACGTTGCCATCGTCGGCGTAACGCCAGTTCGTTTCTGATTGCGGTTCAACGCCCGCGACTCCGTCGAACACCACCACCGCACCATCGAGCACGCGAAGCGAGCGCTTCACCTCAATGGTAAAGTCGATGTGCCCGGGAGTGTCGATAAGATTGAAGCGGTGCTTTTTGCTCTCATCACCCGGCGCGTAGGTCGGTATCCAAAAACAGGTCGTTGCCGCGGAAGTAATGGTGATGCCTCGCTCTCGCTCCTGCTCCATCCAATCCATGACTGTGGCACCTTCATGCACCTCGCCGATTTTATGCGACACGCCCGTGTAGAACAACACTCGTTCAGAAGTGGTGGTTTTGCCCGCATCGATGTGAGCGATGATGCCGAAATTTCTTACTTTTTGCAGTGGATAGTCGCGTTCCATATTTTTTGAGCTTATTAGCTTTTTAGCTGGTTAGCTAATTAGCTTACATTAACGATAAATAAAAAGACCTGCGCGGTCGTAAAAAGATGTATTCACTATACACGATTTCGGAAATGGTGGAAAGAGTTGACAAATATATCTTATTATGATACCATTAAATGTAGCGATGCAATCGTTTTTAACCTATACCCACAAGCGAGAAGAAAGCGAAGGCTTGCCTTCATTTTCTTCGAGTGCCGTGGATATATACCCAAAAAACTTTCGCAAACCTGTAGCTTTTTGGTATATATCCAAGGAGGCTAAAATGAACGAACAAAAGTTGGTCTCAGGAATCGCCTACGCTTTGGCGGTCGCTTTTTTCCGCGGTGTCGTCGTTGGAGTAAAATATCAGGGGGTTTATCCAAAGACATTTGACCCCGACGATGAGAAGCTGATTAAAAAATATGCCGATGAAAATTTGTGTCATTGGACGGACACGGCACAGTTAGAAATTTCAAGATGGCAATAAGCCATTACTTTCTCCACTTTCCTTTTCGGAAAGTGGAGTTTTTATGTTCTATTTCACTTCGGCCTTTTTGAAAGGAAAACCGAGTATATCGAGAAATGCTTTCGCTTCTTTTGCCGTTTTTGCCGTGGTTACCACGGTGATGGCGAGTCCGAAAATGTCTTTGAGGTCTTCGTTTGAGGTTTCGGTAAAGATGGAATGTTCGCGAAGTCCGAGGGTGTAGTTCCCTATTTCATCCACCGCTTTCGCCTCAAGTCCGCGGAAGTCTTTCATTCGAGGAATGGCGATGTTGATCAGCTTGTCGAGAAAGCTCTGCATTCGCTCGCCGCGAAGCGTTACGGTAATTCCCACCGGGTCGCCCTCTCGCACCTTAAATGATGCAATGGATTTTTTCGCGCCCCGAAGAGCGGGCTTTTGTCCGGTAATTTTTGAAAGGCGATCAACGATGAGGTCGTTGCGCTTCGGGTCTTTGGCCTTGCCGGTACCGGTACTCACCACAACCTTCACCAGCCGAGGCGCCTGCATCGGATTTTTGTAGCCGAAAACGCTTTTCATTTCCGCAAACGCTTTTTTCTGTTTTTCTTTTATATTTTTCATATTTTCGTGTCGCTCGTGCGGCTCGCTACGGGCTGCGAAAACCTACGGTTTTCGGACTTTCCCTTGCGCCGCGGGCGCGTTACTTAAATTTCTGTTCCGCTTTTCTTGCTGACTCGCACTTTCTTGCCTCCGACCATTTTGGTTCCAAAGCGTGTCGGTTTTCCCGTCTTCGGGTCAATAAGTGAAACGTTCGAGACGTGAATCGGTGTCGCTTTCTCAATGATAGCCCCCTTGCCGCCGCGTGAAGTCGCTTTTTGATGTTTTTTCTTCACTGCCACGCCGTCAACAATCACTCGGCTAATCATTCTGTTTGGCTCACGAAAAATATGCAGGACTTTTCCTTTCTTTCCTTTGTCTTTGCCCGTAAGGACTATTACGTTGTCATCTTTTTTAATGTTCATGGGGGTAAAACGATTAAACCACTTCCGGCGCGAGTGAAATAATTTTCTGATACCCGCGCTCGGACATTTCGCGCGGAATCGGTCCGAATACGCGCCCGCCTTTCGGCTCTTTTTTGTCTTTCTCAAGAATGACCACCGCGTTTTCGTCAAAACGGACATAAGAGCCGTCTTTTCGGCGGAATGCTTTTGTCTGACGCACCACGACCCCCTGCAAAACATCTTTCTTCTTTACGCCTTTGCGGGGTTCCGCGACCTGAACCGCGAGGATGACGACATCTCCGATCTGCGCATATCTCCTTTTTGAACCGCCGAGCACTTTGAACACTCGCCCGATCTTGCCGCCGGTATTGTCCGCTATTTTTACGATGGTTTGCGCTTGAATCATGGTGTTAGATTTTCCCTACAACCTTAAAAGTTTTATCTTTTGAAATAGGGCGCGTTTCTTCAATACTGACATTGTCCCCTACTTTGTAAATATTCTCCTCGTCATGAGCCTTGTATTTTTTGCTCTGCTTCATGTACTTGCCGTATTTCGGATGTTTGACAAAGCGATTAACCTCGACAACGACGGTCTTTTGCATTTTGTCGGAAGTAACGACTCCTTTCAGGACTTTACGATGTGTTTGCTTTTGTGTATTATTGTTTTCCATAAAATTACTTTTGTGCTCGCGCATTAATTTCGGTCAATATCCGCGCGATGTCTTTCTTGATATTCCTCTGCACGCGAACATTTTTGACTTTTGAGCCGGCAATGCCGAACCGCGCCTCGCGCAAAGCTCCCCGTTTTTCCAGAACGGTCTTTTCCAAATCTTTATCGCTTTGTGTTTTGATGTCGGACATTGTTGTGAATGTATACTATTTTGATGCTCGCGTCAAGCTTATACTCGGCTGACGACTCTCGTCTTTACCGGAAGCTTCGCGCCCGCCTTTCGGAGCGCCTCTTTCGCGACAGCCTCGGTAACGCCGTCAACCTCAAAAAGGACGCGTCCGGGGAAAATCTCCAAGCAGTAACCCACCGGGTCTCCTTTTCCCTTACCCATTCCCACCTCTGCCGCTTTTTGCGTAACAGGACGGTCAGTGAAAATGCGAATCCAGACCTTGCCGGTTTTCGAGATGGTGCGGACAATCGTCTTTCGGGCGGCTTCAATCTGGTTTGACCGAATACGCCCGGCACTTTGCGCTTTCAATCCGTACGCGCCGAAAGCAACGGTAACGCCGCGGGTTGCAACACGAGGCTTCTTTGGGTTGTGACGTCCCGTCTGCCATTTTCGGTGTTTTACTTTTCTTGGAAAGAGTAACATGGTATTTTTGCTGTTGGTTTATTTCTTGTCGGCAAACACTTCGCCCTTGTAAATCCATACTTTGATGCCGATAACGCCGTAAGGAAGGTAACTTCTTTCGCGAGCAAAATCAATATCCGCGCGGAACGTCTGCAAAGGAATGTTCCCTCTTTTAATCTGCTCCGACCGGCTCATGTCCGCACCGCCCAACCGCCCCGAGATGGCAATCTTCGCTCCGCGCACCTCGCGGTTCGCCATAATCTTCTCAATCATCTGCTTCAAAACGCGGCGGAACGGCATGCGCTTTTCAAGCCCCTCGGCGACCATCTCGCCGACGATTGCGGCATTCGCTTCAGGGAACCGAATCTCTTCAATATCAACTTTCAAGTTTTCCGAAAGAGGGATTTTTCTTCGCTTGGCAAAGGCAAAAATATCATTGCGAAGCTTTGTTGCGCCTTCACCGCTTCTGCCGATAATCATTCCGGGGCGTGCGGTTTTTACGAGCAGTTTCAGGGTGTTCTGGTTTCTTTCAATTTCGATGGAACCCACCGAGTTTCCGCGAAGCCGTTTTTCGAGATATTCCCGCAAAAGAACGTCCGCTCGCAAAAATTCCTGATATTTCCCCGGCGCCGCAAACCAGCGAGATTTCCAATCTCGCAATATGCCGAGGCGATGTGAATATGGGTGTACGGTGTGGGACATGTTCTAGCTTTTAGTTTTTAATCAAAAGTTTTTTTGAGTTTTTAGTTTTTTTCACTTTCGCTTCGCCTTGTTCAATGGTAACCGTTACGTGGCTGGAACGCTTTTTAATAGGAAAAGCTCGTCCGCGGGCGCGAGGCATACTCCTTTTTAAAACCACCCCCTTGTCAACGGCGATACCAGTAATATAAAAAATGTCTTTGTTGCCGGCACCGGCATTTCGCACATTTGAGAGAGCGCTCTCAATGAGCTTCACAATCGGAAGAGAGGCTCGCTTTGGGGTAAAGCGGAGTGCGGTAAGCGCCTCATTCACCTCTTTGCCACGAACCATATCGACAAGAAGCCTCACCTTTCGCGGTGATTGTCGGTAATTTGTAAGTGTTGCTTTTCCTGTTTGCATGGCGGTTATTTTTCAGAAATTATTTTTTCTTTGCGGCTGGCTTTGCCGAGTCGCCTGCGGTTTTCGCGGCTTTCGCGGCGGCTATCTCGGACTCTTTCTTCTTCTGTTCAATCTCCTTCTGCATCTTGCCTCCGTGTCTGATGAACTTACGTGTCGGGGAGAATTCACCCAAGCGGTGCCCTACCATGTCTTCCGTTACTAAGACCTCAATGTGCGCTCGTCCGTTATGAACGCCAAAAGTAAAACCAACCATTTCCGGAGGTATCTGACAAGCGCGTTTCCACGTCTTAATAACCCCGGTTTGCATCGGCTTCTTTCCTTCGATTTTCTTCATTAATTTTTCGTCCACGTTGGGACCCTTTTTGAGTGATCGTGTCATATTTAGAGTGTTCAAAAACAAAAGCTCACCAAAAACTCAGTTGGGTCGAGCTGTACGGAGTATCCTAACAAAAAGGACGTATGAAGTCAAATTTTTGTGCTCGTCCGTCCTCGTCGGGCGACTTTCTTTGCGTTTCCATAGCGAAAACTGGAGAGAAATGAAGAGAGTTGCGGGACGAGGAACGCGAACGCACCATTGTTATTCCACTTGTTCTCGGGGTTATCCCGATTCGCGTCAAACTGAGACACGCCATCATTACGGTTCGAATAGAGCACTATCCGAAGCCATAGCCACAGATATTCCGGACGCACGGATACTGATTTCAGTCGCGGAAAACCGTAGTCGTCCGCATGATTCACCTACTTTCATTTGAAATTTTATCATACAAAAGAAGACCCCGCAGGGATGCGGGGTCTTTGGTGGCAAACTCTCAAACGTTGGGATTATATTGGGTTCGCCAAAGAACAAAGTTCAAAGTGCCCAAAAAAACAAAGAGCACAAATCCTAAACACTAACTTGCGAGACGAGGAACGCGAACGCACCATCGGCATACCACTCGCGCTCGGGGTTATCCCAAAACGCGTCAAACTGAGACACGCCATCATTGCGGTTCGAATAGAGCACATTCGGGTAGCCGTCGGAATCCTCGATAGTGTCATGAAGCCCGGCGATATACCAAATGCCGTCCATTTCTTCTTCCATTTGTTTATTGGAAATAGTTTCGTGAACGCGGGGCATGTGACCGGCTAATACGTTCTTATAGCCGAAGCTTGCGCCATATGCTTGCAGATTGCGTGTCGTCCGATTTTTGGAAATCAGTTTTCCTGGAACAACCGCGATTTGGTATTGTTTCCCAGCTTCAAGGCGATGTTTCGCATCGTAGCTGTTCGGTCTAGTGCTTGTGAGTACTTGATGAGCACAAGCGCTCACTTCACCGCCCATGCTTTTACGTCGGGTGCTTTCCTCGGCACCAGTAAGGTTGAAACCGGTCACGGTTATGATATAGTGATCGTGCTGGTTTTTTATAATCATCCGTTTTAATCCGCACACTTCACGGAATTTTTGCTTGTCAATCTGCCCTATATTGGCTTCGAGTAGAAGCGAGAAAAGACCGGAATCATAAACTGCCTGCAATTGTTCGCAAGACGTATCCTTGTCCTCAATAAGATTCAAAAAGTGACGCGCTTGGCTTAAGGTTGTGTCTGTTTTCATTGCAACTCTCCTGTGGTGGCGATACTCTCGTAAATGAGGTATCAACAAAATGGTTCCCGCAAAGCATACATCAGCCGCGGTTTTGAGAAGAAAACGACAAAAAAGGTTGTCGTCCCAAAACCGGGGCTGATACATGTGGTTTTCAAGAGTCCTTACCTGCTTTTAATAGTATCATTTCCTGTTCTTTTTGTCAATACCGCGCAGATTTTAGTGCGGGGCTATGTTAAACACCCGCAGGGCGTTTTTGACCAACTGCGCGCGGACAGTTTCAAAATCTTCGCCGCGGCAAGAGGAACGGATGTCGGCGATTTTTTTGACAACTTCAATGACGTACACGGGCTCGTTGCGCTTGCCTCGGTATGGGGCGGGCGCAACGTACGGACAGTCGGTTTCGGAAAGGATGCGGCCAAGCGGGGCGTAGCGGACGGTTTCGTCGTAATCGTGGGTGAAAGTAATCACGCCGGTAAATGATATGGTAAAATCAAGGTCAAAGTATTTTTTCGCCGTTTCCGGACCCTCCGAAAAAAAGTGAATGTTGCCGCGGAGTTTGTCGCCGTGTTCTCTTTTTTTAGAAGCGAGAATATCGAGCGTGTCGGGGTGCGCGTTCCGGCAGTGAATCATGAGGGGTTTATCGAGAGACACCGCAAGCTCAATTTGGCTTTCAAAAGTATTCTTCTGTCGAGCCTTTTCTTTTTTGCTCTCTTCTTCGTTGATGCGAAAATAATCCAGCCCGCACTCCCCTATCGCCAGCGTCTTCGGATTGTTCGCAAGTGCTCGATAGAAAGCATCGTCGAATTTTTCTTCCCTATCATCCGTAGGATGCAGCCCCACGCACGCAAAAATTCTCTCATGCGCGCGAGAAAGCTCCACTGCGCGTGAAGAGAGTTTCTTTTCCGTCCCCACAACAAGAGACCAAACACCCGCTTCCTTCATGCGAGAGAGCACTTCGCCGATGTCGGCATCAAAGCGCGGGTCGTTTATGTGCGAGTGGGCATCGAAATAGAGAGGAGTGTCCATATTCAATCAATAGTGTAAAAATTTGAAAAAAACAAACCATGAGCCTTGTTTTCTAAAATTTCTAATTACTAATTTCCAATTTCTAATAAAATGTTTAATGTCTGAAGATTATGACATTTTTATTTTTATTAGAAATTAGGAATTGGATATTAGGAATTCTTTATTTATGTCGTCCCGAGGAAATTATATTTCGCGCCGACACCAAACCCGATGACGATGGCGTTCACGATGAGCCATGCGGCGATGGCAAGGGCGAGACCCCACACTATCTGGAAAAGCGCTTTATGGACGCCACTCACATTTTGACCTGTCGCAGAATAATACATATAAAACCATCCGTTCCAAGCAAACATAACAGCGGCGAGAGGCATGGCAAAAACAAAAAGCGCGAAGTTCATGAAATTTTTAATAAGTACGATAAAGTCGTTGAATTGGCAGTCTTGCGCAGCAGACGTGCCCGATTGATAACCGCATGGCACGAGTCCGCTGTTTCTGCTTCCACCGAGATTCTCTATATTACTCGGCGTAACGGCTTTGTTGAGGGCGTCAGTCGCTTTTCCAAAACCCGGGAGGGTTACGCTGCCGACCTCTGCGAACACTTGCTCCATCCCCGCAAAAGAAAAAAGTGCGACTAAAACAAAAAAGGAAGTAAGGCTTGCTGTTTTTTTCATAGTGATACCATTATACCCCATTTATTTTCTTGGAAACAGGGCGGCTATCCACAGGGGCGATTACGGATTCTCAGTCTTGACTTTTTATTATATTCATGATAGACATCCTATTAGACATGATTGGTCTTTGAACTTTGAGAGGTGAATAATATGAATAAGCAAAATGAAAAAAGTAATGGCAAACCGCGTTTTGACCACAAACTGGCTGATGAAAATTCAGCCAAAATACAGACGGTATTGGGAGGACTTGAGGCGGACAGTGCGGCAGGGCACACAAAAGGTTTTCGAGAAAGACTCAAAGAGCTACATTCAACCTGCTAGTGCAACACCCGCATTAAAAACTTCTAAAGGCGTCTTCCACCC
>OBEQ010212993.1_pt1 | contig 21711 bp, 24 predicted proteins | sample 1670901 | NCBI WGS metagenome assembly OBEQ01 (sample SAMEA104232315, study PRJEB22302) | groundwater metagenome | biome: forest; feature: aquifer; material: groundwater | place: USA | collected 2011-08-07 | depth 5.4 m
AAGCCTACCAGGCCGATATCACCTACGGCACCAATAACGAATTCGGTTTTGATTACCTGCGCGACAACATGGTGCGTGAGGTTGACCAGCTGCGCCAGCGCGACCTGCACTACGGTATCGTTGACGAAGTAGATTCCATTTTAATAGACGAAGCCCGCACGCCGCTGATTATTAGCGCGCCGGCTACCGCCAGCGCCAGCGCCTACCAGCAATTCGCCAAAGTGGTCAGGCAGCTTAAAGAAACCAAACACTTTGAAAAAGACGAAAAACGCCGCAGCGTATTTTTAAACGACGGTGGCGTGGAAATGATCCAGAAAATACTAGATATTAAAAATCTATACGATACCGAAAATCTGCGGACTATTTATCACTTAGAGCAAGCGCTGCGCGCCGAAGCGCTTTTTCACCGCGACAAAGATTACGTGGTCACCCGCGAAGGCGAAATTGTGATAGTGGACGACTTTACCGGCCGCTTGCTGCGTGGCCGCCGCTATAACGAAGGGCTGCATCAGGCCATCGAAGCCAAAGAAGGCGTCGAGGTTCAGGAAGAAACCATGACACTGGCTACCATCTCCTTCCAAAACTACTTCCGGCTTTATAAAAAATTGGCCGGCATGACCGGTACGGCGCTGACCGAAAGCGAAGAATTCCATCAAATATACAAGCTCAACGTAGTGGAAGTACCCACCAACCAACCGATGATCAGAGAAGATTTGTCGGACCGCATTTATAAAGGCGAAGCCGGCAAGTATAGGGCTATTACTAAAGAAGTAGCCAGGCTTCACAAAAAAGGCCAGCCGGTGCTGCTGGGCACGGTCAGTATTGAAAAGAATGAGCTGCTATCGGACCTACTAAAAAAAGCCAAAGTGCCGCATGAAATCTTAAACGCTAAAAATAACGAAAAAGAAGCCGCCATTATCGCCAAGGCTGGTACGAAAGGCGCCGTAACCCTGGCCACCAATATAGCCGGCCGGGGCACCGACATTGTGCTGGGAGAAGGCGTGGTTAAACGCGGCGGTTTATTTGTGCTGGGCACCGAGCGCCATGAAGCCCGGCGGATTGATAACCAGCTAAGAGGCCGCTCCGGACGGCAGGGCGACCCCGGCGCCAGCCAGTTTTATGTCTCCTGCCAGGATGATTTAATGCGAGTTTACGGCGGTGAACGGATCGCCTCTATCATGGAACGCCTCCGAGTTGACGATGACACTCCCATAGAGAGCCGGATGATTACTAAAAGCTTAGAAGGCGCCCAGAAAAAAGTAGAGGGCTTTAATTTTGATATGCGCAAAAACGTGGTGCAGTACGACGACGTTATGAATCGCCACCGCCGGGCAATTTACGCCATGCGCCGCGAAATCCTCAAAGCCAACGATATTAGTCCCCGCGTAAAAAAATTAATTGAAGAAGAAGCTGCGTTTTTGACTAGTCATCCCGAGTCAACCAGCGAAAAGTTCGAAGCCCTTTTAACCGAGAGCTTGCCTTTTAAAGAGAAAACTCTCGACAAAATATTCGCCGCCGAGCCCGCCAAATTCCAGGAAACTTTGACTAAAAACAGCCTAGAACTATACAAGAGCCAGGAAAAGCTGTTTGGCAGCGAAGTAATGCGCAAAGTGGAGCGCGATATCTATTTACAAATATTGGACAATCTGTGGATGCAACATCTGGAAAATATGGATCATCTGCGCGAGGGAATTCACTGGATCAGCGTTGGCCAGCGCGACCCGCTGGTGGAATACCGCCGCCAGGGCCAGAGGTTATTTGCCGAAATGCAAGATACCCTGCGCCACGATATTGTGCGGGCCATTATGCGCGCCCAGCCCCTAGAGGCTAGGGAAATGGCCGCTCAAACAGTAGAGACTGACCTAACCCGGGCGGCCCGCGGTTCGGTAGATAACGCCGACCGGATTATCGAGGCCGAGCAGTATGAAGAAGCCGATTTTTCGGAAGCCCCCCAAGAGCAAGCCAAGTTATTAAAGGCCAAAGCGGCCCGCAAAAAAGCCCGTAAAGCCGAACGCCAACGCAAAAAGAAAGGCAAAAGGAGAAAATGATATGACCCTTTACCATTCACCATTGACCCTTGGCCGTGCTTTGACCATGAGCCGTTCACCATGGAAAAAGGTAAATGGAAAACGCTTGGTAAACGGAAAACGGAAAACGGTAAACGGATGAAACATACTGTCACGGAAGTTCAACTCAAAAATGGCACTAGGGGCTTACTAATAGATGTGCCCGGCGCCAGCGTTACCTGGCACGAGCTTAATTTCCGGGCCGGAGAGTTTTTGGTGGCTCGCCGCAAATGGGAAGTGCCGCACCTTATGGAGCACGTGGTGGCCGGCGGCGCTAATGAGTACTTTCCAGACCGCCACATTTTTCAGGCCGAGATTAGTAAAAACGGCGCCGAGACCAACGCCTATACTAGCTACTACTCAGTTTCTTATCTGGGAGAGACCGCTGATTTTGAGTGGGAAAGAGTGCTAGATCTTTATCTCAAAGGCCTGTCTAAACCACTGTTTTTGCAACAAGAATTCGACGCCGAACTGGGCAACATTCGCGATGAGCTAACCAGTTATACCAACAATCACTTCCGCGAATTAAGTACCGAACTTGGTAAATCGTTTGGTTTTAATGTGGCCACCGACCGGGAACGGATTAAGCTTATGAAGCACGTCAACAGGGAAGATCTGGTGGAGCATTTTCAAAAGACCCACTTTAGCCGTAATTTACGCTTTATTATCGCCGGCAGTCTAAGGGGTCGCCGTAGCCAAATTAAAAGCTTGCTAGAAGGCCTAGAGCTGCCTCGCGGCATTAGCCGCCATAAGCTACCTTTAGAAAAGGCCAAAAAACCAGCCAAACCAACCTTTCTTCCTAACGAAACAGTGCCCAACGTTTATCTGATTATTGATAGCCAGTTCAACGAGATTTTATCGGTTAAAGAAGATGATGCTCTAAATATTGCCCGGATTATGCTCACCGAGACCCTGTATTCTAAAATTTTTGGGCAGGCCCGCGATAAGGGTTTGGTTTATCACGTCAGCTCTGGGCATCATATATCTAATAAAGTTACCGAATGGTGGCTGAGCGCCCAGGTAATGCCTGCTAACGCCCCGATTTTATCCGACATTGTGCTGGCCGAAATTAAAAAGGTCCAAAAAGGCATTATCAGCGAAACAGAACTAGAAGCCGCTAAGCAATACGCCCTAGGCTCTTTCCAACGCTCGATGCAAACTGTTCACAGCGTGGCTAGTGCTTACTCGCGGTACTTTTTTGACGGCTATATCGAGGATATGAAATCTATTCCTAGCCGCATCAAAGCCATCAGCAAACGCGACTTAACTCAGACTATGAACCGCTTGTTTGTAGACGATATTGGCAGTGTAGGAGTGCTGGGGGGCACAGACGCTAATTTGGCCCCCAAGTTGTATGATCAACTCCAAGCTCTGTGGAAATGAACTTCTAAACCTATTACCGAAGGCCAGTAACTATGGACAAACTCGCGAAACAAGCAGAAAAATTGAACAACGAAATTGTTCAAGCCTTTAAGCGGCTAAAGCTAAAGGACGCGGAAGAAGAACTACAGCGCTTAGAGGTCGAAATGGTTAAGCCGGACTTTTGGCAGAACTCAGCTAAAGCCCAAGAAACTACCAAGCGTCAAGCGGCGTTGGAATCGCGCATAGCGCCGTGGAAGAACTTAAAAAAAGAATTAGACGAAGTAATAGATCTGATAGGTTTGAATGATAAAACTATGACCCCTGAACTTACTCAACAGTTGGGGCACTTAGAAAGATCACTTGGAGACTTAAAAAAAGAGCTACGCTTTAGTGGCCCGTATGATGATCACCAGGTAATTTTAAGCATTTACGCCGGAGCTGGGGGTACCGACGCCCAGGACTGGGCTCAAATGTTGCTGCGGATGTATGTTCGCTACGCTGAAAGCCATAGTTTGAGGGTCGAAACAATTGATCAGTCAGCCGGCGAAGAGGCCGGCATCAAGAGCGTCACTCTCAAAATTACTGGCGGCAGCTATTTGTATGGCAAATTGGCCGGCGAACACGGTGTGCACCGCTTGGTGCGTCTCAGTCCTTTTAATGCCGATCATCTGCGCCAGACCAGCTTTGCTAAGGCTGAAGTTTTGCCGCTGATTGACCGACCCTCAGAGGTAGAGCTAGATGAAAAAGAGCTTAAAATTGATGTCTTTAGAGCCAGCGGCCATGGCGGCCAAAGTGTTAATACCACTGATTCGGCGGTACGGATTACTCATTTGCCCACCGGCATATCGGTGGCCATTCAAAACGAACGCTCGCAGCTCCAAAATAAAGAAACCGCCTTAGCGATTCTTAAATCTAAATTAGTCGCCTTGCAACTGGAACAGCACGCTAAGAACCTGGCCGAAATAAAAGGCCCCAACCAATCGGCGGAGTGGGGCAACCAAATCCGCAGCTACGTCCTGCATCCTTATAAGCAAGTCAAGGATAACCGCACGGGCTTTGAAAGTAGCGACCCCCAAAAAATTCTAGACGGCGAGCTCAGCGGTCTTATCAATGCTTGGATCGAAAAATCTACCCTCGATTGACAATAATATAATTGCGTTGTATTGTAAATTCGAATAAGATTAGGATTTTTAACATGCCCCGAGTTGAATCTCAAATTAAAGAAGAAATACCAGGAATTTCGCACCCTTTCGGTCGGGTGGAGAATGCACGAAGTCAAGCTTCTTCATATGAGAGATATATGGCTTTTGTTTACGGCGCGATGCTTGAGCTAGCTATATTAAACGGAGCAGCAAAAAGCCGATACGACCAAGAATTACAGCATGAGTACATTGGGTCAGTGGGGAGATTTGCTTCAGCACTACAAACAACAATGAATGAAGTAATTGCCGGCGAACCAAAACAACTTGAGTCTGTTATTGCTTTTCTTGAGACTGCAACAAAGAATTTACGTGCCTTACATTTGCCGTCGATTGAGGAGCTTGAAGAAGATGGTCGGTCCAGAGATTTGTCACCAGATGGTCTTGAACGAGATACTATTACAGAATAGCTATTCTGATTTAGCACAAGAAATATAATTCTTCTTGTTGTTATAATAGGGCTAATGATTCTATTGGATAGGGTAACCAAAACTTATGGGCGGCGGGGAGCGGCGCTGGAGAGAATAAGCTTGCACGTCGAGCCCAAAGAATTCGTGATGATTGTCGGGCCCAGCGGCGCTGGCAAATCCACTTTATTTAAACTTTTGACCCGTGAAGAAAAGCCGACTAGCGGCAAAATAATCGTCGGCGGGATGGACTACGAGGCGCTTAAAGATAAAGATATTCCGCTGCTGCGCCGCAAAATCGGCGTGGTGTTCCAGGACTTTAAGCTGCTAAACAATAAAACTGTTTATGAGAATGTGGCTTTTGCCTTAGAAATTGCCGGCATATCCAAACAGGAAATCAAGCATACTGTGCCCAAAGTCCTGGAGGTCGTCGGGCTTAAGGGCAAAGAGAATAACTACCCCCGGGAACTTTCCGGTGGCGAGGGTCAACGGGTGGCTATTGCCCGGGCTATCGTCCGCCAGCCCAAAATACTGATTGCCGACGAGCCGACTGGTAACTTAGATCCCAAACACGCCTGGGACGTTATCAAAGTCCTAGAAAAAATTAACCGTTTTGGTACCACTGTGCTGCTGACCACGCATAACCAGGATATTGTTAATACCTTAAGACGGCGGGTAGTCACCATTAAAGATGGCCATATCGTTAGCGACCGGGCAGTAGGGCAATACAAAAACACATGAATCTATCATTCACCGTTCACCGTTCCCCGTTCCCCGTGCGTTATCCGTTTACCCAGCACTTAGCCAGAAAGACTATGCGGTTTAGGCTAAGTGCTGGGTTAACCCTTATCCATGATCCATGGTTAATGGTTAATAGCGCGGTTGGAGACAACCTTCCACGCCCTTTGCACTTGGATGCAGCACAAGGCGCCAGCGAGAAACGCAAGGAGACGTATAGAAGAAATACGTCGAGTGAGTATCACAGCTGGCAACGCAGTGATGCGCCAAGAGCCACCGGTGCAGCCGGCTGGGCTGGCTGGCAGGGTGGCGGTGCGGAGGGCGTGGGGTGAGCCTTAAGAACAATCGCCGAGCCATTACTACCGAGCGGGTTTTTAAAAATGGGGCGGTTAATTTTGGCCGCAATATCTGGCTAGCCTTCGCCGCCATCGCCATGATGGGCATTACTCTGACTATTTTGCTATTCGCGGTGGTGGCCAACGCTACCTTCCGCCATACCATTGAAGACATCACCAGCCACATTGATGTTTCGGTGTACTTAAAAGACACTGTTACCGAATCTCAAAGGAGGGAACTCACCAAACAGCTGGAGAATCAGCCCAATATTAAAACGGTTAACTACATTAGCAAAGAGCAGGCCCTAAAAGATTATGAAAAACAAAATTCCACCAATGCCACGCTTTTGGGTGCAATTTCAGAGACTGGTAACGTGTTGCCGGCTTCGCTGGTCCTCAAGCCCCAAGATACTAACCAGCTGCAGTCCATTAAAGATTACCTAGACAAGCCCAAGGTTCGTGAACTGTGGAGTTTTGTGTCGTACTCCGGCGATCGCAAAGCAGCCATCGATAAAATCTCTAAAGCCACCCACTTTTTTGAAGAAGCTGGCGTGGTGGGCATCATTGTTTTCATAATCATTTCCATGCTAATCATCTTTAACACTATTCGGATGGCTATTTTTAACCGCCGCGACGAACTGGTGATTATGCGTCTTTTGGGGGCTAGTACTTGGTATATTCGCGGTCCCTTTGTAGTAGAAACGATGCTTTATGGCATTGTGGCGGCGCTTTTTTCGGTGGGAGTCTGCGCGCTACTATTCGCCATAGCCTCTTCTACTTTGCAGGCTAGCAGCCTGGGACTTTTGGACATCGGCTTCTCTAACCACTACTTTTCTAAAAACCTGTGGCTGATTTTGACTATCCAAATTCTAGCCGGTATACTCATTGGAGCCGCCAGCTCGGCAGTGGCCACTCGGCGCTATCTGAAACTCAACAAATAAGCGCGGCTTACGCCGCATAAGACACCCCATCACTCACCCCAAACGAAACAGCTCCGCTTGGTTTCGTTTGGGGACCCCGAGTGCGGGGTTTCTCATCGCTCCGGTCCGCCTGAGGCGGATCGGGCTGCTCTTCCCGAGAAGAGCTGGCACCAAAACTCAACCACTAATAAAAATTTTCATTTAACATTTACCACTTAACAGGCATAAATGTTACCTAAAAAATGACAAATAAACGGTCAATGGTCAATGGTCAATGTGAAATGCTAAATGCTAAATGCTTAAGCCTTGTGCTTAAGCTGGGGGTGTGCTATTATCAAGAGGTTAATGCTAAAACAAAAATTCAATACTAAAATTAATATTAGACAAGCTCTCCCGGCCTTGTTGATTGGCGCTATATTGGTTAGCGTTACCTATACGAGCCTGGTCCGGGCCGATCAATTCGACGAACAAATCAAGGCCTTGCAAGATCAAAACTCGGTCAATAAACAAACGGCTAATCAGCTGGCTGCGCAGGCTAGTAGCTATCAGGACGCCATTGATAAATTGCAAATTCAAATCGACGCGCTGCAACAGGCGATTGTCACTAATCAGCAGAAAAGTGATGAACTCCAGAAGCAAATTAATAAAGCCCAGGCTGAGCTAGACCATGATAAACAAGTGCTGGGAGACAGTATTAAAACCATGTATCTGGAAGGCCAGATTTCGACGATTGAAATCTTGGCTAGCTCTAAAGATCTTAGCGATTTTGTCAACCGTGAACAGTACCGCAGCGCGGTCCAAACCAAGGTTAAAGACACTTTCGACAAAATCACCGCTCTGAAAGTGGAGCTGCAACAAAGCCAAAGAGAGCTAGAAGCTCGGATTAAAGACCAACAATCTCAGCAAGCTCAATTAAACGGCGCCCAAAGCCAGCAAAACAATTTGCTAGCCTTCACTCAAAGCCAAAAAAACAGCTACGACCAACAGATTAAATCTAACAATTCCCAAATAGCCGCGCTGCGGGCTGCCCAGGCGGCCGCTAACCGCAAACTAGGCGGTACCGCTGTTCCGGGCGACCCCGGCCATGGTGGCTATCCCGCCAGGTGGGACACCGCTCCCGAAGACAGCATGATAGATGATTGGGGAATGCTTAACCGGGAATGTGTTAGTTATACGGCTTGGAAGGTTTATCTTAACTTCGGCTACATGCCTTACTGGGGCGGCGTGGGTAACGCTAACCAGTGGCCCGGTGATGCCCAAAGGGCGGGCATACCTAGCGGCTCAGTTCCTAAACCGCACTCCGTAGCCATCTCGATGGGCGGCTATTACGGCCACGCCATGTGGGTAGAAGACGTTTATGATAATGGCTACATCCACGTTAGCCAGTACAACTATGATTTGGCCGGCCACTACAGCGAAATGACTATTTACGGTGGTGGCCTGATTTACATCTATTTCGGCGACCAATAAATTAGAACTTCGTACCGCAGCACGCTCCAAGGCGTAGGTTATACTATAAGCTTAGTATTTAAAGCATTAGAAAAATGACTGGGAGGTTTGGTGGAGACTTTAGATCAAAATAAATTTGATGAGCCGGCGGCCAAAAAAAGGTGGTCCCTGACCAAAATCGGCCTTTCACTGCTAATTGTACTGGGCGTTTTTGGGGCCGGTGTGGCGGTCGGCCGGCAGCAGCTAGATTTTGGCGGCCTTAGACAGAGTTCTAATAAAAGCTTGCCGCTCAAGCTCGATTATTCTTCGGTTAATCAGGTCTATGACCTGCTGAAGGCCGATTTTGACGGCCAACTCGACCAAAGCAAGCTGCTAGATGGTCTCAAAAATGGTTTAGTCACCTCTACCGGCGATCCTTATACCGAGTACTTCAATCCCAAAGACGCTAAGGCTTTTAATGACGCCCTGGCCGGCAATTTTACAGGTATTGGCGCCGAGCTGGGCACCGATAGCGATAACCATATTGTGGTTGTGGCGCCGCTGGCTGGCTTTCCGGCCGAAAAGGCCGGGCTGCGGTCCAAAGACATCATCGCCGCCATTAATGGTCAAAACACCAGCGATTTAAGCCTCAGCGCCACGGTGCAAAAGATCCGCGGTCCGGCGGGCAGCAAAGTAACCCTAACGGTAGTCCGTGGTGCCGACAAGCCGTTTGAGGTAACTATCACCCGCGCCCAAATTAACGTGCCTAGCGTTAAGTCCCAAGTTGACGGCTCGATTGGTTACCTTAAAATAAATCAATTTAGCAACGATACCGTAGATTTAACCCAAAAAGCGGCGGCTGATTTTAAAGCTAAGGGCGTTAAGGCCATAGTTTTGGATTTGCGCGGCGACCCCGGGGGTTACGTTAGTAGCGCGGTGGATGTTTGCAGTTTGTGGCTGAACTCCGGGCAAACCGTAGTCTCCGAAAGGCGCGGCTCTATCACTCTCAAAACCGAAACCGCTAGTGGCAAAAATCTCTTTAAAGGCCTACCCACGGTGGTTTTAATCGATAGCGGTAGCGCCAGCGCCAGCGAAATTACAGCCGGCGCGCTCCGCGACAACGGCCTGGCGACCATCGTCGGCACTAAAAGTTTTGGCAAAGGTAGCGTGCAGCAGGTAGATAACTTGCCCGGCGGGGGAGAGCTGAAAGTCACCATCGCCCGCTGGTACACGCCAAATGGCAAAAACATCGACAAGCAAGGTATTACACCCGATATCATGGTAAACATCAGCGAAGACGACCAAAAAGCCGGCCGCGACCCCCAAAAAGACCAAGCCTACCAAATTTTGCGTGGCAAAATCTAAAATTCCTAATTATACTAATTGTTCTAATTACTCTAAGCAAATCCCAAATTCTTGGCAGCTGAGGTGTTTGGTCATTATTTAGATCAATTAGAAATTAGACCAATTAGAGCAATTTAGTCTAGTCTCTAACCTCTAGCATCCAATCTCTAATCATGGTAGTATTTAGGCAGTTAAAAGCTTAGAGGTTATGACGAAAGGGGAAAGACTAAACCGTGGCGCTACGAGCCAAGGCACCGACTAAATATATTTTTGTAACCGGCGGCGTGCTATCCGGCGTCGGTAAAGGCATCACCGCCGCCTCTATCGGTACCATCCTCAAAGCCCGCGGCTTATCAGTCAACATCCAAAAGTGCGACCCTTATCTTAACGTTGACGCCGGTACCCTTAACCCCGCCGAACACGGCGAAGTATTCGTCACTCACGACGGCGCCGAGGCTGATCTGGACCTGGGGCATTACGAACGATTTTTAGATATTGAGTTGACGAAGGCCAGCAGTTTGATGTCCGGGCGGATCTTAAGCGAAGTTATCAACGACGAACGAGGTGGCAAATACCTTGGCCAAACGGTTCAAATAATTCCCCACGTTACTAACCATACCCAAGATTTAATTGCTAGAACCGGCAAAGGTTTTGATGTCCATATTATAGAAATTGGCGGCACCGTCGGCGATATTGAAAGTCTTAGTTTCATCGAAGCCATCAGAGAAATGGGTATCCGCCTGGGTGATGAAAATTGTTTGTTTGTACACGTCGTTTATCTGCCTTACCTTGGCGCCAGCGGCGAGTTTAAAACCAAACCGGCTCAAAATACCGTTAGGGAGTTGAGGGGTTTGGGTATCGTACCCGATGTGTTGATTGCCCGCAGCGAAACCAAGCCCCCCAAGGCGGTAGTGCCCAAGCTGAGTTTATTTAGCGGCGTCGACCAAAACGCCATTGTGCTGCTGCCCAACGCCCCCACTATTTATGAGGTGCCCCTAAAGCTAGAAGCCGCGGCCACCGCTAAGGTAATCGCCGAGCGGCTAAATTTAAGAATCCACCACCACGCCGATCTTGGCAGCTGGCAAAGGGTAGTTAAAAGCGCCTTAACTAAATACCGCCGGACCATCCGCATTGGGGTAGTGGCTAAATACTTGTATAACCAAGATACTTATATGTCGGTCTTCGAGGCTATCCGGGCGGCGGCCTGGGCCAACGAGGTTAATGTAGAAATTGTGTGGGTGGACGCCGAGGGCCTGCCTAAAGACAAAAAGCAGCTCCAGGCCCTAGAAAAGCTCGACGGTATTATTGTGCCCGGCGGTTTTGGGCCAAGAGGCTTTGAGGGCAAAATTTACGCGGCTACTTACGCCTACGAGCATAAAGTGCCCTATCTGGGCCTGTGTTTGGGGCTGCAAATGGCGGTGATTGGCCTGGCTAGAAGAGCCGGTTTAACCAAAGCCAACACTACCGAAAGCCAGCCCAGCACACCCGATCCAGTCATTAGTACCATGGCCGAGCAGATTGGTAAGGAAAATACCGGTGGTACTATGCGCCTGGGCGATTATCCGTGTGTGCTGGTTAAAGGCAGTTTGGCGCGCAAGGTTTACGGCCAGGAGCAGATTGTAGAGCGCCACCGCCACCGCTACGAAGCCAACAACGCTTACCGGGCTCAATACGAGTCTTGGGGCCTAAAAGCCAGTGGCTTGTCGCCAGATAATAAATTGGTGGAAATGATCGAAGGCTTAGACCACCCTTACTTTATAGCCACTCAGGCGCACCCCGAATTCCGCTCACGCCCGGCCCGGCCGCACCCACTTTTTTATGGCCTAGTTAAAGCCGCGGTTAATCGGCAGTAACTATTTAGATTATGGCTAATTCCTCGCCAACTACCACATCTGCCAAAAAGATTTTATTGGTGGAGGATGACGACGCGCTGGCCAATGTTTATCTCACGCGGCTGGCGGCCGAGGGTTTCGATGCCCGGCGGGTAGCCGATGGCGAAGACGCCTTAGTGATGGCTACCTCTTATCAACCCCATCTTATAATGCTCGACTTAATGATGCCCAAAATCAGCGGCTTTGACGTCCTGGATATCCTGCGCAACACCAAAGAGACCGCCAGGACTAAAATAATAGTCCTTAGCGCCCGCGGCCAGGCGGTCGATCAAAAACGCGCAAGGGAGCTAGGCGCCGACGATTATTTGGTAAAATCCCAAGTCACATTAACGGACGTCGTAGACCGCCTCAAAACCCACCTCAACTAAAAAAGCAGTTAGTAATTTGCTTTTTTTAAGACTTTATGCTATTATTAATGAGAAATGATAGCTGAAAAATAAAAAAATGACAGGAAACGGTGATCAAAAAACAGGTTCTACAACCCAAGACCTTAGTGAGGAGTCTTTGGATATGGAACCAGTTGACCTAAGTGCGGCAGCGGTAGATAAGATTACTCGTCTTATACCAAAGCCGGAACAAGAACTAAGCAGGGGCGAGATATTTTTCATAGGCCAAACCGCAACTCTTGGCTCGCGCTGCATCTTCCGGTTGCTTGAGCTAGGGGCGGACTTAGCTAGCCTAAATGATCCTAATAATGACGAACTTTCCTCAAGTGTTATTAGATTATATGATAGAGCCTATACAATTCAGGAAATTGATCCTACTCAATTTACGCTTAGTCAACCCGTGGAAAGCGAAGATTTCTTAAAAGGAGATAGGATGGCTTGGTTGAGGTTCATGGCCTCAGCCTCAGCCCGCATGTATATCGGCCATAACTTGGCCCTTAGAAGCCCTGTCGAAAATTATGCTACCGACGTGATGATAGTTTTCGGCGCATTAATTAAGAGCAACCCAGGTTTAAGCGATGATAAAGTTATCCAAGGTAGCTTGAATAATATTCGACAACACCTAGAAGAATTAAGCTAATTATTATTCAACAGTAACTTCGGTGCGGTGCACGGAGCGGCCGCTGAATTTTTTAACCCGCCGGTCGGTGTATTTAACCACGCCATCTTGGGCGGCGTGAATAGTGTAATTTCTAGCTAAAAAGGTGCCTTTACCGGCACGCTTGTTGAGCCCCACCTGGCGCACAATTACCTCGCCGGTTTTTACTTTTTGGCCGCCATAAACCTTAATGCCCAGGCGCTGGCCAGGACTGTCGTGAACATTTTTGCTTGTACCACCAGCTTTAGTTTTACTCATTTTACGCTTTCTTTAATACTAATAATTCACGGGCCACGATTTGATCTGGTCTAAAGTAGAGCAGGTCATCATTACTCACATGAACAAAGCTCACCCGATTATAACCCAGCTCTGTTAAATGGTCAATCAAAGGCAATCTTCGGAGGGTACGACCCTCCGGATTACGCCAAGCGGGGACGGCCAGGCACAACCTGGCAGCCTTCGGCAACTGGGGATGCAGGTTCCGCAAAAACTTTTTGAGTATGGTATTTACATCTTGAACTATTTTTTGGAGGCTTGCCTCATCTGGCAAAGAGCTAAGCGGCCGGCCAAGGTAAGTTTCGCTAGCCACGGTGTCTATTGGCGGCGGCCATTTAAATGACGTCGCATCAGCCTGAAAAATTTCGAATTTCGAATTTCGAATTTCGAATTTCGATTTAAGCCAGTCCAGATTAGTTTTGGCGTACTCAACCATCCGGGGATTGATATCGCTACCCATCACATCGTAGCCCATCAGTAAGGCTTCCTGAAGAATGACACCCGTGCCACAAAACGGGTCCAAAATCGTAGGTCGTAGGTCGTAATTCGTAGACAGGGATCTTTCCGCTTTCCCATCTATAATCTGCGATTTCCGATCTGCGATTTCCGATCTACTAGCTTGCCCAACTGCCAGATTGATAATAATTTGGGCAAGCTTTGGCGGCAGCATGCCAACGCGCGCGTCACGCTTCGGCCGGGCTTGGTCGCGGGTCGCGTAGGCTTCAATATCTTGAACAAAAAAAGTCTGCGCCAGGATGGCTTGTTGTTCATTGGCTATCAGCAGCAATTCCCAGGCGCCCGTGCGAGTCAATTTATTGTGCAAAACTTGGGCGGAGTTTAGGGCAGGGGTTTTATTGGGCACCACCCGCACCGACCGGGAAGTGCTTTTTCTAATAACTTTTTTAAGCACTAGCAGCCCCCTATTAATATTGTTTACAGAAACATCCAAATTATAGGTGCTAAGGCCTAAAGTAAATGGACCATCTGGCAGATACTGCAGATGAACCGGCACTTTGTCGGTTAAATAAGCCAAAATCTCTTGCCAGTTGGTTGTTGGCAAAATGGTTAAAAGGCGGGCAACTTTTATAGTGCCTCCCAGCCGCTGGAAGTTAATCTCCCCGGCGTCAATATCTAAAAGGGCGGCGCCCTTAAGAGGTAAAATGTGCTCGGCGCCATACAAACTTTCTAGTTCGGCCAGCCCCAGTTCCGGCTGCCGTCCCAAAATACAAACAGTTTTGGCCTCAAATTCCATAGATACTTAATATTCTATATGAGAATTAAATTTCTCTTCGGAAACCACCACCCGAGGAACCTTGATTTGGCGGATGAGCAGGCGCGGTTCGCCGCGCTTAGTATGGCTAGTTTAGGGTATGTCCATTAGAATATTTAAGTAACTTATGGACTCCAAAGTACTGGCCCGCCGCTCCAAGTGGCGATTAATTTTAACCTTCGGCACGTTTTTAGCCTTGATTATTTTGATTTACAGTTTGCGCCGCCAAATTGGCGATGTAATTAGTAACCTGGGCCGGGTTAACGCTGCCGCGCTGCTACTCATGATTCCGCTGCAGATCTGGAATTATGACGCTTACGCCCGGTTTTTGCGCAGCACCCTGGCCATCTTGGGCCAGAAAGTCAGCTACCGGGACATGTTTCGCTTTACTATCGAGCTTAATTTTGTAAACCACATTTTACCCAGCGGCGGCATCAGCGGCATCTCTTATTTTAATGTCCGGGCCCGCAGTGTGGGGGTTAGCACCAGCCAGGCTTCGCTAGCCCAGCTTATCAGACTATTGCTGCTTTATATTAGCTTTCAACCGCTTTTAATATTAGGCCTCTTTTTCCTAGCGCTGCGGGGCCATGTGAATGACTTAATTTTAATAGTTACTAGCTCGATTATTACTCTTTTGATAGTCGGTACGCTGGCCGGTATTTACATCATTGAAAGCCGTAGCCGGATCAACGCTTTTTTGACGGCCGTGACCAAAATTCTCAATAAATTAGTTCATTTTATCCGGCCCAAGCACCCCGAAACTATTAGTATAGATAGAGCCCAGGCCGGTTTTAACGAGCTGCATGACAACTATAAAATCATCAAAAAGAACTGGCGGCAGCTCAGAATGCCCTTTGTTTACACCTTTATGGCCAACGTCTCAGAAGTGGCCACGCTGTATGTGGTTTACATCGCCTTTGGCCGCTTGGTCAACGTCGGGGCTGTCATACTGGCCTACGCGGTGGCTAACTTTGCCGGCTTAATTTCGGTTTTGCCGGCTGGTATTGGCATCTATGAGGGCTTAATGACCGCCGTCCTAGTGGCCACTGGCATTCCGGCTCCGCTGAGCATCCCGGTAACCATTATGTACCGCGTTATAAATATGCTGCTTCAGCTGACGCCCGGTTATTATTTTTACCAAAAAGCCGTGGCCAGTGGTTTGGGGACCAAGGTTTAAAATGTCTACCGAGCTTATTTTTTCGCCTAGCGATTTCGTGGCTGTTTTTAACCAAACAATTGAATACGCCTATCCGGGGGTAGTGATTGAGGGCGAGCTGGCTAACTTTAAGGTCAGCCGCGGCCGGTGGGTTTATTTTGATATTAAAGACGAAACCGCCAGCCTGGCATTTTTTGGCAATGTTTACCAGCTGCCCGGGCCGCTGCAAGACGGCTTAAAGCTGCGAGTTAGCGGCCGGCCGCGGCTGCATCCGCGCTTTGGCTTTAGCATTGTTTTTGAAACCATCCAGCCGGTCGGTGAGGGTTCGATTAAAAAAGCCGCCGATTTGCTGCGGGCTAAATTGGCGGCCGAGGGCTTATTCGCGCCGGAGCGCAAAAGGCCGCTGCCGCCGCTGCCGCGGCGGATTGGACTGATCACCGCCGCTGGTTCTGCGGCCAGCGCCGATTTTCTTAAAATTCTAGGCCAGCGTTGGGGCGGGGTAGAAGTAATGCTGGCCGATGTCCTGGTCCAGGGCCAAGAAGCCGCTCTGCAAATAGTGGCGGCCCTAGACTATTTTGAGCAACTTAGCCCTTTGCCCGACGTTCTGGTTCTAACCCGCGGTGGCGGCAGCGCCGATGACCTGGCGGTTTTTAACGATGAGCGGGTGGTTAGAGCGGTGGCTGGCAGCCGCATGCCCACGCTGGTGGCGATTGGCCATGAGACCGACGAGTCTTTAGCCGAGTTGGCCGCCGACCAGCGGGGGGCTACCCCCAGCAACGCCGCCCAAATTGTGGTGCCCGATCGCCGGCAGTTGTTAACTCAGCTGGCAACTCAAGCTCAAGCCCTAAAAAATTTAACCACCAGTTTATATAGCAACGAACTTAGCGGCCTGCAAGACCGGCAAAAAAATATCGGCCAAAAAGTTCAAGCCCTTCTAAATAACGAAAAACAGAGGTTGCTCGCCAACCGCCGCTTGAGCGTCTTGTTTGACCCGCTGGCCGCACTGCGTCGCGGCTACGCGATCATTACTAAAGGTCAAAGCTATATCAGCAGCGTTAAGCAAATCTCGGCCGGCGACCAGCTTAATTTGCGACTAGCCGACGGTACTTTGAAAGCCACCGCCGGGGAGAGATAGGATGGCTAAAGGCAAGATTACTAAGAATTACCAGCAGCTAGCTGATGAACTAGCAGCTATTATGGATTGGTTTGAAAGTGACAAAGTTAATTTAGACCAAGCCGTTATTAAATACCAGCAGGCCATGGAGCTCTTAATTGAAATGGAAGCCTACCTCAAAACCGCCGAGAATAAAATCCGCAAAATCGCCACGCGGTTTGGAAAGTGAAAGTGTTTTACGATATTTTTTGGGTGGTTTGGGTCATTGGCCTGCTGCTAGTAATAGCCTACGGGGCAGTTTTACCATTTGGAGCTCCTTATTTGCCGACATTGAACCGCCAAAAAAATGAGGCTTTGGATCTACTCGATTTAAAAAAAGGCCAGCTGTTTGTAGATTTGGGCTGCGGCGATGGCAGCACTCTGGCGCTGGCCGCGGAGCGCGGGCTGCGGGCCAGAGGCTATGAGCTTAACCCCTTTTTGGCGTTTTATGCTTGGGCGCGGACGCGCCGCTACGGTCGCCGCGTCAAAGTAGTCTGGGGTAATTTTTGGAAAGCCGATCTTTCCCAGGCCGATGGCATTTTTGTTTTTTTAATCGGCCACTACATGTCCAAACTGGACAATTTAATTACTGGTCAACCGCATAAGAAAATTAAGGTTGTGAGCCACGCTTTTAAAATCCCCGGCCGCCAAGCTAAAAAAAACCGAGGGGCGCTTTTCTTATATGAGTACCCGGTCATTACCCAGGTTGCGAATCGCTCATAAGTCGTTTACCATAAGCTTATAATGAATCCCATTAGAGACCCTGAGCATTTAAGTTTTATTAATGGAATTAGGTTGCTTACTCAAATTATATTTATCAAACCACAAACATCTGTGGGGCTCTAACGGGATGAAACAAAATAATGAGGTGGGGTCTGTCACAAGTGTAGTGACGATAATTTTATTGGCCTTGCTACTAGTAGCCAGTATCGGTTTTGGTTATTGGGCTTTTTCCAGCCGCCAGGATTACAAAAATAATTCTGACCATAAAGCCGCCGCCGCGGTGGCCGCCGCTGAGGCCAGCCAAAAGGCTAAACTCCAGCATGATTTTGACGAGCTGGCTAAGCTACCTAATAAAACCTACAGTGGTCCCTCTATTTATGGTACGGTCTCCTTTAGCTATCCCAAAACCTGGAGCGCCTATGTTGATCAAAGCAATTCCAGCGAGCCGGTAAACGCTTACTTTTATCCCAATATAGTCCCGGGAATTCAATCGGCCGCGGCCTTCGCGCTGCGGGTAGAACTAGTCGGTAGCGAGTACAATCAAATTCTCAGCCAATTTAGCGCGCCAATAAAATTGGGTACTGCCAAAGCTGCGGCTTACATACCCCCCCAAATGGTCGGAGTTACCAATGTCCAGCCGGGCATGAGATTGGACGGCGAAGTTACCCGCAACTCCCAAGGCCAGACCCAAAATGGCAGCATGGTAATCATTAAAGTACGCGATAAGACATTGCAAATATACACCCAGTCCAAAGATTTTCTAAACGATTTTAACACTACAATATTACCAAGCCTAAAGTTCGTGCCTTAGCTAATTTTAGACTTCTAGCTTAAGCTTTGAGCCAAAAAACCTAGCTGTTTTTGATGCTATACTAAGCTTTGGACTAAGAGAGGGCATGAGTCCCGTTAGAGGCCCCTAGAGCCTATGACTCTGACAATAATCTATGTTAATCATTCAAATATTATTAATCATCAAACTACATCCGGTAGGGCTCTAACGGGATGAGGAAAAAGAGATTTGTAAATAGTGGCGGCCCGGCAGACCAAACAACAGCTTTACTGCTGGCACTGAGTGATGATCTAGCGCTACCATTTATGCAAATCAAAAGTACTTCAGAGCTGCTTAAGCAAGTTAAGTTCTCTGAGAAAAAAACCGCCCTGGCGGCCGAACAAATGTTGTTGAGCGCCGATAACGGATTGCAGTTAGTAGAGGCCTACCGGCTGGTGCTTTTATCTAATGAGCTCAACCAGCAACAATTGGAGCCGGTAGCTATTGGAGCCATATTGCAAGACGTAGCGCACCAACTAACACCTTACGCCAAGCTTTATGCCACAGACTTGGAAGTAGACATCCAAGGCCGCCCGGGGCCGGTTCTGGCGCACCAGCCTAGCCTCAGCGCCGCTTTGCAAGTTATAAGCACCAGCCTTATCCGCGCCCAAAGCGCCCAGCGCCGCCAGCCAAAATACCGCTTGCTACTGGGCGCCCATCGGACGCCCCAAAACCTTATCTCGGCCGGCGTTTTTAGTAACGTCCAAGGCCTTAGTGACCGGGCGCTACGCACCGCGCGTAGTCTGGTGGGCCGGGCCCGCCAACCACTGCCGGCCATCCCACCAGGCACGGCTAGCGGTATATTGATCGCCGATATGCTATGCAGCGCCATGTGGCAGCCGCTTAGAGCCGCGGCCCACAAAAATATGACCGGCCTAGCCACCACTATTCCGCTCAGCAACCAACTGCAATTCGTCTAAAATGCGAAGCATTTTTAGCAACAAGCAACAAGCAACAAGCAACAAGCCATCAAAGACTAAATTTCTAATTGCACTAATTGACCTAATTGCTCTAAACAAATTCCTAGCGCCAATGACCAATTACCCAAAGGTTTGGGATTTTAGGTCATTAAACATTGAACATTATTTAGGTCAATTAGAAATTAGGTCAATTAGGTTAATTTTATTGCAACCGGCCATTCGAGGCTCTGTGGAGCCCTCAGGCTCAGGCTCGAAGAGAGGTGGCCTCTAGTGGCCCGGATTTTATTAATTGAGCCAGACCGGATACTAGCTAACAATGTGACTAGAACTTTAGAGGCCGCCGGGCACCAAGTAGAGTTGCAGGTCGATCCTCAAGTGGCCGTAGAAAGCGCCGATAAGCTGCCACCGCAGCTCATAATTATGGAAATGCTTTTAGCCGATCGCAGCGGCGCCGAATTCTTATATGAACTCCGTAGCTACCCTGAGTGGCAGGCTTTGCCAGTGGTGGTCTTTAGTAGCATTGCGCTGGCCGATCTTGGCGCTTCGGCGGCTAGTTTGCAGCAATTAAACATCGCGGCTTATCACTACAAACCCTCAACTTCTCTAGACCAGTTACTCAAAACCGTTGGCCAAGCCTTGCAAGTCCCAACAGCATTAGCCAGTGGTTAGGCAGTTTAATACCACAGGGATTATTTTAGCCCGCACCAATTTTGGCGAGGCCGACCGGATTATTACTTTTTTAACCCCCGATCATGGCAAAGTCCGGGCCCTAGCCAAAGCGGTGCGCAAGGCTCAAAGCAAACTAGCCGGCGGTATTGAACTGTTTAGCGTCAGCGACCTAACCCTGATAGCCGGCCGCGGCGAAATTAACACTCTAATATCGACCCGTTTAGTGAAGCATTATGGCAATATCGTCAAAGACTTAGACCGTACCACCCAGGCCTACGAATTTATAGGATTAATTAATAAAGTTACCGAAGATCAAACCGAGGCCGAGTATTTTAACCTGCTCAAAGCCGGGCTGGCCTATTTGGATGATTTAGAGCTTGCGGCTCAGCTTGTTTCGCTGTGGTTTAGCATGCAGCTGCTCAAACTAACCGGCCACGCGCCCAATCTTAAAAGCGACACCCAGGGTCACAACCTGTCTCAAAGCCAAACCTATAATTTTCATTTGGATGAAATGCGTTTTATAGCTTCGCCCACCGGCCAATTCACGGCCGCCCATATAAAGTTTTTACGCTTGGGCTTTGGCAGGCATACCCCAAGAGTTTTACAACGGATTAAAAGCCTCCCAGAGCTATTAGATTTTTGCCAGCCCCTGGTCCAATCTATGCTGCAAAATTTTGGGCGAGTATAGTTAGTTTTATGCCCACTATCACCAAGCTTTACGAGCGCTATAAAATACTACCAAATCTTCAAGAGCATCAACTTAGAGTGGCCGCCGTAGCTAAACAAATCTGCGACAATTTAACTGTCGATGTAAATAGCGAAGTGGTTGTTAAAGCTTGTTTAATTCACGACATGGCCAATATCCTCAAATTTGACTTGGCTCGCCCTATCTCAATAGAAGCCCTTGAGCCTGGGGGCAGGGCATATTGGGAAAGTGTTAAACAAGAATTTCGTCAAAAATACGGCCAGGACGAGCACCTGGCAACCCTGCAAATCGCTAAAGAACTTGGCGTCTCTTATGCAGTGTTAGAATGCATCGATAGCATTGCTTGGTCCAAGGCCAAAGCCAATGCCGCTCATGGTTCGATGGAAATTAAAATCTGCGATTACGCCGACACTAGGGTTGATCCCTACGGCATAGTTTCACTGGATGAGCGTATAGAAGAGGGTTGGAAGCGCTACAAAGATCATAAAACCAAACCAATGACTCGGGCTATGTTTGATGAGCTAGCCACTGCCGCCCGGGTAATGGAGCGGCAAATTTTTGCTGATGCCAAAATCAAGTCCGCTGACATCACCAATGAGTCCGTTGCCCCAATTATAGACAAATTAAAAACTTACAAAATCTAAGCCGCTGCACTTGTATCTTCTGGAACTTCTATTGCCTCTTTTAGGCCCTCAACAACTACTAGCTGTGGAACAGCTTCTTTTCCAAGATCAATTTCTCTTAATTTTTTTTCGTCCCTGAGTAATGACCCCTCTACTAAAGCGCCTAATTCTGCTAATTGACCTTTAGTTCGGGCTCCCGCAAACGCTTCATAAAAACGGGCAGTTCGCCATTGTTCGTCTCCGTAGCCACTGGCCCCTAAACGTCCCGTTATCTCTGGGTCTAAAACTTTACCTTGACGTCTATTGTTCCATATTCCAAAATATCTCTCTTCAGCGCGGTCCATATTGCCTTCATCCCGAGCTGTGTCAGCCGCTCTTTTCATTTCCTCGATATTTCCTGTCAGTAATTCAGAGTCTCGCTTATGATTATTTGGCATATTCATAGTATTTGTGTTGAGTTATATTTTTGATTATACCACTTATGTTTTTCTATTGCAACCCCAAAGTTAAGGGTTTACCTACCCTGTTGGCACAAGAATTAAGGTTTTTTGAAGAAATAACAGGGGAGAAGCGAATAACTCTGGCGTGGAAAATCTGAAGCAGAATTCCCGCACATAGTCTTCCAGCTTCTCGGCCGTAACATGATGGTAC
>OBEQ011697371.1_pt1 | contig 21708 bp, 22 predicted proteins | sample 1670901 | NCBI WGS metagenome assembly OBEQ01 (sample SAMEA104232315, study PRJEB22302) | groundwater metagenome | biome: forest; feature: aquifer; material: groundwater | place: USA | collected 2011-08-07 | depth 5.4 m
ACCGTCTCCAGGCCCGGCAGCGGATCCTCGTGGAACATGTCTTCAGCCGCCTGAAGAAATACCAGGTGCTGGCGCAGGTCTATCGTCATCACATCGCCGATTACAACCGGCGCTTCCGCAATATCGCCGCGCTGGCGAACTTCCGCTTGGCAACGGCTGTCGCGTAGACGCAAGCTCATGGGGACGAGACGCGCCTTGTCATGGGCAATTGTGCAACAGGTCTAATATTCATCGCCTCGGAGAGGTTGGCGTAGACAGTTTCGACATCGCTGATAGGCCACAAGGCAAGGGCATCCCGGAATTCTGCGGGCAAACCGACCGCCTCCTTGCGGATTCTCTCTAATTGCTGCCCATCAGAAACGGCAATGACTTTCTGAACTGTAGGGTTGGCCCTAGCCTTTTGCAGGTTGAGGATCAGACTGTCGATTGAGCCGATTTTTTGGACTTCAAAGATATACGTGACGACACCCAAATTGCCGATCTGCGCCCGCCAAAGGACATCCACCTCAGCGCCATGACTAACCTTCTGCCGGACATCGGCCTCAAAGCCCAGCCAGATGCCGATGTCGCGAAGGTGATCGCCGATTTCGTCATGGTCGAATTGCTTCTCTTCTTCTGGCTTGGGAGTACCAGCGATAGCGGTTGGTCCAGCCTGCGTGACCTCGTAGAGGAAATAATCCACCCCGAACAGATCGGGTTTCGCCACGCCGACCGCGGCTAGTTCATCGGCAATGCTGCGACACACGTTATTGAACTGGGCTAGCTCTTTACCGGTGATCCGATACTTCGTCAGGGGTAAATCGTCCTCAAAGCCCAGAATTGTCAGCGCCTTGCGGACTCTGTCGTTCCAGATTCCGCATTGCTCCGGAGCCACCGACGCAAGCATCTCGGTGACCGACGCGGGCCCCAGATGCTTGACACTATCCAGAAAGCGGTCGTAGCGATCTTGGACGGGGGCCTGTCCGCATAACAATTCCGCAAGCTCCTTTCGCAGCTTCTCCAACCCATTCGACGAGATGAGCTTGTCTAGAATGTACTGCTGGTTCTTCCAAAACTGCGTTGCCCACAACTGTGTGATGAAACCAAGTATGTCGGGCTCATCCATTCGTAGGATGCGCTCCCTCGTCAGTGCCTGAAACAGAGCGAGACGCTCTCGCCGCGATTCCATGTCCTTGGCAGCCTGGTTTGATTTGCAGTAGTTCTTAAAAACAGGTACATATTCTCGAATTCTATGTTTCTGGTCAGCGTTTAGCTGGTGCATGGTATCCTCTCCTCAAGAATGCCGGAATTCCGGTGCCACATTACCATTTCCTGCTAGTACTGAAGCACTCATTCATCCCCGTTCAGCTTCCTCAGGAGCTCCAGCGCCATCTTGCCTGCCCCGCGGCTTGGTTTCGCGCAGCGAAACCTGCGGGGCGCCAGTGCCACATACGGACATCCATACGTAATCAGGAAAATAGGGGGCGGCGACAAAGCGGCTCACAGGATGCGTTCCTCAACCCAGACGATCAATGAGGCGAACGGGGCCTGTTTGGTCGCCTCAATGAGAGAGCGGTCGGCTGTCACCAACTGACAGTGGCGACTGATGGCGAGCGCCAGGTACAGCCCGTCATAGACGCTGACGCCCCACTGAGACGCGAGCCCCCATGCCGCCTCTAGCAGTCTCTTGGCCGTGTAGGTCTGCAGGGGAAACCGCCTGAAATCATGGAGGATGCGCTCGGCCACTTCGTGGGTGATCTCTGCCCGCTGGAGTCGTTTCCACAGCACATTGCCGACCTCGGCCCAAATGAGGTCAGGAGCCAGGAGGGTCCGCCGACCTGCCAAGACCCGGCGTGCCGCGTGTGCGTACGGCTCCGGCAGGAACCACTTCACGGCAACGCTGGCGTCCACGACGACCGCGCTCACCGATTCCGGTCCTCGCGAATGAGCCGTGCGCTGTCGCTCAACATCTGGCCCCCCAGGCGCGTGTGCCATCGTCTGGACACCGTGCTCGCTTCTCGCAGCGAAAAGTCGGCGGCCTCAATCAGGATCATTTTTACCTCGCCTTGCAGCGAGCGTCCGTGCTGTCTGGCTTGTGCTTTGAGACGTTCCACAATGTTCATGCCCACGTCTCTCACTAGAATTTGTGCCATGGCGCTCTCCCTTCCAATCGGCGTCCCTGTGAATTGCTATCATAATGATAGCATATAATGGAGCGGACGTCAATCGCTGGAGCCGACCGAAGCCTGTTTCTCTCGAAGCTCTGGATACAGCGGAAACCGCTCCGCCAGCTCGCCGACCTTGCGCGCTACCGTCTGCAGCACTACCGGGTCCTGCCGGTGTGTGAGCGCCTCGTCGATGAGTGCCGCGACCTCGTCCATCTCGGGCTCCCGCATCCCGCGCGTCGTCAGCGCCGGTGTCCCCAGCCGGATGCCGCTCGCCTTGCCCGGCGGGAGCGAGTCGAAGGGAATGGCGTTCTTATTGACCGTGATCTTCGCCTGGTCCAGGGCCTCTTGCGCCTCCTTGCCGGTGAGGCCCTTCGGCGTGAGGTCCACGAGCAGGAGGTGGTTGTCGGTGCCACCGGACACGATCCGGTAGCCGTGCTTCGCCATCGCCGAGGCGAGCGTGCGGGCGTTGGCCACGACCTGCCGCTGGTAGGCGCGGAACGGCTCGCCCATCGCCTCCTTGAAGCAGACCGCCTTGGCCGCGATCGTGTGCATCAGCGGCCCGCCCTGGTTGCCCGGGAAGAGTGCTGAGTCGATCGCCTTCGCGTACTGGGCGCGGCAGAGGATGAACCCACCGCGCGGCCCGCGGAGCGTCTTATGGGTGGTCGAGGTCACGAACTCGGCGTACGGGACGGGACTGGGGTGGACACCGGCCGCCACGAGGCCGGCGAAGTGGGCCATATCCACCAGGAGGACGGCACCGACCGCGTCCGCGATCTTCCGGAAGCGCTTGAAGTCGAGCACGCGGGAGTAGGCGGAGTAGCCGGCGAGGATGAGCTTCGGCTTGTGCTCCTTCGCCATCTGCTCGAGCACGTCGTAGTCGAGCTGCTCCGTCTGCTGGTTGACGCCGTAGGGCACGATGGTGAAGAACCGTCCGGAGAAGTTCTTCGGATGGCCGTGCGAGAGGTGGCCGCCGTGGGCGAGGCTCATGGCGAGGATGGTGTCGCCCGGCTGGAGCATGGCGTAGAAGACGACGATGTTCGCCTGGGTGCCGGAGTGCGGCTGGACGTTGGCGTGCTCCGCCCCGAAGAGGGTCTTCACCCGCTCGATCGCGAGCCGCTCGGCCACATCCACGTGCTCGCAGCCGCCGTACCACCGCGCGCCCGGGTAGCCCTCCGCGTACTTGTTCGTCAGGACGGAGCCCTGTGCTTCCATGACGGCGCGGCTCGTGAAGTTCTCCGAGGCGATGAGCTCCAGATGCTCGTGCTGGCGCAGCCCCTCGCGCTGGACGGCAGCGTAGATCTCGGGGTCTGCCTGCTGGAGAAATTGCATGGGTTAGCTCCAGCCGTTCCAGTAGGCAGGAGGCAGATGGCAGTCGGCAGACATCTTCGAAGAAGTCCTACGGGACTTGTTGCCCGGTTGCACGTTCATTGTTCTCTACCTCTCATCTTTTTTCGGCTTTCTGCCGACTGCCGACTGCTTTCTGCCTTCTGCTCCTGCAGATTTTCCTCTCGATGGCGGCAATCTGCTTCACCCGCCGCTCGTGGCGTCCGCCGGCTTCAAACGGCGTCGCCAGCCACGTCTCCAGGATGCGCGCCGCCTGGGCCCCGCTGAGCGTTTCGGCGCCCATCACGAGGACGTTGGCGTCGTTGTGGCCGCGGCTGCGCTGGGCATCGAACGCATCATGGCAGACCGCGGCGCGGATGCCGGGAACCTTGTTCGCGGCGATGGCAATCCCGATGCCGGACTTGCACAGGAGGACGCCGCGGTCGAACTTGCCGCCCGCGACCGCTGCGGCCACCTTATAGCCAATCGTCGGGTAGTCGCAGGGCTTGGGCGAGTGGGTGCCCAAATCCGCCACCTCCGCTCCCTTCGTCCGCAGGAACGCGATCAGCTTCGCTTTCAGCTCGAAGCCGCCGTGGTCGGCGCCAACCGCGATACGCCGGACGCCCGTTGTGACCGCGGAATGACCCACTCGCCGCCTCGTCGCCATCAAATTTCGGATGTCGGATGTCGGATGTCGGAGCCGCACCTGACTGGTCCGCAATCCGAAATCCCCAATCCGCAACTCGTCATCGGCCTAGGTGCTTGCCACGCCAAGAGATCTTGCCACCCGCTCCACCGCAGCACGGATCTCGCTGAAGCACACTTCGTAGACCTCCATGGGCTTGCTGATGGGATCGGGGATGTTCGGGTTGCCTTCGGCATCCGGCCGCGGCAGCCCGTACGACTTGAGGAGATGGACTTTGTCCTTGGCGCTGGGCGCGCGGCGGAGGATCTCTTCCGCCTGAAACTGCTCCATCGCGAAGATGCAGTCGGCTGACTCGATCATCGACAGCGTGAGCGTGCGCGCCTGGTGGGCGCTGCCGTCCACCCCGATCGTCTGCAGGACCCGCAGCGTTTCGCGTGTCGGCGGCATCCCCTCCATCGCGAAGACGCCGGCCGACTCGACGCTCACCGTCCCGATCCCCGCCCGCTGGAGCGTGCGGCGCATGACCCCTTCGGCCATGACGCTCCGGCAGCTGTTGCCCGTACACACGAATAAGAGGCGTTTGACGCTCATCGTCGCCCCTCCCTCTCAGCCAATACTCTCAAGAATAGCGGCTCGTGAAATCGCGCCTTCCCGACGAATCTCCACGCGACCGCCCACCACCTCGACGACCGTGGACTCTCGGCCGAACCGCGTCGGCCCGCCATCAAGGAGGCAGTCCACCGAGCCATCGAGTGCCGCCAGCACCTCTTGCGCGTCGGTTGGGGGTGGTGAGCCGGAGCGGTTCGCGCTGGGTGCGGCCACCGGCACCCCGCAGGCCTTCAGGAACGCCCGCGCGACCGGATGGTCCGGCAACCGAAAGCCGATGGTCTGGCCATCGCGACCCGGCACGACGATCGTGAGGGGGCCGGGCCAGAACCGCTCGATGAGCGTCGCCGCGGCGGCGGGCACCAACGAGACATAGGGTCGCATCTGCTCGGTCTGGTAGAGGTGCAGCGAGTACGGCTTTTCCGGCGGCCGGCCTTTCACCTGGTTGAGCCGCTCCACCGCTTTGGGGTTGGTGGCGTCGGCCCCCAACCCGTAGACCGTCTCGGTCGGGAACGCCACCAGCCCCCCATGGCGCAGCATGGCGGCGGCCTCGGCGAGTGCCTCAGGGTTGGGCGCATCGCCAAGCATGCCGAAGATGCGCGGAGACGGCATCGTTCAAGGTTCAAGGTTCAAGGTTCGGGGATGGGAGATCTTGCCTTGAACCTCCAGCCTCGAACCTTGAACCGCACGCCGAGCGCTCATCAGGCTCTCTTCGCGCGAGGCAAGTGCTGGTCCGCGGCCAGGTTGGCGTCGGTCAACCGCCGCTTGTGCTCCACCAATGAACGCTGGAGGCGCGCATCCGACAAGGCCAGGCATTGGATGGCGAGGACGGCCGCGTTGGCGGCGCCATCAATCGCGACCGTGGCGACCGGCACCCCGTTCGGCATCTGCACCGTGGAGAGCAGACTGTCCAGCCCCTTGAGGCTCTTGCTCTCGATCGGCACCCCGATGACCGGCAGCGTGGTGTGGGCGGCCAGGACGCCGGCCAGGTGCGCGGCACCTCCCGCTCCGGCGATGAGCACCTTGAGGCCGCGCTCGACGGCAGAGGCGGCGTACTCGCGCACGTGCTCCGGGCTGCGGTGCGCTGAGAGGACGCGCGACTCGCAAGGGACACCGAAGCTCTCCAGCGTTTTGACCGCCTGCTCCATCACCGGCCAGTCCGAGTCCGACCCCATGAGAATCCCCACCAGAGGCCTGCCGTCAGTGGCTGAGTGGCGAAGTGGCGAAGTGGCTGAGTGTGTTGCGACCTTCACCATGACGCCCTCCTGCTGGGAAAATTCCCTGCGGTTGACTCTCCGACCACCTGGCCACTTTGCCACTCGCTAACGGCTCACGGGCTTCTTCAGCGCCCGGAACCCGATATCCTTGCGATAGGACATCCCGTCGAACTGGACGGTGCCAATCGCGTCGTAGGCGCGTTTCAGCGCCCCGTCGAGATCCGGCCCCACCCCCACCACGTTCAGGACCCTCCCGCCCCAGCTGAGAAACCGATCCCCCGACCCGGCGCGCGTCGAGGTCGGGGCAGGCCGGTCCCGCTTGGTGCCCGCGTGGAAGACCAACACGCCCGGCCGGCCCTTGACTTGCTCCAGCCCCTGGAGCTCCTTGCCGATCTGGAAATCGCCCGGGTAGCCGCCGGAGGCCAGCACCACGCAGACACAGCTGCCCGGCTCCCACTGGCACTGGGCCATCGAGAGCCGGCCCTCCACGGCGTCGTCGAGGATGGGCACGAGGTCGCTCTTCAAGAGCGGCAGGATCGCCTGGATCTCCGGGTCGCCGAAGCGAACGTTGTATTCCAGCACCTTGGGACCGTCGCTCGTGAGCATCAACCCGGCGTAGAGCACCCCTTTGAAGGCCAGCCCCTCGGAGGCCATCGCCCGGATGGTCGGCATGATGATCTGGTCCATGACCTGCTTGGCCAGTGGCGCATCCACGATGGGTGCCGGCGCATAGGCGCCCATGCCGCCGGTGTTCGGCCCTTTGTCGCCGTCATGGAGCCGCTTGTGGTCCTGTGCGGGCAGCAGCGGGAGCGCCGTCACGCCGTCGGTGACGACGATGATCGAGGCCTCTTCGCCGACGAGCCGCTCCTCGATCACCACCCGCTGCCCCGCTTCCTTGAAGATGCGGTCCTCCATCAGGAGGTCGATCGCGCCGAGCGCTTCGCTGAGCGTGCTGGCGACGATGGTCCCCTTGCCGCCGCAGAGGCCGTCCGCCTTGACCACGATGGGAACACCCAGCTGGCGCACGTAGGCGCGCGCCGCCTGCGGGTCATCGAAGACGGCGAACTGCCCCGTGGGGATATGGTACTTCTTCATGAGGTTCTTGGAAAAGGCCTTGCTCGACTCGAGGCGCGCCGCCGCCTTCGTCGGCCCGAAGATGCGCAGGCCGCGCTTCTCGAAGAGGTCGACGATCCCTTTCGCCAGCGCCGCCTCGGGCCCGACGATGGTGAGGTCGACGTCCTTGCTCTCGGCGAACTCCGCGAGCGACTCGATATCCTCGGCGCCCACATCGACCAGCTCGGCCAGCTCGCCGATGCCACCGTTGCCCGGTGCCGCGTAGAGCTTCAGCACCTCCGGCGACTGGCTCAATTTCCAGACTAGCGCGTGTTCCCGCCCACCTGATCCAATAACTAACACTCGCATGTGCTCAACCCCCGTTCGCTACCGCCTTTTAGATTTTTGATTTTGGAGTCGACGGTCGGCTACCGAGATGGCGTCATCCAAAATCGAAAATTCGAGATTAGTTTCGTTCAATGGTACCGATGGACCAGGCGGGGACTCCCGCCCGACACATGAGGGACTTCAGCCCCTCTTGATCGCCGGGACGGCACACGAGCACCATCCCGATGCCCAGGTTGAACGTGCGCGCCATCTCCTCGTCGCTGATGCGCCCGGCACGCTGAATGTCGCGAAAGATCACCGGCACGCTCCAGCTGCCGGGCTGGACCCGCACCGTGAGACCCGCCCGCGCCGACACCAGGCTCGGGAGCCGCCGGGCGAGGCCGCCTCCCGTGACGTGGGCGATGGCCCGGATCGGCACCGTCCGCAGCGCCGCCAGCACCGGCTTGACGTAGATCCGCGTGGGTGTGAGCAACGTTCGCGCGCGGCGACGGAGCTCGGCGGTGCTGAAGACCTTCCGCACGAGTGAAAAGCCGTTCGCGTGCACGCCCGAGGAGGCCAGGCCGACCACCGCGTCGCCCGCGCGGACCTGCGAGCCGTCGATGAGCCGGGCGCGCTCGACGACGCCGACGCAGAAGCCCGCCGCATCATACTCGCCGTTCCGGTAGACGCCGGGCATCTCGGCGGTCTCACCACCCAGCAAGGCACAACCGCTCTCCCGGCAGCCGCGCACGATGCCGCGCAGGAGTGCGCTCATCAGCGGCCGCTGGATCCTGCCGACAGCCAGGTAGTCGAGGAAAAAGAGCGGTGTGGCGCCGTAGACGAGGACGTCGTTCGTGTTCATGGCGACGACGTCGACGCCGATGGCTTCATGGGCGCCTGTCCCTCGACTCCCCCCGCCGCTTGGCTTCGCCGAGCGAAGCCGCGGGGGTCGCTCGGGAGATCGCCCTTCGGGCTCCATGAGTTGGGCCAGCTTCAACTTGGTGCCGGCACCATCCGTCGATGCCACCAGAACCGGCTCGCGCATCCCGAGGCCGGCGAGGCTGAAGAGCCCGCCGAACTGGCCCCGGTCCGCCAGCACACGGGGGGAGCGCGTCGAGCGGATCAGGGGGCGCATGCGCGCGAGCCATGCATCCGCCGCCTCGATATCGACACCTGAAGAATGATAGGTGACCGCCCCTTTCAATGCGGAATGCGGAATGCGGATTGCGGAATGGCCCGTCTTCAGTTCCGCATTCCCCCTTCCCCATTCCCCATTCTGGCGCATCTTATCGGCATCCTTGACCCGACGTCTTCTCGAGCGCGTACTTGTCGCCTTCACCGCCGAACGGGATGGGGTACTGCCCGCTCCAGCACGCGGTGCAGTAGTCGCCGGGCCGGGCGACCGCCTTGAGCATCCCCTCCTGCGAGAGGTAGCCGAGGCTCTCGACCCCGATGAACTTGCGGATCTCCTCGAGCGAGAGCGTGTTGGCGATGAGCTCTTTCTTCGTTGGGAAGTCGATGCCGTAGAAGCAGGAGAACTTCGTCGGGGGGCAGCTCACCCGCATGTGGATCTCCTTCGCCCCGGCCTCCCGCAGGCTCTTCACGCGCGCCCGCGTCGTGTTGCCGCGCACAATGGAGTCGTCCACGATGACGAGCCGCTTGCCCTTGATGATCTCCTTGATGGGATTGAACTTCACCCGGATCTTCAGGTCGCGGATCTCCTGGGCCGGCTGGATGAACGTCCGGCCGACGTAGTGGTTGCGGATCATCCCGATGGCGAAGGGAATCGTCGACTCCAGGCTGTAGCCGAGTGCGGCGAAGTTGCCGGAGTCCGGAATCGGCATCACCAGGTCCGCGTCGACCGGATGCTCCCGCGCGAGCTCTCGCCCAAGCTTCACCCGCACCGCCTGAACGCTCTCACCGAAGACGAGGGAGTCTGGCCGCGCAAAGTACACATGCTCGAAGAGGCAGTGGGAGCGTCCGATCGACTGCGCCTTGAAGGGCCAGAGCGAGCGCATCCCGGTTGGGCCGATGACGACGACCTCACCGGGCTGGACCTCCCGCACGAACCTGGCGCCGATGATGTCCAAGGCGCAGGTCTCCGAGGCGAGGACGGTCGTCTTATTGAGCTTGCCAATGCACAGGGGGCGGAAGCCGTTCGGGTCCCGCGCGCCGATGAGCTCCCGCTCGGTCATGAAGAGCAGCGAGAAGGCCCCCTTGAGCCGTTGGAGGCACCCGGCCAGGTCGTCATCGAACGAGGCGTTCGTCGAGCGCGCGAGCAGGTGGAGGATGATCTCGCTGTCCACCGTCGTCTGGAAGATGGAGCCCTTGGCCTCCAGGTCGCGGCGCAGCTCGTAGGCGTTGACGAGGTTGCCGTTGTGCGCGACGGCCAGCCCGCCCTTCGCGTAGGTGACGACGAGCGGCTGCGAGTTCTTCAACGTGCTCGAGCCGGTGGTCGAGTAGCGAGTGTGGCCCAGCGCCATCCGGCCCGGGAGCTGGTGCAGTGTCTGCTCGTTGAACACCTCGGACACGAGCCCCATCGCTTTGTGGGCGTGCATCGTCTTGGTCTTGCCGTCCCACGTGACGATGCCGGCCGCCTCCTCACCGCGGTGCTGAAGCGAATAGAGTCCCAGATACGTCAGGCGCGCCGCGTCGCGGTGGCCGTAAACGCCGAACAATCCGCAGGAGTGCTTTACTGATTCGTCCATGACTTCTCGTGGTCCTCGGATCGTAGACTGGAGCCTATCACTCCGTCGACGCTCTGTGCCTGTTCATCAATGACGAGTCCTTGATGCGTAGAAAAAATTTTCCCTTTCACCTTCCAGTCATGGACACGGTAAAGATACTCCTCAGCTTGGTCTAGCAAATTAGCTCGCCCGTACTTCGCTTGTTCCCACGCCGCGGATTGAAAACTGAGCAATGGTGTAATGGACAACTGGCCATGTTGCAGGTCATCGAGGTCCTTCGTGAGGATGCCCCGGACGTTATTGATAGCGGCCCAGTTCTGAGAAAGCTCCATTTTGAGCGTTCGGATCAGGCGATTGTTGTCTTTGGCCTGCTGCGTGGCAACCTGGACTCGTTCAGATTGTTGACCCCATTGGAAGACCAGCGCTCCAATCAGCAGCGGGGCTATCCATAAAGATAGAAGGTGATCGCGCCAGCGACGCCACCGTGCGAGAGGGCGGCCGCAGTGCTGACAATCGCACGCTTTCTCAGAAACATTCCCACCGCACAAGGAACAGGTCTGCTGCTGTAGAGACGTTAGGAGAGCTGGGACGCCGTCCTCAGCAAGCTGTTGCAGCTCAAGTTCGCTATCCTGGGTTTCGCTTGGCATGACCTGAAACCTTAGTCTGGTTCAGAAAACGCTTGCCGAGGGCGGCCCGATTTTTCAAATCTCTCAGGAACGATCGGGCATCCGCATGTACCTTACCTTTCCCCGCTTTGAGTTCCCTCCGAACATTTTGGTCACATGCCCCCCACTCCTCGTTGGAGAGTGCAAGGGGCGTGGCACATCGCGCCTGAATCATGCTTTCGTCAATTTCTCAAGCCTCGAGCAAGTCCAGAGCGCCAAACGTCGCTCAGCTCGTCCACCGGCGCGTCGATCCAGGAGCCGATCGCGAGGTGCTTTCCGCCGACGCGGCCGATGACCGCCGCCGGCACCCCGTGCCGCTTCGCCAGGAACTCCAGCCGCTCGAGGTGGTGGCGCCGGCAGCTGGCGACAATGCGGCCGGCCGTTTCTCCGAAGAGCAGGGCATCCGTTCTCAAATGCGGAATGCGGAATGCGGAATGCGGAGTATTCATTCCGAACTCCGCACTCCGAATTCCGAATTGAACAGTGGCTCCAATAAGGCTATCTTCGTTCATGATGCATGACTCAGCGAGTGCCACGGCGAGACCGCCGTCCGAGCAGTCATGCGCCGAGGCGAGCAAGCCCTCCGACGCCGCCTCGACCATCAGCCGCTGGAGTGCTACCTCCCGCTGGAGGTCCACGCGCGGGGGCTTGCCCGCCTTGCGGCCGTGGATCACGGCGAGGTACTCGCTGCCGCCCAGTTCCTCGCGCGTCTCGCCGAAGAGGAGAATGGCATCGCCCTCGTCCTTAAAACTGGACGTCAGGGGAAGCTGGAGGCTTCCGCCAGAGGCGGATCCGCCTTGGGCGGAGGAGGCTGGCCCGCCCCGGCCCAGACTTATGTGGTCGGCGGGCCGGGGAGGCTGGATACGACCTTTTCCAACTTCCCGCTTCCGGCTTCCAGCTTCGATCACTCCAATCATACCAATGACCGGCGTGGGATCGATCGCCCCCCGCGGCCCCTCGTTGTAGAAGCTCACGTTGCCGCCGGTGACCGGCGTGCCGAAGGCCCGGCACGCGTCGCCGATGCCGCGCACGCACTCCTTGAACTGCCACATGATCTCCGGATCCAGTGGACTGCCGAAGTTGAGGCAGTTGGTGACGGCCAGCGGCTTGGCTCCGACGCAGACGAGGTTGCGCGCCGCCTCCGCCACAGCCAGTTTGCCACCCTCGTACGGGTCCAGGTAGCAGTAGCGGCCATTGCCGTCGGTGGTCGCGGCCAGCATGCGGTCCGTCCCCTTCAGCCGCAGCACCGCCGCATCGGCGCGACCGGGGAGGACGACGGTGTTCGTCTGCACCATGTGGTCGTACTGCTCGTAGACGGCCGCCTTGTCCGCAATCGTCGGTGAGCCCAGGAGGGCGAGCAGCGTCTGTCCATACTCGCGCGGCTGCGCCAGGCGCGAGAGCACCAACCGCTGCGACGCAGCCAGCGCGCGCGGCCGGCGCACCGGCCGGTGGTAGACCGGTGCGGCATCGGTGAGCGCCTTCACCGGGATGTCCGCGACGACCGCCTCGCCGTCTCGGACCCGCAGCCGACCCTCCGCGGTGACGCGGCCGATCTCGACCGCGTTAAGCCCCCACTTCGCGAAGATCTTCGCGAGCGACGGTACTCGGCCGCGCTTGGCGACGAGCAGCATCCGCTCCTGCGACTCCGACAACATGACCTCGTAGGGCGTCATGCCGGCTTCGCGCCGTGGCACCTTGGCGACGTCGATTTCGAGGCCGGTGCCGGCCTTGGCCGGCATTTCACAGCTGGAGCAGGTCAGGCCCGCGGCCCCCATATCCTGGATGCCGACGACATCGCCAGTGGCGAGTGCGGCCAGCGTCGCCTCGATGAGGCACTTCTCGGCGAAGGGGTCGCCGATCTGCACCGCGGGCCGGTCCGCGTTCGAGCCCTCGGTGATCTCGCGCGAGGCAAAGCTCGCCCCGCCCAGGCCGTCGCGGCCCGTCGAGGAGCCGACGTAGAGGACGGGGTTGCCGACACCGGCGGCGCGGGCGCGCGCAATCTTCTTCGCGGACACGAGACCGATGCACATGACATTGACCAGCGGGTTGTCGCGGTACGACGCATCGAAGGCGATCTCCCCGCCTACCGTGGGGACCCCGACCGCATTGCCGTAGTCACTGATCCCCTTCACGACTCCCTCTAGGAGGAAGCGCGTGCGGACATCGGAGAGCGGGCCGAAGCGCAGCGAGTCAAAGAGCGCGATGGGCCGCGCCCCCATGGTGAAGATGTCGCGGATGATGCCGCCCACCCCGGTGGCGGCACCCGCGTGCGGCTCGACCGCCGATGGGTGGTTATGGCTCTCCACCTTGAACGCCACCGCCAGCCCGTCGCCGACATCCACGAGGCCCGCATTCTCCTTCCCCGCCGGCACGAGGATGCGCGCCCCGCTTGTCGGAAAGGTCTTAAGGTACGGCTTCGAACTCGCATACGAACAGTGTTCCGACCAACTGACACCAAAAATCCCCATTTCTGTGAGCGTGGGTTGACGGCCTAGAATACGATGAATTTGATTGTACTGCTGACCTGTAAGATTGTGAGACTTGGCGACACGACGGAGTTGCTGTTTAGAAATGCGCTCTTCGACTGACTTAGTTGAAGAGATAGACGCCACGACCATCGCTCACCCTATCAGCATGCCACCCATCGAGTCCGAGCTTTCGTGCCCTCATTCGCACCGCGTTCACACTTCTATCCAGGCGTTCCGCAACGAACTTCGCATGGACGTAGCCGTACTGCTGTCGAATGAGCGCATCCTCGTCACGAGTCCATGCATAGAGCCACCCGTTCATGCGCTCGCAGATGGGTCGTGTCCATCTCCGCTCCGGGTGATCCAGTTTGTACAGCATCGAGGGAACTTCGGCTTTGATGTGCGATTCGATGATGCTAAGTAACTGCTGGGTTCCGCGTCGCGTAAACCGCAGGCACCACTGTCGACGATTGTGCTGAATAACGCAATCCGTGATATTCCAACGCTCGTCCAAGTAGCGTTGGATGAGTCGCTGCTGCTTGTACGGAAAGGCTCCCGTGTACAGCATGCTGAAATGGCGTCCGGGAGCATACGTCCCATCATCCATGTACCATACAGCTAACGAAAATGCCGTCAGTTGGATCAACCATGCGAGTGAAATGGTCTTACAATCGTTTGGATAACACAATCGATAGAGCGCCGTGAGATCTGGGGTTGTGCGCGTGGTAAAGCGGACGCCCCAGTGGATCCGGTCATATCGGACGTTTCGAACTAGGCGAGGCGGCGTTAGCACATGGTTTTGCATGACGTGAAATTTCCATATCAGATAATCCTGATGAGCCAACGACTGTTGTGTCCGTAAGTAGGCATGTCGGCTGACTCGACGTAACGATAAGCTGTCATCGCCCAATACGGCACCCAATACGTACTCGCGCTGACGCTGAGTGAGCGCTGGATAGATCAGATTAGACCAGCGACCCATTCATGCCTCGATGAGCGCCATTATCATGACTCACACACACTGTTTGGCTATCGGAGGCCCAGCACATCTTCAGCTGAACCTATGCGCTCAATGCAACGATCTAGAGGCCGCAAAGTAGGTGCCGATTTTCTATCTTCTCGCTTCAAGGTTGGGCTGCAGCCTTTTAACAATCCAACGCTGTTGACGTTGAGGCAAGGCAAGGACCCGTCTGATGATGCTTGAGAAGCTCAGCCCGGGTCGCATGACGAGATTCTTGCGCCCCTCAGAACAATTACTGCAAAGAATCCTGTAGTTATCGTCAACTCTCAATGCATGGTCTATTTCTAAGCGGACCTTCCAGCCTGGAGCATATGGGTCGGGGTCGCTACGAGTAGCGCCACACATTCCACAGCCCATTTCGCTGTATTTGAGAAAACTCCTCTTGGTCTTGGTCATCTTGACAATCCCGCTCCAGCCTCCAGCCAGCCAATTTCCCTTAACAAAACATCATGATCTTGCTGCCCTTGCTTAAATTGTGCACCGCGCACAGCAACCGGATGTTCTTTTCAGTTAAACCTGTACCACCTTTTGAATGGGGAAGATCGTGGTCGTAGTGCAGATTCTCTGTTGAACCGCACAAAACGCATCTGCCACGATCTCTTTCCCAAACAAGCACTTTAACAGCAGTAGGTATCAGCCTATTGAACGGCAATTCCTCAATACGATTAAACATCTTGGCAATGACCGGCTTCAGGTAAAACTTGAATACATTTCTCCTTCTATCAAAAATCTTTCGAGCATCAATCAGCTTGAATAGACCCTTTACTGACCATACACCAACGTCTATCTTTTCGTAGACTTTGACTAGCTCGGGGTCCTTTCGAAGCCCGCTCTTAAGATCCATCGCTGCCTTATAAAACTTGCCGTTTTCGGTCCAAGTTCCATTTGGCGTTTCGAGCGGCTGGTCAATCGATTTTGGATCAATGCCCTTTTCTGCTCTAACATCATGGCCCTCATAACTCAAATTGCCGTTTTCATCGAATTCGTCGTTATAGACCGCATCCCGTCTTTGAGACATTAACAGTATCGAGTATTTTCGCTTACCATCTGCAAACATCATGCCCCGCTGTAGAGACATTTTCTCTATCGCGACCATCTCGTGGTAGGAGATTATCTTATCGTTGTCTTGAATGCGGCCCATGAAGAACGTTTGGAAGCATTGCCTCGGTATTGAAACGGAGTGATACCGACTTTGGCCCTTTCCATTCAATGATTGACCATTTATCTCTTCGTCAAAATCACTTTGCCGCGACTAGCGACTCCACCATCGACTCGAACACGAGCCGGCCGTCCTCAGAGCCGAGGGCTGCCTCCGCGGCCCGCTCCGGATGCGGCATCATCCCCAGGACGTTGCCCTTGGCGTTGACGAGGCCCACAATCGCTTCGGTGGAGCCGTTCGGGTTGGCGGCCTCGGTCAGGCGGCCCTGCTCATCACAGTAACGGAAGACCGTTTGAGCACTCGCCGCTGACAGCTCCTTCGTCCCAATCGTGTAGCGACCCTCATTGTGGGCGATCGGCAGGCGGATCACCTGTCCGGGCTGGAACCGGTTGGTGAACGGGGTGTCGGTGCGCTCCACCCGCAGCGTAACGAACCGGCAGATGAACCGCAGCCCGGTGTTGCGCAGCATCGCACCCGGCAGGAGCCCCGCCTCGAGCAGGATCTGGAAGCCATTGCAGATGCCGATGACGAGTCCGCCACCGTGGGCGAAGCGCGTCACCGCGCGCATGATCGGGGAGAAGCGCGCCACGGCCCCGGTGCGCAGATAGTCGCCATAGCTGAACCCGCCCGGCAGGACGACGGCGTCGCAGCCCTTGAGCGACGTCTCCTGGTGCCACAACTCCACCACCGGACGGCCCAACACGTCCCGCAGGACATGGACGCAGTCCTGGTCGCAGTTCGAGCCTGGGAAGATGACCACGCCAAATTTCATGCCGGTTCTGCCCGTTGGCCCGTTCGCCCGTTCCCTGGTGAGAGAGGTTGAACCGGCTCAACGGGAAAAACCGGCCCAACCGACCAACCTCGCTTACTGCACCTCGATGCGGTAAGTCTCGACCACGGGGTTCGCGAGGAGCCTCTTGCACATCCGCTCGACGTCTTTCCTGGCCACGGCGGCCTTGACGCCGTTCAGTTCCATCTCGATGTACTTGCCGATCCGAACATCCTGAATGCCTTTGAAGCCGAGTGACTCGAGGGCGCTTTTCACCGTCTTGCCCTGTGCGTCGAGCAGTCCCGGCTTGAGCGTGACGCAGACTGTGGCTTTCATGGTACACACTCCATTCAGCGTGGCTTCGCGAGCGTGGAACGGTCACCGAGCACCCGCCGCAACACTTCCTGGTACGCCTCCTCCACGCCGCCCAGATCCCGCCGGAACCGGTCCTTGTCCAGCTTGCGGCGACTCCCCTGTTCCCAGAGCCGCATCGTGTCGGGGGAAATTTCATCGCCCAGCACGATCCGGGCCGTCGGCTTCCCGTTCGGTCCGATGACCCGCCCGAACTCGAGCTTGAAGTCCACGAGGTCGATCTGCCGCTCGCGGAAGAACGCCTGGAGCGCGTCGTTGACCTTGAACGACTCGGCGCGGATATGCGCTAGCTCTTGGGCGCTCGCCCAGCCCATCGCGAGGATGTGGTCGTCGTTGATGAGCGGATCATTCAACGTATCGCTCTTGTAGTGCCACTCAAAGACCGGCGGCGTGAGGACGATCCCTTCCTCGATGCCGAGGAGCCGCGACATTCCGCCTGCCGAGATGTTGCGGATCGTCACCTCCAGCGGCACGATCTCGAGCCGTGTGACGAGCATGGAGCGCTCGTCGAGCTGTTTGACGAAGTGCGTGGGGATGCCGCGCCCCTCCAAGTACGTAAAGAGGGCGCTGGACACGCGGTTGTTGACGACCCCCTTGTCGACGATCGTGCCGCGCTTCTGGGCGTTGAACGCGGTCGCGTCGTCCTTGAAATACTGGACGACGAGTGCGGCATCCTCCGTCGCGTAGAGCACCTTCGCCTTGCCTTCATAGAGCTTCTCACCGCGTGATACCATCGCTGGACTCCTTTGGGACTGGTTTCGCTTCTGCCGGGGCGGCGGATGGGCCTCCGCCTTTGGCTCCGGCACTCCCTCGCCCACCCGCCTTCGGCGGGTGCCCGGGCTCGGTCGGCGGCGTCGGGGCGACGGAGATGGCGGCTGGCGAGAGCGTGTAATGCCACGTCCGCTCATCGCGGATCGGAAACGGCAGCAGCTCCATCGCCAGATCGAAGGGAATCCAGAGATACGCCGGTGAGCGCAGGAGCTGGCGATCCTCCACCCGCTCAAAGCCTTCCTTGCGCACCATGACCCGGTGCCACCCGTACCACTGGAAGTCATAGGTGACCGGCGATTCGCCCTTGAGCTGGTCGTTGACATAGATGAGCGCGCCTGGCGGGTCGGTGCGGATCGTGAGTGAGCGCCTCACGCATCCTGTAGTGCCCAGTAGGCAGTAAGCAGTAAGCAGTAGGCGGAGAGCAAGACGGCAGACGGCAGACGGCAGACGGCAGAAAGCCGAGATCGGTCGAGCGGCAGCCGTGGTGTACGGTTCTCTGCCTACTGCCTTCTGCCTACTGGCTACTGGCATTCTGCCTACTGAAGACCGACACGTTTGAAGATCTGATCCACGTATTTGAGATGACGATCCGGGTTGACGCACCGCCGCACCGCCGCCGGCGTCAGCCGCTTGCGGATCTCCGAGTCGCGCAGGAGCACGTCGCTGAAGTGGCTCCCGTTGCGCCACGCCGCCAAGGCACAGCGCTGGACCAGCTCATAGGCCCGTGCGCGGGAGAGGCCCTGCCGCATCAGCGCCAGGAGCACCTGGCCCGAGGCGGACACCCCCCGCGTGCTCTCAAGGTTCACGCGCATCCGGTCCGGATGCACGACGAGGCCGCGCAGGACGCCGGTCATGGTCTGGAGCATATAGTCGAGCGTGATCGTCGCGTCGGGTAGGATCACCCGCTCCACCGAGGAGTGGCTGATGTCCCGCTCGTGCCAGAGCGGGATGTCTTCCATCGCGGCCACGGCGTAGCCGCGCAGGAGCCGACTCATCCCGGTGACGCGCTCGCAGGTGATGGGGTTCTGCTTGTGCGGCATCGCCGAGGAGCCTTTCTGCCCGTGGCCGAAGGGCTCCTCCACCTCGCGGACCTCGGTGCGCTGGAGGTGGCGGATCTCGACCGCGAGCTTTTCCAGGCTGCCGCCGAGGAGTGCCAGCGTCGCGACGTAGGCCGCGTGCACATCCCGCTGGACGATCTGCGTGGAGATGGGCGCCGGCGTCAGGGAGAGCCGCCGGCAGACTGCGCGCTCGACCGCCGGGTCCACGTTGGCGAACGTCCCCACCGCTCCGGAGATCTTGCCCACGCTGACCGCCTGGCCCTCCCGCTCCAGGCGCACGAGGTGCCGCCGGAACTCGTCGTAGAAGACCGCGAGCTTCAATCCGAATGTGGTCGGCTCGGCGTGCACACCGTGGGTACGACCGATCATGATCGTCCGCTTGTGGCGCCGGGCCAGGGTGGCGAGTGCTGCGAGGAGGCCGCGCAGGTCGGCGAGCAGGAGGGCCGTCGCCTGGCGCAGCAGCACGGCGAGCGAGGTGTCCAACACGTCGCTAGAGGTCAATCCGAAGTGGAGGTAACGGCCGTAGGGACCCACCCGCTCCTCGAGCGATTCGATGAACGCGATGACATCGTGGCGCGTTTCTGCCTCGCGCTTGGCGACCCGTGCGAGGCTGACGTTCGCCCGGCGGCGGATCGCCGCCACCGCGCGTCGCGGCACGAGCCCGAGCGTGGCCTGGGCATCGAGAACGAGCAGTTCCACATCCAGCATGACGCGCAGCCGATGCTCATCGCTCCAGAGCGAGCCCATCTTGGCCAGTGTATAGCGAGGAATCATCCCCCCACCTACCTCGGTCCGCCGAAGGCGGACCGGACAACGACAATGGGGTGCGCGCAGATTGTCCCGGCCTTCGGCCGAGAGGCAGGTGGAGGGATCATCCTACCACCTGCCCCTCACGGCGGCTTGTGGCAACCACTCGTGAAGCCGCCGTGATGAACACGGCCGCGAGGATGGTGCGGTTCAACTGCTGCATGCTGGTTGTCAGCGTGTTCGTGGTCCACCGAAGGCGGACCGGCGCAGGTGGTGGGTTCATGGCTGCGATCTCAGGATAGCATCAGGCTCCCGCCCCCGGGTGGGACAGACACACCTGCCTGCCGAAGCCTCGGCGCAGGCAGGGGGCGAGCATCCTGTTACGGTAGGTGACGGCAAGCGAAACGTGTGGCGCACAAGCGTGCCTTCAGCAGCGCAGAGGACATGTTAACACAGCTGAAAGCTGGTGTCAAAACCAGGAGAGATGAAACACAGATTGGCTAACGTGTATAACCTGCTCTAGATTAAGAAGATATGTTCAACGAGTGGAAAGCTAACCTCCGCTCCATCTGTCGTTCATCTCGAGGAGACTTTGTCGAGCGTGATCTGCGTTTCATCTCCCACGGGCTCTGTTCTTAATGAGGTATCCGGAGGGCGTGACGTAGATCTCCTGAACTGCACCCGGCTCCACATAGGCGTAAGCCGATGAGCCGTACACCGCCTCAACGAATGGGAGGTACGGGTCGGCCCAGTAGACCGCTTCCCAGAACCGGTCCACCCCAGGTTCGGCGATCTCCTCGACGGTCGGCGGGCGGCGGCGTTGCTCCTCCAGGCTCGAAAACTGGCCGCTTAGGCGCATCGGCTTGTGGTAGCTCGGCCACCCCATCGCCGTCAGCCACGGGTGCCACTTCACGAGGCCGCCGCTGACCGCCCACTGGTCGCCCCGCAGCGCCATCGTCCGGCCGGAGTGGAGCCCCTTGGGCAAGTCCGGGGTTCCACTACCGTCGTCCTTCGATCCTTCGACGCGGCCTTCGGCCTTGCTCAGGATCGTGGTGAGCGACCGCAGGGGGTCGAACCACGACTCGCTTCGCTCGCTCACCTCATGCCGAGCACGGCACTCGGTGCGAGGCAGGACGACCCCTCGACGCGTGGTGGGCGACATCCCGCCCGCCCCGGCCCTCAAAGCGTTTGAAGGCGGGCCGGGGAGCGACCCCACCGGCTTCGTTTGGCGAAGCCAAGCGGGCGGGGGAGTCGAGGGGTCGACGCCGGCGGCGCGGGCAGGCGTGTACGTCAACTCAAACTCCGTAGGCGAGAGCCAGCGCGTCCTGACCTCAGCCACCAGGGTTTCTCCGGAGAACGCCAGGAACGCCCGCAGGAGGATCAGGACGCCGACCAGGAGCCCGCCCAACACGACGCACATGGCGGCCTCCACCAGCTTACGGACGCGGCGCAGGACCCCAGGTCCGCGCAGGACCCCCAGTGACGACCAGAGCGCGAGGAACCAGACCGCGGTAGCGCCGATGGCCAGCCATTGCATGGTACCGTTTTCTCCTTGTGAGCCTGGAAAACCGTATGCTAGACTAACAGGTGCAATGATTGAGCTCAACCTCGACGAACCCACACTGCAGCACCAGGCCGCGCGGACGGTCTATGTCCAGGATGAACCAGCCCTGGAGATCGCCCTGCCGCAGCTGTTCGATCAGCCGCTCCTCCAGGAGCTCCAGCGCGGCAAGCTGCCCAACGTGGAAGCGCTCGTCGCCCGGCTCCAGCGGCAGCAGCAGGCTGAGCCCCACGGCGCGCTGGGGCTCGACTACCAGCTCCTCATCGCCGAGTTCCAGCCCCTCTTCGCTTGGACCACCGCCTGCTGGGACTACCTGCTTTCGACCGAGGGCTGCCGGTTCGTACCGCGGCAGGGCGAGCCGCGAGCCGGCATCCGGGGCGATTACCGCGCGGTCACCTACCAGGACTACTCGCGGATGGTCCATGCGATTTTCCGCGGCTGCGTGTTCGAGTTCGCCCGGCAGCCCGCCGCTCCGTCGCTGAGCCAGTGGATGCGAGAGCGACTGTGGCCGCTCGTCGTGGAGGCGTACCACCAACTGGAGCAGCCGCCCGACCCGCGCCAGCGCATCTTGACCCCGTACAGCTACCTCCGCTGCGTACCGTATCAGTTCCTCAACGACTTCCACCACGAGCTCGTACACACGACGCTGCTGCGGCTCCCGGAACTCGAACAGCGGGTAGTCGACGCCTACTTCCTCCACTTCTACACCGAAGCCGCGTCCTCCGAAGCGGTCGGCTGTCCGCTGGACACCCTTCAGGACGCGCTGCGCCAGGCGCTCGTGAAACTGCTCGTCCACAATCGACTCGTCTACTGCCTCCTCCGCCAGATCGAGCGGTACTAACCACTCGACCCCTCGACTCCCCCGCACCCAGCGAGCTGGGTACGGGGTCGCTCGGGATTCCGCCCCATCCATCGGCCTCGGGATCCTGCTCCTCGGGAGCTGGGCCGAGCGACCCCGAGCCACAGCGAGGGATGGACGTTGTTGAAGAAGGTGCCACGCCTGCCTGCCGAAGCCTCGGCGCAGGCAGGGGCTTGCCCGTGGGGCTCCACTGGCGTTCCTCGAGCGTCGTAGACCGCTAGCACCACCCACCGACGAAAATAGTGTTGGACG
>OBEQ011319930.1_pt1 | contig 21703 bp, 17 predicted proteins | sample 1670901 | NCBI WGS metagenome assembly OBEQ01 (sample SAMEA104232315, study PRJEB22302) | groundwater metagenome | biome: forest; feature: aquifer; material: groundwater | place: USA | collected 2011-08-07 | depth 5.4 m
AACAAAAGTCAAATGAATGACTTGTATTGCTTATCCCCGTTATTCACGCAATCCACAGCGAGGCAGCAGCAACACCATAAAGATATTTGATGAAAAATCATACTTGAAGACCATGCGGCCATCAAGTTAGGATTCGTCTTGTAGTCTCGGAACGCTTCTCCCTGCCTCAGGGCAGCCTACGGAGGGGGTGGCCAAAACTCCGGCCTCGAGTGGCCATTTCGATCGGCCTCCGGTGACCAAAACTCCGGCCTGGGCACTGCTGGATATTGCGCCAACAGTTTCAAGGCCCGGCAGGGCACAGACAGATACCGGTCTCTGCGGGAGACGCCTCATCCGCGGAATGCGCAAAGTCGAGTTGACGATTCGTGTCGTCGGGCCGAATACGCCCGCGGCGATGTCCACGCCAACTCCGCCGAAGGCTTCAACGACCGGGTCCGGCGGACCATCGCCGGCGTCTTCCATCACATCAGTACTGAACATGCCGACCTATACTTCAACGAAATCGGCTTTCGCTGGTCGCAACGGACAGTGATCAAGCAGGCGATGCGGAAGAACCAAAAAGGGCGGGAAAAGCTCAAGACCCTCTGGTCCCGCACTCAGCCGGCTCTCCAACTTCCAGCCGTTTTTCGCCATGCGGCCGGACGGCAGATGCGGCGGACCAAGAGCGGTGGGATCGCCATTTTGTCGAAGGTGGCTGCTTTTGGTTTATAAAGGCGTGCGTCAAATCTGCGCATTTCGTTAGTTCTGGCCAGGAAACCCCCGCCTGACATCTGCGAACAGGTTCTTATGCTACTGGGATTGACCGTTCGTTAGTTCCGGCCAAATCGTGTGGCGACCCCGTTCACGGGTGACGGCGCCTATGACCGTGCTGATGTGACGGCCGCAGTGCATCAGCGCCATCCCGAGGCCGCCATTGGCGTCTACGCCCTCAATCGAATGCTCGATCCCGGACACCCGGAGTCCATCCGGGTCAGGTAGAACACCGGATCTCGGATCACCCTTCTTGACCCTGACCAGATTCAGGCAACATGCTGACGGCGGCCAGAGGTGGCCCCGTCCTCTTTTCAGGGCGTGGTAAACACTGTTTCAATGCACGCTCCCGCCAAAGTGACCGTATCGCCGTTGCTGCGGTGCCGGAAGATGTTTCCTTCGTGTACAATGTCGGTCGCGCGGATGCCGGCACCAAATATCAGCAGAGCCCCTCGCGTCGTGCCGCAGTCGCCAATGATCATGTCGTGCCCCCAGCCGGGCTGGACGATGATCACCGTCCGCCGACTGGCGATGTACAGCGCATCATCGCCGCCGCCAGGCATGAGCAAGGTTTCGCAGTCCATCATCAGAAGAGCGTTACCGCCACCAGTGATCAGTATTTTTGTGTTGGCCTGTGCACTCTGGCTGAGCAGCAGCAAACCAATGCCAAGCATTACGGCAAAACGTCGCATGGGAACTCCTGCCTTTCAGCGTCCGTCGCGGAGGTGGCCGGAAAACCGCCAGATGACCACCGGCGCCGCTTTGGCGCAGGAATCCCTTGGAAAATCCTCTCGCCGCGGCCGGAAGCGGTCGACCATCGGCCCGCCGTTGATGCTCATGCCTGACTGACCCATGACCTTGAGGATCAGGGCTTCGCAAGCCTCGCTCGAGGTGGTCTGTAGATGCAGGCAGAAATCCGTCGCCCGCGCCGGCTTGCATTTTCCCTCGCCCGGCGCCAAGACAGCCAAACGCCCTTCGGCAATGGCCGGAGTTTCGACCATCGGGATGTCCCGCGTTGGACCAGCCAGCGTTAATGCCTTGGCCGTGGTGATACCACGGTAATCGTCCTCCGACATGCTGGTCATGATGCGGCGGGACAATCTGCCGATCACGTCATCGTCTTTCGTTGTGCGGGCGATTTCTCGCAGTCTGGCCACCTGTTCCGCTTGCTGCTCCTCCTGTCGCACCCGCCGCTGCTTTTCCCACTCTTCCCGCTCGGCGGCCTGCTGTCTAGCCCGTAGCTCTCGTTCAGGCCGCTCGCGATCCTGGCGTTCCTTGGCCAGACGGCGGAGATCCTGCTCGATGTTCCAGACAACACCCGGCGCATCGGAGAATACCGCGTTGAAGCAACGGCCTTGACCGAATTCGAGCGTATCGCCGGACTGGCGATGCCGCAGCGTTGTCTCGCCAACCACCTCCAGATCGTCGGGCTTGATGCCATCGCCGAACACAATGAAATTGGCCCAAGGGTACTGGAAGTCCGCATGCTGCGATGCTCCCGGCACCTCATCGGCTTTGAATTCCCCGAAATGACAGGTCTTTTCCAGAAAATCGTTCCCCCACCCCAGCGGAAAAACGACCACGGCACTATTCCAGCCGAGCAGCAGATCGTCATTGCCTGGCCCGGCATCGACAATCTGGTAGCCCCACGAGGTCTGGATCACATCGTTGCCGGCACCCGTGAACAGAATGGCATCACCGCGGACGCAATTGCCCCAGTCGCGTTCCTGCGTACCCGGAACGATACCGTTGCATTCCCAGGCTGAACGGACCCGGCGTGGCGGCTCGTGCGGCAGATCGGCGGGAATCAAGGGCGCAAACCGCAACTGGTCGGGCCGCATCACAGCCCGGGGCAAGGCCGCGGGCAACACCTTGCGGTCGATGGCGCGGCCCAGGAAATCCAGCAGAGCCGCCGGAGTTGCGAAGGGCTGACCGCCCGAAGAGGCCGGCCTCTCCATCGGCAGCGTGATCACCGGCCCCGCCGCGGCGGGTCGAGGCAACGGCACGATCGCCTTGTCCTTATAATACTGATAGCTGGCTTCCACCTGCCCGGCCAACCCTCTGATCTCGCTGAGAAACATCTGTAGGGCCAGTCCGTGAGATGCCCGCCAGTGCAACCCGTTGCGACTGCACGATGTTGACAGCCACTCCACCGCAACGCCGGCCGGCAGACCACGGAATTCGATGGCATCACGGTCGCCGACGACCATGAGTCGAGCCAAACGGGTGCCTTCCGCGACGGAGACCTGCCACACCCCTGGACCGCTGACCATCAGCAAGGCCAACGGCTTGTCGCTGCGGCCGATCATCAGGGCCTTTGCTTCAGGCGTGTCTTGGCGGCTGCCGGCGATCACGTGCAGTTCCGTCGCCTCCGACCCACCTGCCGGATTGAGGAACGCCCGGCGTTCCGAAGTGCTGACATCGATCAGTTCGAGCCGCATATCGAGCGCGCCCCGATCGACGTCCTCGCAAGACACCTCTGCCAGCGCTGGCCCGATCCGGAGGCACAGGCCGATAATCACACAGAAACAGAGTGCTGCACGCATTTCGGCCTCTCAATCGACATATCGCTATAAGTTGTGTGTCGTGTGATGACGGATAACAAGCAAAACGCGTCATTCCAGCCCGGTCATCGGACAAATCTGCGATCACCAGATCCCCCCGAATAGCGCCAGATGATCACCGCCGCCGAGGCGCAGGCATCGGCCGGAAACGCTTGGCGCTTCGGCAGAAAGCTGTCGACCATCGGTGCCGTTCCAACGCGGGTGCCGGTCTGCCTCAGAGGCTTCCTCAGCAAGTCCTCGCAGGCCTCCCGGCTGACCGGCCTGAGCCGGACGCAGTAGTCGCTCGCCCGGGCCGGCTCGCACTCGGCCACGCCCGGCGGCAAGACAGTCAGCCGCTGCTGGGCAACTGCGGGAATTTCGCGGACGGGTTCGCGGGATTGGGTTTCGAGCACCTTGTCCATCGTCAGGTTGCGGTAGGTTCCTTCGGCATTCGCCAAGGTGCCGGCCCTCATCTGAAAATATTGGATGGCCGCTTCATCTGACATTTCGCGAAAAATTTTTAGCATACGCTCCCGTTCCGCCGCTTCGCGATCTTCCCGAGATATGTTTTTCCGGTTCTCCCTGTTCGCCGCACGCTGCCGTTCGATCTGTTCGTTCTTGATTCGCTCTTTTTCCGCCTTGAGATCCCAGACGATGCCAAGCGCGTCGAAGAAGACCACGTTCCAGTACTCGTCGTTGATTTCCAGCACGTCGCCATTGGTTCGGTGGCGCAGTTTTTTTTCGTCCATCCATTCCAAGTCCGCCGGTTGGATGCCTTCACCAAAGACGATGAAATTCGCCCATGGATAGGCGAAGTCGCGATGCTTGTCCGCCCCGCCGGTCTTGACGGCATTGTATCTCGCTTCACCGCTTGACCCGCTGAGGCGGTCATGTCCCCATCCCAGCGGAAAAACGATCACCGCCGTCCCCCCATGCAAGCGAATTTCATCGTTGCCCGCTCCGGCGTCGATTATTCTGTACTCAGCGTTCGACTCGATAATGTCATCTCCGGCACCGGCGAAATACACCGCTGCGCCCCGGTGACATTGCAGATAGTCCCGATCCGCAGTTCCCTTGAGAATGCCGCGGCACTCCCGGTCCAGCCGCACCCGCTGGACAGCCTCGATCCTCTGAGAGCCCGGTAGCAACGGCATGAACGAAGGCGTCGGAATACTGGGGGGAAACCGAGGAAGATCGGCGGGCAGCACCTTACGCTCGATCGCCCGCTCAAGAAAGGCGATCAGATCCTTGGGTTCGGCGAACTGTCGGTCCTGCATGGGCTCGGGCCAGATGGCCGGAACCGCAACCTGCTTGCCCGGCGGATCACCCGCGGGCAGCGGAACGACGGCGGCATTTCCCCGCACTTCCTGGAAACTGGCCTCCACCTGACCGGCAATGTCGCGCATTGCAGAAAGAGACGTGAGGAAATACAGCTTTTGGAAATTTGGCCAGCCCTGGTGAGTGGCGATGCACCGGGCGGGCAGCCGCTCCGTCTTGACCTCGGGCGGCAGGCCGCGCAGTTCGACGTCCTCGACATTACCCTGAACAAGAACCGTCAACCGGGCAAGGCGAGCCCCTTCCTCCACGATAACCCGCCAGACCCCCGTGCCGGTGACCAGCATCACCGCAATCGGTTTCTCGGTGCGACGAACCGTCAAGGTCTTCCCGCCTTCACCTGAGCCCAGGACAATGTGCAACGGCGTGGCCGCGGCGTCGCCCACCGGATTGAGGTAGGCCTCACGGCCCGGCATGGTGGCATCCGTCACCATCAGACGGATGTCCAGCGCCTGCCGATCCAGATCGTCGCAGCCGGCCACGACCTTTGTCGCCACCAGTCCCCATGTCATCAGGACAGCCGACAAGAATACCCAGCGCATCGTCCGCCCCCATCAAAAAGCCTTGTCAACGAACAGTGACCACCCCTTTGGGCAAACCATTTCCCTAAAATCGCCAGGTGATCGCCGGCGCCGACTCGCAGGCGTCCCGGGGGAACGCCTGGCGAACCGGTGAGATGCTGTCGACCATCGCCGCCGTTCCCACACGTGTGCCGTTCTGCCCCAGCGGCTTGGTCAGCAATTTTTCGCAGTCCTCGCGGCCGGCCGGCCGCAGCCGAATGCAATAATCGGTGACCCGCGCCGGCTGGCACTCGGCCTCTCCCGGTGGCAGGACGGTCAGCCGCTGTTGAACGACGGCAGGCATTTCCTGAATGGGTACGCGGCCCGGGCCAACCGCCACCGTCTTTTCCATTGTCAGATCCCGGTAATCGCCATCGTCGTTCATCAAGGTGCTTGTCCGCATATGGATCTGTTGGATGGCCGTTTCGTCTGACAGTTTACGGAAAAACCTCAGCATCTGGTCTCTTGCCGCCGCTTCCCGGTCTTCCTCAGGCATGGCTTTCCGTTTTTCCATTTCCGCCGCGCGTTGCCGTTCCATCTCGTCCTTCCGCTTCCGGTCCATGTCCGCCTGCAGGTTCCAGACCGTGCCGGGCACATCGAAGAACACGGCGTTCCAGCAGCCTTCCGTCAGGTTCAGTTCGTCGCCATTGGTTCGGTGGCGCAGGGTTCTTTCAGTGGACCATTCCAGGTCATCCGGTTTGATTCCCTCGCCGAAAAGGACGAAGTTCACCCACGGATATGTGAAATCTGGGTTTCTTTCGGCCCCAAGGGTGCTGTCGGCATCGTATTGTCCTCCACCGCATGACTTGCTGAGGCGATCATGTCCCCATCCCAGCGTAAAGACAGCCACCGCCGTGTTGGAGCTGAGGCGGAATTCATCGCTGCCCGGCCCGCCGTCAACCACCTGATATCCCCAAGAGGATTCGATGACATCGTCTCCAGCGCCGGCAAAATACACCGCTTCGCCCCGTACACAGCGGATCATGTCACGACCGGCCGTCCCTTGGAGAATACCGCTGCAATCGATGTCGGTCCGTACTCGCTGCGCCTCTTCGGTATTCAGGTCGCTGGGCAGCAATGGTTTGAAGTAATACGGATAAGGGTGCGCCAGGGCGCGCGGAACCTCGGCTGGCAGTACCTTGCGCTCGATCGCCCGCTTCAGAAAGGCGATCAGATCCTCGGGCCTCGCGAACGGCCGCGCCTGCACGGATTCGGGTCCGACAGCCGGAATCGCCACCTGCCTGCCCGGTGGATCACTGGCGGGCGGCGGCACGATGGCGGTATCCCGCTGCACCTCCTGATAACTTGCTTCCACCTGACCGGCGATGGCGCGCATCCCGGCGAGCGAACGCAGGAAATCGACGTCATGTCCATTGGGCCAGCCATGACTGCCGCCAACGCATTCGCCACCAAGCCATTCGGTCTTGATATCGGGTGGCACGCCATGCACCTCGACATCCTCACGCCTGCCTACGACCATCAGCCGGCTCAGACGGGCGCCGTCCTCGACGGCAACTCGCCAGACGCCGGCACCTGTGATCAGCATCACTGCAATCGGTTCTTCGGTACGGCGAACCGTCAGGGTTCTGGCCTTGTCCGAGCCGCCTGACGCAATGACCACATGCAATCCGGTGCCCATGGGGTTCAGATACGCGCCGCGCTCGGACGTAGACACATCCGTCACCACCAGACGCATATCCAGCGCCTTCTGATCCAGGCCCTGGCATCCGGCGTGGACCTCTGTTGCGATCAGAGATGACGCGACCATAATTGCCCACAAGAATTCTCGGCGCATGGTCTGCCTCACTTGCTACCGAAATTATACGTCTCTGTTTAGACGATCAAAAGCAGCGCTGCAATCATCATAGATGGCAGTTTGCGGCGCACTCACGACGCAGATCCAGCCCGGGCCATCCTTGCGGTGGTCATACAGCCAATGCATGGACGTGCTGCCGCACACCACCCGCGGGTATTTCCGGATCGCCAGCTCGAGAGGCGCGATGTTCATCAGCGAGTGCTGGCGGGCATAGCGGGTGCGCAGGGCCACCAGCCGGGCCGGCTCATCCTGGCACAAGGCGTGGACTGGAGCGCCGTGCATCAAATCTGACGCACGGCGCAACCAGCGGCCATTGCGGCCGTATGAGATGACCAGCGCTGCGACGAGAGCCCGGGAGCGCCTTTCCCCGGCACCGGGTTATGGATGACCTGGAAAAATCCGAGGGAGAGGGGAAGCTTTTCCTGGGAAATTCCTCTGATGGGGCCGGAGCCGGGAGCGGAGGAGGGACCAGAATCCTTCCATGGTGTTGACGTGGACCTCGCAAAATCGGGTCCGTATCAAGATACGTGTAAAAATGGGTCACAAGGGTTCGTCGAAGGGAGGTGACCGTGGATTTGGGCTGTCTCTGGCAGGTCAGGAACGAAAATCCTCCTCGCGGGCTCTATTCAGTTCGGCCGGACGTGCGGGAACGCTACGATCCATGTCGGCATGATGATGTCCAGAAAAGGGGGCGCAGGACCAGGGCGAGCAACGGCTTGTGACCGATTTTCACACATATTTTGAACGGACCCGATAGAGGCCCGGCTCCGTCCACACCAGGGCACCTGCCTGAGCGCAGGCGGGGTTGATTCCATCAGCAAGACCAAGGGAGGCAGTCAACCAAGCGATCGTGACGCTTGCCATTTTCATTACCGTTGCCTGCCTACGGTAGAAACCGCAAGACGCTAACACGGCAGGGGACGGATGAGCTAATGCTATTTTTTGTTGCGCAGACGCAGGATGCCCCGCGCCGGTTCCGGTTCGGCGATAGCGGAGGCCAACCTGATCATCGCTTGAGCCAGCCCCGGCCACTATCACGGAAATCGAACGGCGCAAGCGAGCACAGGGAGGGAATATCACCTGTCAGCACCAGACGATACAGCCGCACCGCCACATCCAGCGGAAAGACGTTCATCAGGGAATGGCGTCGCCGGGTGCGGCCGAGAAATCCCGCGACCAGCCGGGCGTCGTCGTCGGACAGGGGGGCGGTGGCGGTCCGCAGTGCCACGTCCCGGGTCTCGGCATCCTCGCACAAAGCCTTGATCAGCAGAAAGTTTTCATCCGCCGTCACCCACCACATGCCCCGCGCCGGATCTCGACGGGATCGCGGACGACCTTCCGGCGGGCCAGGAAGCGGCTGATCTTGGGATCGTCGAAACCACGGAACGCACCGCGTGCCAGATGGTGGCACAGCCCTTCCGCCAGCCACAGATGGAGCAGGTCGCGATCCTGGCGCTCACCGCTGCGAAAGCGATCAATCGCCTCGTCCAGCACCTGCTGTTCGGTGGACGTGAATTCGCCATCGACACCGCAACGCGCGAAGGCTTGCCGCAGGTTGGGGATATCCCACAGAATCTCGGCCAGGGCGATGATCTCGGCATCCGTGGCCGGCACCAGACGCAGCCGGATTGCGTCCGGTGAAACAGGTGCGGCGGTTATGGCGGAGTCGATGACCTCGGTGACGCCGAACAGGGGTATCCGCTCGGCCTCCGCCCCCTGGGTCAGGCGCCAGCCCGTCTCGGCCAGCGCCGTGATGGCCTCATCGCGGGACGCGGCTACGGGCGGCTGGTCGTCCCAGAACCAGATATCGCAGGCATCTTCCCCGTAACCGCGCAGGTCGGCGATCATTTCGCCGATCAACTGGCCGGAGGGCCATATCATGGTTTCGCCGGTGGCGATCCGTATCACCGGAGCCTCGGACAGGACAAGCTGAACCGCGCGGGCGAAACGGTCGTCACGCAACCGGGCGAGAAAGGTATCCGACGCCGCCAGATCGTCGGCCATCGGCTTTGCTTTCCAGTTGGCCCGGGCCGTCAGGGGGCCCTCCTGGTCGAGGAAGGTCACAGCATCCCGGGTCATGGTCACCTGTCCCGGAACCCAGCCATGACCGTCGTCGGAGCGGCGGCGCCAGCGAGATTGCCACGGGCCGCCGGACATCCGGCATTCGATGCGCCGGCTATCGGGCAGGCGCGCCCCCCAGATGCGGTATGGAATGGCCGGCGAGTTGCGCTCCTGCTGGTTGCTCCAGGCCACCACGGCCTCGCCGTGGCGGGTGCGGAACGGTAGCGGCACGGCGCAGGCGAGGCCGTCCTTCAGGTGCCAGGACACGGGAATGCCGTCATTGATGGACACGAACGGCCCGAAACGGTCGAGATCGGCATCGGTCATGAACGGTCCTTCTGCCGGGCCTTGGCCGCGGCAATCTCTTCTTCGCGCGCCGCGCGCCAGCCGAGGTCATGCAGAGCCGCCATGATCTCCGCCTCGGGGCAAGGTTCGGCGGGCTCCACGCCGTGATAAAGGTTGCAGGCGCGGCCGTCGGTAAATTCGCCGGCTCCTTCGCCGCAGCCCCGCAGGTCCACCACCAGTTCAGCCACGCTTTCGTCGCCGGTGAAGATCTGGGTTTCGCCGGTGGCGGCCTTGGCCCAGACCGTCGTGCAGGTCAAGGCATAAAACTGCCAAGCGAAAGCGTCGTCGCGCAGGCGCGTGACAAAATCGCCGGATGCCGCCAGGTCGGCGCCCAAAGGCAAATGCTTGCCATTCAAGGCGGGCTCCAGATATCCGTCGCGTTCGATGAACATCGCGCGATCATCGGACAGGCGGATCTGACCGGGATACCAGCCGCGGCCGTCGTCAGAATGGCGGCGCCAGCAGGTCTCGCCGTGTCGGCAATGTGCCCAGCGGCCATCGGCGAGCGTTGCCCAATAGACCGCGATGGGCCGCATGGCGCCGTCCAGCAGCGACCACGTCACCTCGCTGCGGCCATGGCGGGTGCGGAATGCCCGCAGGTGCATCTGGGCCTTTCCGTCCTGAAACGACCATCCGGCGGGGATGGTCGGCCTGCCCCAGGCGATCACCGACCCGCCGCGTTGCCGCTCATAGCCAGTTTCTTCTTCCTGTGGCGTGGCGACCCGCCAGCCGAGGTCGTGCATGGCCGTGACAACCTCTTCTTCCGGGCACAGGGGGAATGTCTGGTTCATGCCGCCCCTGGTAAAGAAACTATAGCCTTCGCCGCACCCCCGCAGTTGATTCACGATGTCGCCCACGCTGTCTTCGCCAGGAAAGATCTGAGCTTCGCCGGTGTCGACCTTGGCCCATGTCAGCCAGCAGGACATGTAGTAGAACCGCCAACCGAAAGCATCGTCGCGCAACCGTGCAACGAAATATTCGGACGCGGCCAGTTCTGCACCAAGAGGGAGGTCATCCGCGTCCAGGACCGGTGCCAGGTAGCCGTCGTTGTCGATGAATTCGACCCGGTCGGGAAACACCCGCATCTGGCCGGGAAACCAGCCTCGGCCGTCATCCGAGCGGCGTCGCCAACAGTCCTCGCCGCAGCGGCAGTGGACGCTCCGGCCGTCTTTCAGCGTCGCGCCCCAGACGGCGAATGGCCGCAGCGCGCCCCGGTTATAGCTCCAGGCCAGTTCCGCAGTGCCATGCCGGGTACGGAAAAACTCGGGCCGCTGCCAGAGTCTGGTTTCGTTTTCCAACCATTCCGCCGGCACCGACCCGCTGCCCCAGGGGAGCACGGGCCCCCAATCGGCCGGATTGTCATAGTCATAGGCCATGCCTGCCATCCCTCACCATGTCGTCCGGCGTTCATGCGTGGTTCCAGCCATGTCCCAAGCGTCTGCCAGACTCCGCGGCTGTCAGTTACCCTCCGCCAGACGGCGTGCCTTGCCGAGAATGATGGGGAGTTTCTCGTCGCCGACAAAAGGCAAGGACCGTTCGTCGGGGACCGCGGAGACGTCGGGCGCTGTCTGCGCGGACAGCGCCCGTATGCCGCCGTGGACCAGATGGATGGCGCAGTCTCCGGCGGGTCCGTGGACCACCAGCTCGCGTTCGGTCAGTTGGCACTGCCGGGCGAACGGCAGCTCGGGCAGCACCGTAGCGAGAACCTCGCGCCGCATCGCCAGCAGCGCCCCCTGGTCGCGTTCATCGAAATGCCGCCGATAGTCCGCGGCGCCGGGATACTGCGACAAAGAATGGGCGCTGGCAGTATCCTGCGCGGTCCAGAAGCGGTCCGCGGCGACTGTGCTGGCGGCGATGGCACGGTCGAGGTCCAGCAGGACTTCGCTCAGGGCGAGCGGCGGCACCTGCGGGGTGGCCAGCGGCGTGGCGGGAAGAGCGAGGAAGGCAACGGAGCCGGTGGTGACGCCGTCGGCCGCTTCCTGCAACGGATACTCGGCAACAATCCCATAGGCCGGCAGCGGCAGCCTCAGCCTGCCGTCGCCGTCGGCCACCCAGCCCCAGCCGCTCAGTATCGCGACCAGCCGCGGCCGATGCAGCATATGTCCGGCGAAACGGGTCGACCACGGTCCCAGGGCGCGCTGCGCCTCGGGCAGGTCATAGACCGGGCGCCAGGCCTGCGGAAAAGGCTGGCGGATGCCGTGGTCACGCATCAGGCGGCGCCACGCGGCAATCCCGGACGTGGAATCGACCATCGGATGCCACAGGCGCACCGTGACGGCCGCATCCGCCGCCACCGCCGCACCATCCGGTCCCAACAGCACGCCACCTTCGGCCGGCAGGACGTCCATCGTCTCCCCGTCTGCCGATTCCAGGCGCCAGACCAGCCGCCGCGCCACGGTCGCGGCCAGGGGGTTGTCAAGATAGCGCTGCCGCCAGTCGGCCAGGGACCAGCTCCGGCCCTGGCGCCAGGACAGCTCCAGCCGCCGGGCGATCACCGGCAATTGCCTGGCGATCTCGTGCCGCGCGGCGACCAGGGCGCGCGGCAGGCCGGGTTCCGGGATGCCGTCCACGTCAGGATGGTCGGCAACGCGGGCACTGCGGTAGCTGAACGCGATGTCACCGCCGCCGGTGATCCGCAGGGTCACGATTGCCGATCCCTCGGTCACGCTGCGGCGGCCATCGCCGCCAAGGCCGGCATCGGGCAGGGTCAGTTCGTCGATATCGTCATCGGTCAGCCCGGCTTGACCGGCCAGAGACACCAGCAGGCCGTCGATCTTCGCCCGCAGCACGCGCCCCGCTGCCAACTGCCGCAGGCGGGCCAGGGCAAAAAGAGAATCCCGGCCGCCGATCCGCCCCAGGGCTTCCACCGCAGCCAGGGCTGCCGGCTCCGACCGCGCCTTGCGCTGCCGCGAAACCGCAGCATGGCGACCGATGAATTCCAGCAGCGCCACCCGATCGGGATGTTCAACATGCGTCAGAGCCCAGGCGATACCGTGCAGGATGGTGGCGTTGTTGTCACTGATCCCTGCCTGCATCGCCTTGTCTGCCTGTTCCTTGGCAGCAGCAATCAAACGGCTGTCCCAGGTGTCGCCCGAAGCGAACAGCACCCAGCAATCGTTCACAAAATGCAGGGCGGCCTGACTCAGCATCTGTCGGTCCTTCGCCAGGACCGAGCGACCCGTTTGTTCGTCAAGCCCATGGGAACGGAACATGCTCTTCAGGTTGTTTCGCCAGAATGTGGCCAACCGGCTGCACCGCCCTGCCGCCAGCCAGTCGATCCGCTCGGCGTTCGCAGGATCAAGGTGACTGAGCCAGCGGCTCAGTCCCGTAACCACCCGGTCGCCACCGATGCGCCCGATCTGGCGGGAGCACTCGGCGAGCCAGACCGCGTCCGGGCGCGGGCCGTCGAGCGTCACCAGATGGTTGAGCAACTGTCCGTCCGGGTCGGCGCCCTCGAAGGAAAAGGCATCCAGATCGGGCACCGCCTCCCGCGAAAAAACCTGTGGCATCCCGTCGCCGCCGCGGCCGATGGCGTCGCGAAGAGTGGCCACATCGAGCGTTTCCGCAGCAACCCAATCATTGCGCTGGCGGACGAAATCCGCATCGTCAATGCGTCTGCCACGCCGTGTTTCCGAGTCGCCGCGCCACCAGCCGAACGTGGCCAGAACCGTTTTGCCATCGCCCCAGCCGCCGAAGCGCTGCCGGTACAGTCCGGCATCGTTCAGCCAGCTTGCCGGCAGGGTGGGATTGTCGTACTGCGCGCGAATCTCGGCCAGCAGGGTCTTGGCCTCGGCAATGACGGGCGCGAGACCGTCGAGCATCGGCAGATAGGCGCCGACGTCCACCGCCCGCGGCGGCGGCAGGCGGCGCATGCGGGAAAAGAAGTCGTTGCCCTCTGCTTCGCCGGCAAGCGTCAGCAGCATCTGGCCGAACCGGTCGGCGGCGGCGATCTCCTGGAGGTCGGTCTTGGCCCGGTACATCTCGAGCAGTCGCCGCGCCGAGACCCGCGCCGCCGGCGACAAGGGCATTCCGGCTGAAACAGCGCGGGCGATGTCCGGCAGGATGCCGAATCGCTGCCAGGTGCTGGCGATGGCCTCGCCCAGCTTGAACGGCGCCGCGTCGGCGGCCAGCAGTCCCAGCACCCGCTCGGCCCTGGCGGCGTCGACGGCGAAGCCGACATGGCAGGCCACCATCAGCAGCAGATCATAGGGCGTTTCCAGGTGGGCCAGGAAGCCAACGCCGCGTTTGCGCCGCGATGACTCGGGGGAAGGGTTGGCGCTCGGCAGAACCCGCAGCGTTATCAGGGCGTCGAAAAGGTCTCCCCGTTCATTGGCTCCCATTGGTCGAAGTGCGTTGGTCGCATCATCGTAGTGGCTGATTTCCAGCAACCTGGCTAGGTAATCCCTGTTGAAGGCCACGTTCGGAGCACGCGGCGGGGCTGCCTTGTCACGGGTCTCCGTCATTCGCTGCCACAGATTGATGATCTTGGCACCTTTCTTCGGCGGTTCGTCTGCCATCGCTCCCCCCAGCCCTCAGTCCGTCATCGCCCCATGGCTGCGCACTCTGAGCAATACAATCCCATCGGGAAAAATTCCAGGTCAGAATAGTCATCAGCGATGGAGCCGACGATACCCCTATGCTACATATGAGGCCGTCGTCCACCCGCCCCCCAAGAGCCCACCCATGGCCTTCGACCACGAAACCGAACTCGCCGGCCGTCCTCTGGTGCCCTACGAGCCGGGGCAGCCGCCCGGCGACCTGTCGCGCATCGGCCTGGATGTCGGACTGTTCGGCGAAGACGGCGGTGAGGACAAGGACTGCGGGCCGTACCTTGAGGCTCTGTTGGCGGAGCCCTGGGCCGACGCCATCGAGGTCATATCGCTGGGCTGGAACGCCTACAGCGGTACGCCGGACATGGGCTATCTTCTGAAGGTGCTGATTCAAGGGGTGCGGCGCCTACCCCGCCTGACCCATCTGCTGGTCGGCAACATGGGCCAGGATGAATGCGAGGTGTCGTGGATCGGCCAGTCCGACGATTACGGCCCGCTGCTGGCGGCCTTTCCCCGTCTGGAGACCCTGTGGATCCGCGGCATGACGCCGACCATCAGATGTTCCGGCCATGCCGGGCTGAAGACGCTGATCATGCAGAGCGGCGGGCTGGGTGGCGCGGCGGTACGCCAGATCGCCGCCGCCGACCTACCGGCGCTGGAAACCCTGGAACTGTGGTTCGGCGTCCAGAACTACGGCGGCGACGCCACGCTTGAGGACGTCCGGCCCATCCTGGCCGGCGACCGGCTGCCGCGGCTGCGCCGGCTTGCCCTGGTCAACCTGACCGAAGACGAGCCGGGGCGCCTGGCCGAGACCATTCCCCTGGCCCTGGCAGATGCTCCCATCCTCACCCGGCTGGAAGAACTGGACCTGCGCGGCAGCACCCCCAGCGAACGGGTGGTGCAGGCGCTGGCCCGGACTCCGGCAGTGCGCACCTTGCCGCGGCTACGGCTGGGCTATGAGGAGTTCAGCCGCAACAGCCTGCGCCCGCCGCCGGCACCGGTCCCCGGCCTGGACAATGTGGTGTTCGAGCCTTTCGTCATCGTTTCCGAATAGCATGCGCCCGGTGGTGGTGATCGCCGGTCCCGGCCCGCGGGTGGAGGCTTTTCAGGGCGCCCTGGCGGCGTTGGATCTGCCGCCCGCCCGGGTGATCGACTGGGCGGCACTGGCCGAGACGCCGGAAATGCCCCTGCCGTCCCATGCCGTGGTGCGCCTGGACTCGCCGGGCAAGACCTGGCTCACCCAGGCGGCGCTGCTGCGACGGGGTGCGCAGGACGAGGCCGCGCCGCGTTTGCCGCTCGATCGCCTGGATGATCCGGCGGTGGCGCGGGCCTATCACGGCGGCCATCTGCTGGCGCCGCGACAGGCGGCGCGCGGCATGGCGGCTTTGGCCGGACACCTGACCGACCGGTTTACCGCGCGCCCGGATCTGTGGGCGCTGCACGATCCGGCGGCCATCGCCATCCTTGGCGACAAGCCGGCCTGCCGCAAGATCCTGGCCGAAAACGGCATCCCGGTACCGTCCGGTCTGGTGCCACTGCGAGGATTCGATCATTTGTGCGACCTGATGACCGCCGGCCGGCGCCGGCTGTTCGTCAAGCTGGACCATGGCGCCAACGGTGCCGGCATGGTGGCGGTGAGCGATGCCGACGGCCAGTTGCAGGCGCTGACCACGGCGGTGGCGGTGGATGGCCCGCTCGGGCCCGGCCTGGCCAATACCCGCGCGGTGCAGCACCATACGTCTGCCGCCACCCTGGCGCCGGTGATCGACCGGCTGGCGGCCGAGGGCGCCCATGCCGAGACCTGGATGGCCAAGGCGAGCCGTCACGGATGCCCGTGGGATCTGCGGGTGCTGACCCTGGCGGGACAGCCGGCCCATGTGGTGGTGCGGTTCAGCGAAAGCCCCTTCACCAATCTGCACCTGCTCAACCGGCGCGGCGAGGCCGGTCAGGTGCGGGCGATGGTGTCCGATACCGCCTGGGCGGAGATGCTGGACACCGCCCGCCGGGTCGCCGGACTGTTCCCGGCCTGCCTGTGCCTCGGCCTCGACATCGCCTTTTCCGCCGATCGGCGGCGCCATTGGGTGCTGGAGGTCAACGCCTTCGGCGATCACCTGAAGGGCGCGCTGTGGCAAGGGCTCGATCCGCAGCAGGCGATCCTGCGGCACGTCCTGGGCGCGACCGAGGGAGCAGCAGCGTGATTGATGCCCGGGCGCTGGTCGGGACCGCCGACATCCTGCTGCTGACCCTGGACACCCTGCGCCTGGACGTGGCCGAACGGGCGATGGCGGCAAGACGGACGCCCAATCTGGCGCGGCTGCTGCCGGGTGGCGTCTGGCAACGGCGGCACAGCCCGGCGAGCTTCACCTATGCCGCCCATCATGCCTTTTTCGCCGGCTTCCTGCCGACCCCGGAAGGTCCGGGCCCGCATCCCCGGCCGTTCGCCATGGCCTTTCCCGGCAGCGAGAGCATCGCCGACGGCACCGCCGTATTCGATTCCCCCGACTTGGTGGGCGGGTTGGCGGCGGCGGGATACCATACGCTGTGTATCGGCGGCGTCGGCTTTTTCAACAAGCAAAGCCCGCTGGGCTCGGTGCTGCCCGGCCTGTTCGCCGAAAGCCATTGGAACGAGGTCATGGGGGTGACCAGCCCGTGCTCCACCGAGCGCCAGGTGGCGCTAGCCTGCCGCCGGATCGCCGACCTGCCGCCCGAACGGCGACTGTTCCTGTTCCTCAACATTTCGGCCCTGCATCAGCCCAACTGCCTGTTCACGCCCGGCGCCACCTCGGACGACGCGGCAACCCAGGAAGCCGCGCTGGCCTATGTCGACAGCCACCTGCCGCCGCTGTTCCGCGCCCTGACGGCGCGGGCGCCGCTGCTGGCGGTGCTGACCTCGGACCACGGCACCGCCTATGGCGAAGACGGTTATCACGGCCACCGCCTGGCCCATCCGGCGGTGTGGCGGGTGCCCTATGGCGAATTCGTGGTGGAGGCGGGTCGGTGTCCGATCTAGCCGAGGCCCTTCTGGGGCCGTCGCCCTATCGCCAGTACGTCTATTCCTATCCCCACAAGACCGCCTACCGGCCGCTGGCGCCGCCCGCCGATCTGGCGGCGGCCTGGGCGGCGGAGGACCGCTCGCGCCTGTTCCTGTACTGGCACATTCCCTTTTGCGAGATGCGCTGCGGTTATTGCAATCTGTTCAGCCACAACGGCGCCGCGGCCGAGACCGTGACCGCCTATCTCGACACCCTGGAACGGCAGGCGCGGGTGATGGCGGATCTGCTGGCGCCCTGCCGGGTGGTGCGGATGGCGGTAGGCGGTGGTACACCGACTGTTCTGGCTCCAGCCCAGCTTGACCGGCTGTTCACCCTGGCGCGGCAGGCATTCGGGGTGACGGCGGTGCCGGTTTCGGTCGAGACCTCGCCCAATACCATCACCGCCGAGCGCCTGCGGGTTCTGTGCGACCATGGCGTCACCCGATTGAGCGTCGGAGTGGAAAGCTTCGTGCCGGAGGAACTGGCCGGACTCGGCCGGCCCGGCCGGGCCAGCGCCGACGCCGCCCTGGAACTGGTGCGCGCTGCCGGCTTTCCCCAGCTCAATATCGACCTGATCTATGGCGGGACGGCGCAGACGGCGGCAACCTGGCAGGTCTCGCTGGAACGGGCGATGGCTTGGCGGGCCGAGGAGGTCTATCTCTATCCCCTCTATGTCCGGCCGTTGACCGGGCTGCATGGCCGCCGCTCCTGGGATGATCATCGCCGCGACGCCTACCGCCAGGGCCGCGACGCTCTGCTGGCCGGCGGCTATGTCCAGCGCTCCATGCGCCAGTTCCGCCGCGCCGATGCCCCCGAGCCCGATGCTCCCGCCTATGCCTGCCAGCGGGACGGCATGGCCGGACTGGGCTGCGGCGCCCGCTCCTATGCCGGCCCTCTGCACTATTCCGGTGACTACGCCGTGCGCCGCGACGACGTGGCGGCCATCGTCGCCGACTACATCGGGACGCCCGAGGACGGCTTCCGCCGGGCCGCCCATGGCATCCGCCTGACCGAAGCCGACCACGCCCGCCGCTGGCTGTTGCAGTCCCTGCTGCATGCCGACGGCTTCCACCCCGCCGACTACCGCGCGGCCTGCGGCGGCGAGGTGCTGGACGATGCGCCCTTGCTCGCCCGCCTCGCCGAGGCCGGGCTGGTCCGCCTGACCGCCGAGAACATCGCCCTGACCGCCGACGGCCTGGAATGGAGCGATGCCATCGGCCCGGCCCTGTTCGATCCCCGCATCCAGCGCCTGATGGATGGTTTCGCATGGCGCTGACCGTGTCCCTGCTGTGGCGCGGGCCGCTGGCCTCGTGCAATTTCGCCTGTGCCTACTGCCCCTTTGCCAAGCGCCGCGACAGCCGCCGCGCCCTGGAGGCCGACCGGGCGGCGCTGCGGCGATTTGTCGACTGGATCGCGACGCAGCCGGCCGAGGACCGGCTCTCCCTTATGTTCATCCCCTGGGGCGAAGCGCTGATCCGGCGGCATTACCGCGAGGCTCTGCTGCGGCTGTCGCATCTGCCGCAGGTCGAGACGGTGGCGGTGCAGACCAATCTGTCGGCCCCGATGGGCTGGGTCGCCGATGCCGATGCCGGCCGTCTGGCCTTCTGGTGCACCTGGCATCCCGGACAGATGGAGCTGAGCCGCTTCGTGGAGCGCTGCGCCACCTTGCGGCGGCATGGCGTCGGCTTCTCGGCCGGAGTGGTGGGTGTGCCCGAGCACCGGCCGGCGGTGGCGGCGCTGCGGGCCGCACTGCCGCCCGAGGTCTATGTCTGGGTCAACGCGCTGGCGGTGCATCCCTACACCGCCGCCGAGATCGACGCCTTCACCGCCGCCGATCCCCTGTTCGAGCTGTCGCTGCACCGCCCCTGGCCCAGCCGCGACCAGCCGTGCGGTGCCGGCGAGCGGTCCATCGCGGTGGATGGCGAGGGCACCGTGCGACGCTGCCCGTTCCTGGCAGAGCCCCTTGGCAACCTGTACCGCGACGACCTCTCCGGCCTGCTGCGGCCGCGCCCCTGCCCGGCCGAGTCCTGCCGCTGCCATATCGGCTATGTCCAGCTTGAGAGCTTGCGCTTGGAGGCGGTGTTCGGCCGCGGCCTGCTCCCGCGCATCCCCGCGCAGTCGCCGACCCGGGCGATGGCGCAGCAGCGCCTCGCCCGGCGAGATCAGGTTTCGGCCACCGGCTGATACTGCGACGGGTCGTCGAAGCCCGCCGTCCAGGCGACGGCCTCATGGCAGGTGGTGACCGTGGGTGGCACGCGCAGGACAAAGCGCCGGCTGGTCGAGGGACATTGCACCGACACCATCACCAGCGCCTCGTCCTCGGGCAGGACGAGGCGCAGCAACCGCCGTTCGCCGCCGGCATCGCGGTCCTGGTCGAGAACCTCCACCCCGGAGGCATCGCACAGCCGCTCCAGTCCAATGCGTTCGATTATCACCCGGCGGACTTCCACATTGTTCTCTTGCAGCACCGCCGCAACGTCCAGGCTGTCGGGAGCAAAGGCCGCCACCGTCGGCAGGGTCACTCCACGCCAGCGGATCTCCAGCCCCGCCAGGCGGTCGGCCAGACCGGGCAGAAGAGGCTCCAGGCCGCTGCCGGCGACGTCGATCCAGTGCCGGATCACCAGACCGGGCGGCAGCGCACAGACAAGGGGGCAGTCGGAGACGTCCAGGCCCTCAATCGGGCCGGTCAGGCCGGCGGGCAGCGCGGCGATGGCGGGACAGCGGGCGAGGCGCAGGGCGCCCCAGTGGATCCTGAGATCGTCGGGCAGCGCCGCCAGAGCGGTGCAGCCGCTGACATCCAGCGTCAGCAGGTCGAGACCGCCGGGCAGGCGGCGCAGGGCGGTGGCGTTGCGCAGGATCAGCGAACGCGCCCGCAGGCCTTCGGGCAGCGATTCCAGCTTGCCGCAGTCGATCAGCTCGATCCGCTCGCGGGCGGCGTGGCTGCGGTCGAGATGGACCATCCGCCCGCCGCTCAGCAGCAGGGGATCGGTCGGCGTCAGGCTGGGATCCTCGCCCATCAGGCGGCGCTGTTCCGCGGCCACCTTGTCCGGAGATGGCCTCCGGCTGGCATGATAATGCGCCTCAAACGCCGCGAGCCCGCGGGCGACCTCCTCGGCACGCTGCTGCTTCTGCCAAATGGCCAGACGCGATTTCAGCAGATCGAACGGGTTCATCATGCCTGCTCCCCGGGGCCTAGTCGCAGACCCGGCGGGGCGGGCGCGCCTGCGGGACGTATTCCCGCTGGATCCACACCCGATAATCGCCCGATGGCAGTTCGATCGGCCCGTGCTCCTCGTGGACGATCCGCGCCTGCGGCGCTGTGACGCGCAGAACCATGCCGCTGTCGTCCTCCCACAGGATGGCGGTTTCAGGATCGGCGACGCGATGCGAATGGCCGGTCGCCGTGCCCCGGACGATGACGTCCCGGCGGCTGTTGATCCGTCCGGATGGCGGCCCGGCCTTCTCGACCCGTTGAATGAACACGTCCCCCTGCCGGTAAAGCACCGCCGCCCTCCTCTTATGCTGCCAGCGTCAGACAGCTAGCTCGGTCATCAGCCGAGCATGCACAAACGTAAAAGTAGCTGATTGTGTCTGGATCGCGAAAAAGGTCAAGCAGTACCTGTGAGCTGCCGTCGGCCTGCCCAATGACGTTCCATACGAAGAGGGGGCGGTACGGCAGCGGGTGTCTGCCGCCAGCGTCGAGGCGCTGGACCAATGGCTCGATCGCGTGCTTGATGCGCCGATGTTGGATGCGGTGTTCGACGACGGGAGGGCGCACTGACGACGGCTGAGATCACCCACTCCGGGCTTTACTCCGCCAAGTCCTGCAAGTCCTGGAGCAGCGTGGCGTAATCGTCGGGATTCAAGGTGCGCCTGTCGGCGGCCATGCGCCGCAGTGCGGCGATGCCCTCCGGCGTAAACCGGGCTCTCAGCCAATAGGCTCCGTCGTCCTGCAACACCAGCAAGGCGCGGTCGAGCATGCTTTGCACCGCGGCGACCGGCTTCGGTTGGCCTTTGCGCGGCCCGGTCACCCAACGCCTGACCAGAATCCCCTCCTGGATTGAACGCGCCGCGCCGCAGCAGTACGCAAATTCGCGGCGGATCAGGTCTCGTTCCCTGGGGGTGAAATCAGTGGCGGTCATGCGGGCGACTGTATCGCATAGCCGGGCCGGGCACGACAGGAATGTGCCGCCGCTGATTTCCCCGGGCGCTGCGCCCGTGGGGTATACCCGTCCGATACAGATCGGCGAGACGCCGAACCCCAGCGTTTCCCTGTCTTGCTGGGGTTGCTCTGGACATTGCGAGACGGTACCATGGCAGCGTCTATAACCCAGCGAGACGATTGCACATGGCTTCCTACGGATATGCCCGGGTCAGCACCACCGATCAGGATCTGACGCTTCAGACCGAGGCATTGCACAAAGTCGGATGTGTGATTGTCCGCACCGAGACGGCCAGCGGCACGACAACGGCGGGCCGGCGGGAGCTGACCACACTGCTGGACTTCCTCCGTCCCGGAGACGAGCTGGTGGTAACCCGCATCGACCGCCTGGCCCGCAGTATTGCCGACTTGCAGGACATCGTCCGCACCCTCCGGACAAAAGGCGTCACCCTGAAGGCGACCGAGCAGCCGATCGACACCAGCACCGCCGCTGGCAAGGCCTTTCTCGACATGCTCGGCGTCTTCGCCGAGTTCGAAACCAATCTGCGC
>OBEQ011636667.1_pt1 | contig 21695 bp, 17 predicted proteins | sample 1670901 | NCBI WGS metagenome assembly OBEQ01 (sample SAMEA104232315, study PRJEB22302) | groundwater metagenome | biome: forest; feature: aquifer; material: groundwater | place: USA | collected 2011-08-07 | depth 5.4 m
CTTAGCAATAGATATTCCAATTCCGGTTGCAATATTTAGTGGCTCAATATCATCATAAGAAGCAGTAGCTCTTAAAATTGCTTCAGCTCCATCTTTTACATATAGCCAGTCCCTAGTAGGTTTACCGCTTCCCCATACCTCAACAGTAGATAAATTATTTTTTTTTGCTTCATATATTTTTTTTAACAGTCCTGCTAAAGCTTTACTTTGTTCCGGGTTAAAGTGTTCTCCAGGGCCAAACATATTAGCCATGATAAGATGAATTGAATTAAAGTTGTACTGCTTTTTTAAAGCTAAACCGTAAACAGTGGAGGCTTTTCTTGGAAATCCAAAACTAAAAATACTTTCGTGAAGTTCCCCGTTCCAATACTCATCTTCATTCATTTCCTCATTTTCGATATAACCCGGGTAAGAGCAGCCAGCCACAATATTGACAAACTTTTTAACACCTTTTTTTTGAGAAGCATACATTAGATAGGTTCCCATCAACAAATTATCATAAAATAAATCTGCCTGTTTCCCTCTATGGTAAGCGATTCCACCCTGATTAGCAGCACAATTAATTACAATATCAGGTTTAGTTTTAGAGAGATATGAAATACAATCCTTAAGTTTTCTAAAATCTATTTCATCTTTAGTTCTAGGAATAAATATTTTGCATTTTACTTTTTTTAATTCGTTTACAATATGTGATCCGAAAAAACCATTTCCGCCTGCTACAACAATTTTTTTACCTTCAAAATACTTTAGGTAATTCATGAGTAGTATTATCCCACAAAACCAACCTGATGCAAGTAAAAGGGGGAAGGAGTGACTTAAAAATGATATACTAACCGACAAAAGAATACTATGAAAAGTTTTGGAAAAAAATATAGATTTTGTATTGTTACTTACGAAACTTTTCCAAATCCCTTAACTCAAAATTTAAGGACATACCTTCTAGAAAATTATTGCGCTGATATTTTATACATCTACCATCAAATGTTAGAGATGAGGGAGAGTCGCAATAAGTCCTCCGGATACGATTTTTTTAAAGATAATAAACTTGTTTCTTCGGGCAAAGCTTCTAACAATAGATTATATTGGCAGGTTTTTTATATTAAAGATGTATTGCTCACGCTTTTCTGGTGTCTTAAGTCTGGAGAAAAATTTGATGTGTATTTTGCCTCAGGGAATTTAAGTCCTCTTGCAGGATTAATTTTAAGAGAGTTAGGTATTGTTAAAAAAGTTGTTTATCAATCTGTGGATTATTACTCAATGAGATTTAAAAATACAGTTCTTAACTGGCTGTATTTTCAATTGGATAAATTCTTTGTCAGATTTTGTGATGAGACATGGAATGTTTCTCCCAGGATGGCTCCAGCACGGGAGAAACAAATGGGTATGAATATGAAAATATTTAAAAGACAATATACTGTAAATAATTGTATTTGGTTTTATAAAACAAAGAGATTGCCTTATGACAAAATTAACAGAAAGAAGATTATATATAGAGGTATGCTTCTGGAATTTATGGGCATAGATTTGGCAATACGTGCCATGCCGTTACTTTTGAGAAGAATTCCTGATCTGAAGTTTGAAATAATTGGTACCGGGGATCAAGAAAATTATCTAAAAAACTTAGCAAAGACTTTGAAGGTTTCCAAAAATGTTTTGTTCCATGGTTTTGTTAAGGAAAGATCTGAGGTAGAGAGGATTTTGTCAGATGCAGCGGCGGGGATCGCGACTTTTAAACCCAATATGCCTGTAGATAGAGTTATAAATTCTGATCCCGGTAAAATAAAGGATTATTTGTTATTAGGTATGCCTGTTATAACTACAGATACCAGCTACCTTAGCGAAGAAATCGCCAATAGTAAAGCTGGATTAATAGTTAATTATAACCCTAAGGAATTAGCTGCTGCTGTAGTTAAATTAATTAATAATCAGAGGCTTCTGAAGGAATATAGAAATAACGCCATTAAATTTATAGAAAACTTTGATTGTACAAATGTTCTAAGACCTAACGTAAAGAGGATTTTAAAGGAAAGTAGTCATTACGAATATCAAGTCCGTGTTTTTAATTCAGAATACTCAAAAGCTAGTGTTTATACGCTTTCGCCGTGGAATAAATCTTATATTAAAAAGATAAAGAATTTTTTACTAAATAAACAATCTGAAAATAAAATTTTGCTTGATATAGGAGTAGGTGGAGGATACATAACAATTGAAATGGCAAAAATGGGATTAAAAATTATTTCATTAGATATGTCTAATGTAGTATTGGATAATATTAAAAAATACAAGTCTGATTTAAAACTTAAAAATATAACTACAATTAATTCAAATGCAGAAGAGATACCATTAAAGGATGAAAGTGTGGACTATATTGTAGCCAATGCAGTATTGGAACATCTTCCTAATGAAGCTAAGGCAATTAATGAGTGGAAGCGTGTTTTAAAACCAAAGGGTAGAATAATGATAACTGTTCCCATAAAATTTAAATTTGTATGGCCTTTTCTTTGGCCAGTAAACTTTATCCATGATAAGCAAATAGGTCATTTAAGAAGATACGATCTTGAAACATTAGAAAAAAGATTTAATATGAAGGTAGTAAAGCATTTTTACACAGGACATTTAATAAAAGCTTTTTGGTTTATTTTTTCTGTTATTTTTAAAGTTAATACTTTTGATGAAATAATAGAATCTATTGATGAAAAAGGAGTAAATAAAGTTTATGGATCTTCAAATGTTGTAGTGATTTTTGAAAAATGAAAATCAAAGAAAATCTTTCTAAAAATCTAGTATCTCTTCTAATTCCTTTAATAACGCTTGTTATCATCTTTTCCTGGTTTAAAGAAGGGAAAATAATTTCTAATAATAGTGAAGAAAATCTAGATATTTTTTATTCACAAGCCTCTGCGGAACGATATAAAACAGTTTGGATTCAACTTGGTACAGGATTTAAGTCTGGATTTTCCGTGCCAAAATACCCGGCGTTTGCAATACTAGGAGTTTTGGAAAAAATAGGAATTTCTGCTTCTTTAAGACAAGCAATTTTGTTATCAGTCCTTATGATGACAGGTATGTTTTCTATGTATTTGTTAATAAGCAAAGGTATTCATTTGAGCCGATCAACCTCTCTTGTTGGAAGTATTTTTTATAATCTTAATATTTATTCTATGACTCAAATATGGAAAAGATTTTTATACGCCCATATGTTTGCTTGGGCCTATTTTCCTCTTTTTCTTTTTCTTTGGTTTAAGTGGATAGATACAAAAAAAATAGTTTGGCTATGTTTATTTTTAACAGCATCTTTATTTTTTACTTATGCATTCAGTCAGCCTGCGTTTCTTATGACCCTATGGATACCTGCTGCCTTATTTTCTTTAGAAAGAATTTGGACTAATTGGAGGAATTTAAGAAAAGGTTTAAATATATTTAGCATAAGTTTAATAGGTCTTATGCTTTGGGCAGTCCTTAATATTTGGTGGTTATACTCAACTTTCACATTAGGAGCCAGCTGGAATGATAAGGTTGGTAATACTTGGGAAAGTGATCTCAGTTCTTTAAATGCTGTAAGTAAATCTTTCCCGATATGGGAGGTTTTACTGCTTAGGCAGAGTTGGTATTTGGGGCGCGAAAACGACTTTTTTAACTTCTATCACAACCCTTTTATATTTTTGTTAAGTTTAATGATTTTTTTTCTCTTTATCTTTGGATTAGTAAAAAGTAAGGGTTCATCTTTTAGGCGATATTTAATTACTCTAGGAGGAGTGGGTTTATTTGTTAGCAAGGGTACAAGTTTCCCATTTGGATATTTTTTTTTCAGTTTCCTTTTTTCAAATTTTCCATTAACTACAGCTTTTAGAAACTCATATGAAAAATTTGGAATAGTTTGGTTACTTCCTTATACAATTTTTTTTGCCATAGGTTTTCATCATTTTTTTTTAAAATTTAAATCCATCTTCAGAAATTTATATTTAGTTTTAGCATTATTTTTGTTTTTTGGCTTGCTTATTTACCCTATGTGGAATGGTGATATATTCCCCTCAAAACACAGGGTCAATATACCCAATTATTACATTGAAGCTAATAATTTTTTAAATTCTCAAAATACTGAAAGGAAATTCCACGTACCATTTCTAATTGAACCAAATCCAATGACTTATGATTGGGGATATGTCGGTATAGATCCTTCAAGCAATATTTTTGATAGTGAAGATATGTCTGATGCCAATGTAGCCTTATATAATAAAATTCTTCAATCATTACCCAGTTATTTTGGTAATAAAAATGTTCCCGGCATATTTGGCTTATTAGGAGTACAATATATAGTCCTTCAAAGAGATATTGTTTACCCTGAGGTTGATTTTATAAAGACAGAAAAACAAATAGAATCCTGGCAGGGAGTTAATAAGATAAAAACTTTTGGTAAACTGGATTTTTACTCTCTGGATCCAAAAATAGTTAAACCTAGAATTTACACTGCTGGAACTTTAGTTAAGAATAATTCATTAACTGAGGCTTTAAATCAGGTTGCATCAGATCAATGGCCTGAAGCGTCGGTTTTTACCCTTCAGGATACTGGAATTGAGCTAAGAGATAGTTTAGTTCCTCAGATTTCTTATACTAGGATTTCCCCTATAAAATACAAAGTTAGTATAAGAGATAGTAAAGGATCTTATATTTTAGTTCTAAACAATACTTATGATGAGTCCTGGAAGGCTAAAATTGACAGTCAAATAATCAATAAGCATTTTATAGCAAATAGTTTTGCTAATGGATGGTTTATTGACAGAAAAGGAAATTATGATATCTATATTAATTTGGCTGTTTGGCCATGGGATTAATTTTCAAAAATAAAGAAGCAGGTATTGACTATAATGGGTAGATTAGTTTTTATTGGAAAAGCTCTACTAAGAAAGGAACTGTAACGGTATAAAAAAGGTAAAAAGGAAACATATTGAAACTTAGTCTTTTCAAATCCCATTTCCTTGCCTATTTTGACCCACTCCTCAGGGGTTTTAACATTAATATGGGTTGGGTCTGCTAAAGTCCTTTTGGTAGGGGAGGGAGATGAAAAAATTAATACTCCATCTTCTTTTAATCTGTTTTTTAGATTTTTCATCGATTTTTTAGGGTTTTTCAAATGTTCTAAGACCTCGAAAGCGAAAATTAGATCATATTCACCCTTTCTAACTTGAGTCTTTTCAATATTTTCAACTTTAAAATCAATCCCCTTTTGCAATTTTTTAGCTTTGTTGATAATGAATCCAGAAATATCAGAAGAAGAAACAATAAATCCCCGCTCCTTTAATATTTTAGAAAAGGCTCCTATTCCACAACCAACTTCTAAAACTATTTTACCTTCGCCATTTTTGATAGGATAAAATTGATCAATTAATCTAATCCATCCTTTAAACCATCGATAGGCCTTAGTAAGTTCATCTTGGCTGTATTTTTTATAATAAGCTCCGAAATATCTCTTATCAAAATTTTCATTACCATGAAGTGAAATTTTATTCATAGTGACCTTATAAATGTTAAAGTATTATACTATTTTCTATAATTGATATCTGGACTTGACTATTATAATTCTCCTGTTTAGTATCTACTAATTAAAAGCATGAAAGTTGTTATACTTAGTGGTGGAATTGGATACAGGCTTAAGGAAGAAACAGAATTCAAACCCAAACCAATGGTTTCCATTGGTAACAAGCCTATTCTTTGGCATATTATGAAAATTTACTCGCATTATGGATACAACGAGTTTATTATTGCCCTGGGATATAAAGGTGATCTGATAAAAGATTACTTTTTAAATCAAAAATACTTTTCTGATAACTTTACTCTCACTACCAAAAGTGGATTTGTAAAGCTTCACAAAAATAACAAAGATAATAAAGACGATTTTAAAATTACATTTGTTAATACTGGAGAAGAATCACTACCCGGTGAACGTATTCTTAGAATCAAAGATTTTATACCAGAGACCGATGAAAATTTTATGGTTACATATGGGGATGCCGTATCTGATGTAAATGTGAAAGAATTAGTTAAATTTCATAAAAAACATAACCTGATTGGAACGGTAACCGGGGTTCATCCGAGGAGTAAATATGGGCTTCTGACAATAGATAAAAATAATGTGGTACAAAGTTTTTTAGAAAAGCCGGTCCTTAGAGAATGGGTAAATGGCGGATTTATGGTTTTTAAAAAAAAATTCTTTGCATATCTTAAAAAAGGAGAATTCGAACACCCTGCTATTAAGAGACTTATAAATGTTAAGGAGCTTTCTGTTTTTATCCATAATGGATTTTGGCATTCAATGGATACTTACCCGGATGTGGATAGTCTCAATAGGTTATGGAAGGAGGATCCAAAGTGGAAAGTATGGAAATAATGGTTAGAGATAAAGATGCAATTGAAAAAAAAGATTTAGAATATATCCATAACAAAGCTTCAGAAGAATTCGAAATTTTAAGCGGAAATTCAGTTTTATTTACAGGAGCAAATGGTTTTTTAGGTTATTATTTTATTAAATCACTTCTAGCATGGAATGATATTAACCCGGATAAAAAAATTATTGTATATGCCCTAGACACTTTCTCAAAAGAGATACCAGAGTGGTTGAAAAAAAGAGATGATGTAAAGATTATTAAAAAAGATATAACAGAATATAAACCATCCAAAAATCTGGTTTTTGACTATATTATTCATGCAGCATCTATTGCTTCTCCAATTTTTTACCGTCACTTTCCTATAGAAACAATAAATGCAAATGTGCAAGGACTTTATAATATTTTAAACTTCATGGTTAAGAAAGCTAAAACAAGAAAAAAAGTTAAAGGCTTATTATTTTTTTCATCGAGCGAAATATATGGAGATCCGACAAAAGGAAACATTCCTACTCCTGAAGCATATAGAGGAAATGTTTCTTGTACGGGTCCAAGGGCTTGTTATGATGAATCAAAAAGGTTTTGCGAAACCCTCTGCGTCAATTATTCCACGGTTTATAATCTTCCCATAAAAATAGTCAGGCCTTTTAATAACTTCGGTCCGGGTTTAAGGATTACGGATGGTAGAGTTATTCCGGATTTTGCAAACGACATTTTAGCAAATAAAGACATCACTATTTTGTCGCAAGGATTACCTACCCGTACATTCTGCTATATAACCGATGCTTTAGTTGGATACTTTAAAGTTCTAATTAACGGTTTACCGGCTGAAAGCTACAATATCGGTGTGGAGTCACCGGAGATATCTATCATAGAGTTAGCAGAAAAAATGAAGAGTATAGCTAGTACGCATTTTGGCTATAAAGGTGTGATAATCAAAAAAATAAGTTCTGATAAAGAATACCTGACAGATAATCCGAACCGGAGATGTCCACGGATAGAAAAAGCTAAAAGTGAACTGGGATATAATCCTCAAGTATCTATTGAGGAAGGGTTAACAAATACTTTAATGTGGTATAAAAACAAATTATCATGAGGATTTCAATTGTGGGCACTGGGTATGTCGGTTTAGTAACAGGGATCTCTCTGGCAAGATTAGCTCATAAAGTTGTCTGTATTGATAATGATAAAGACAAAATTGCAAAGATAAAAGATGGGCAGGCTCCTTTTTATGAACAGGGTGTAGATAAGGCTTTAAAAGATGTACTAAAGAAAAAAGCCTTAACAGTAACAGATAATCTTGAAAAAGCAGTCGTGGACTCTGACATTACGATTATTACTGTAGGTACCCCTACGGTTAATAATAAAATTGATTTGTCGTATATCAAAAAAGCTGCTAAGCAAATAGGATCTGCTTTGGGAAAAAGTAGAAAATATCATGTAGTTGTTGTTAAATCCACGGTTTTACCTGGGGTAACAGAGGAGATAGTAAGGCCAATACTGGATAAATCTTCCAAAAAACGTATTGGAGATTTTGGATTGTGTATGAATCCGGAGTTCTTAAGAGAGGGGAATGCTTTGGAGGATGCGCTACATCCGGACAGAATAGTTATTGGACAGTTTGATGAAAAAAGTGGCAAAAAGTTTGCAAAAATATATTCTAAGTTATCTTGTCCTAAAATTTTCACCAATCTGTGGACAGCAGAATTGATAAAATATGCAGCGAACTCATTATTTGCAACGCTGATTAGTTTTTCAAATGAAATCTCAAGAATTTCCGAGAGTACAAATAAAATTGATGTATTAGATGTTTGGAAAGGCGTTCATTTAGATAAAAGATTAAGTCCGTATATTGGAAAAACGCAAGTCAAACCGGATATTTTAAGTTATATTCTTTCCGGATGTGGATTTGGAGGTAGCTGTTTTCCAAAAGATGTAGCGGCTTTGGCAAGCTTTGCATCCAGCCAACATGTTGATACAAAAATCTTAAAGAGTGTTATTGATATTAATAAAACTCAGCCCGCACGGATGATTTTACATTTAAAAAAGGCCTTGGGGAAAAACCTCAAAGGCAAAAGGGTAGCTATTTTGGGATTATCATTTAAAGCAAACAGTGATGATATTCGCGAGTCGGCTGCCTTTCCCATTATTGAAGATTTGATTTCAAATGGAGTGAAGATTATTTGTCACGACCCCTTTGTCTATAGAGAAAGTGTGCCTGAAAAACTCAAGAACTTATCAATAGACTTAGCGCCATCCGTAAAAGATGCTATTAAAAAGGCAGATGCAGCATTAATAGTTACAGCTTGGGAAGAATATTCAAGACTTAATCCTTCTTTCTTTAAAATTAATATGAAGAAAGCTATTGTTATTGACGGCAGAAGAATTTATGATAAAACAGCCTTTAATAAAGCCGGGGTTATATACAGAGGAATTGGATTATGAAGTTGAACTATCCTAAACATCACTTTGTCAAAACAGGACATATCTCAAAATGTCAGGTATGCAATTCCAAAAAGCTCCACACTATTTTAGACTTAGGACATCAGCCATTGTGTGATAGTCTGCTTACAAAAGAGATGCTGGATCAGCCTGAAAAAACCTATCCCCTCAGAATGATTTGGTGTGAAAACTGTACTCTCGTACAAATAGATTATTGCGTTTCAGGAGAAGAAGTCTACCATCCTGATTATCCTTACAGAAGCGGTATTACCAAAGAGCTGGCAGAATATCAGGAAAGCATCGCTTCCTCCTTAGTCAAAAAATATAGTTTAACCTCTAAAGATTTAGTAATAGATGTTGGCTCAAATGACGGAACTTTGCTAAAAGGTTTCCAAAAAATGGATATTAGGGTACTCGGGGTGGAACCCACCAATATTGCCAAGATCGCCAATGCCAATGGAATAAAAACAGTACAAGCATTTTTTGATATTAAAACCTCACAAAATATTAAGAAAAAATATGGCAACGCTTCTCTGATAATAACTACCAACACTTTTGCTCATATGCAAACCTTGGGAGAATTTATAATGGGGGCTTACAATTTACTAGCTCCTGATGGGGTATTTGTTAACGAAACTCATTATTTATTAGATGTAATCAGAGGCGGACAATTTGATACTATTTATCATGAACATTTAAGAACTTACTCGCTCAAATCTCTTATTAAATTATTTAATCAATATGAATTTAGCGTAACAGATGTAGAAAGAGGTGATAGGTATGGAGGAAATATTAGAGTATATGCAACTAAAGGTAAAGCTAAATCAGTTAGCTCTGAGGTAAAGAAACTTCTGCAGTTAGAGGAGGAATTTGGATTGGGAAAACTTCAAACATTCACTAAATTTGCCGATCGTGTTAAAAAGGCCCGCTTGGAGTTTATGGAATTCCTATTTAAAACCAAAAAAAATGGGAAGTCTATTGTAGGTAATTCAAGTCCTGCCAGAGCCTCAACTCTTCTTAACTATTACGGTGTAGATGTGGAACTTTTGCCATACATTGCGGAGCAGCCTACTTCCTTAAAATTAAATATGTTTCTCCCAGGAAAACATATTCCGATTGTAAATAACCAAAGGCTTATCGATGAGCAACCAGAGTATGTAGTTTTATTGGCATGGCACTATGCCAAGTCTATTGCAGAGCAATTGAAAGCCAGAGGGTTAAAATCTGATTTTCTTATTCCCCTCCCGGATTTCAAAATAGTTAAAAATTCAGAAATTTAAGATTTTTATAGTTTAGATTCTTCAACAGTATCTAACCGAACCAGCTTCCCTTTTCCTCTAGTTTTGGGATCAGAACTTAAGGTGCGAATAAATTGAATTAGTTCCGATATTAAACCCATTCGTTGTTGTTTTCGTTTTTCAGCAAAGCCTTCCCTATTTGCTTCCTCGTTCTCTTTTTGCTCTAGCGGATAACGAAAAGGTACTTCAATGTTTTCCACCAAGTAACCTAAATACAGCGCTTTTACAATAGGAAAAAGCTGAATATCTGACCATTCTTCCGGTTCAATATATTTCCAGCCACCCACTGGTGGTCCTTGAAAACCATATTCTTCCATAAATAAAGCTATGATATTAGGATCATTTCTTAAGGCTATTGCACCAAATAAGAACTCCATTGTTTGGTCTTCTGGTAATAATCCAACCTTATGCATAAGGTTGTTGAAAAGACCTCTACCCCTTGTTTCTGACTCATACATATAATCAGGATATGTCTCCATATATAGTTCCTCATTTCTTTTAGGTACAACTATGTCCGCTCTATCCTCTAAGATTGGTTGAGCAATTAGTGGGACACAATCTTCAATTAAGCTTACTTTTTCAAGTTCAGTTCTGAGAATTACTTTCACTCCATCTAAAGTAGCTGCTTTCTCAATAGTCTGCCTTCCACCTACAGCTCTCTGCATTTTATCTCTTTGTAATACCTCAACTCCCAAAGTAGCCAGACTATCTTTAAATTCTGGGGAACTGGCTCCATCAGCGACAACAACTTGATAACCATGTTGAGTAGCTACAGTGATTGACCTTAAAGCTAAATCCCCACGAATTTTGTCTGTATCAGCAATACTTTTTGGATCTCCTATATACCAATTCGGATAAAAAGTAATGGCAGTTATGGCAACAGATTTAGGATCAAAATCTAATTCCGGCACCTTTTCCGGAGAAGCTTTAGGACCTAAGTTTTCCGCCATATTATTTATATAGTGTATACTATCTATGTCTAGAAGTTAAATGAGTTAAATGATAAGTAACTTTAAAAGCATCAAGCCACTAGTGATTGGAATAGGGGTTGCTGGGAGAAGACATTTGGAGGCTCAACTTAATTTAGGAGTTAAAACTGGCGTATATACTACAAATCCTCAAACTGCTAAATCTTTAAGAGAAAACAAAAACATAATTGTTTTTGATAACTTAGAAGAGGGTATAGATTGGTCAGATTTAGTGCATGTTTGTACGCCGGATGACAAACATACTAGTTTTGTGGCATTAGCAATTAAAAAAGGAAAATCAGTTCTCTGTGAGAAATCTCTCGCCACAAATTTAAAAGATGCTCTGTATTTGCAAAAACTATCTCATCAGAATAAAGCAATTTTAGTGGTCGGTCAGAACTATCGACTGACCCCAACTTTTCTAGAAACTAGGAAAAGAGTGTTAAATGGTAATCTGGGAAGGATAACAAAAATAGAAACAACTTATTTGCATGATAGAAATGATTATAAAAAAAGATATAAAGATACAAACTTTCTTTATATAGGTGGTTCTCATGCAGTCGATCTAGCTTGTTGGGTTATTGATGAACAAGTAAAAGATATTGGGGTGGTATCAGCAAGCAAACTAAGTTATCAAATAGCAATCAAATTTTCATCAGGAGTTTCGGGAAGTATCAACCTAGATGCAAGCCTGATAAGACCAATGAGTGGTACAGATTTAATTGTTGAAGGAGAGAAGGGAAAACTAATAAGTCATAATAAAATAGATAAACTTTTATTTTACAAGACAGGAAACAGGAAAGCTAAATCCAGCTACTTTCCAAATACAAGCACCTTTACAATAGCTCTAGAGGTAAACATAATTGATGAGTATTTGTTGGGTAGAAGAAATTCTTATTGGCCACTGCCTAACTTAGATGAAACTATCAATACCATTAAAATACTTGATAGTGTTGAAAGAACAGTTTTATAGATTAACTAAGGATGAAAACTATTATTCTTATTTTAGCTACTGCTGCTGTTTTAATTTCAATTTGGTTTAAAAGTGGTTATATTCTTGGAACGGCTGAAGACGGCCTCATATTTTATAACATATCTAATTATTTACCTGAGTCTCAATATGCCTGGATGGAGCATCCAGGTTTAGGTCGGGTAACTATTAACTTAACTGCAGCAAGACCTACCTACGAAATATTATCCTTTTTACATAAGTTAGGTTTGCCTAATTTTTTAATCCAGGGTTTGACACTTTGGTTTATATTAGTTAGCGCAGGTTTGGGAGTTTATTTAATTGTTAGAGAATTTTTTCCACATCTATCTAATAAGTTTATTATCCTTTCGGTTTTATTTTACTGGTTTAATCCTCTTTCTCTGGTGAATGTTTGGAATAGATTTTTATTAGCTTACATCTTCTCTTTTGGACTATTGCCGCTCATCACTTATTTTTTCATAAAGGGATTAAAAACAAAAGATTATTTTTGGAGTTTAGTTTTGGTTCTACTTCTACCTTTCTTCAGTCTCACATTTACTTTTATAGCTTTTGATATTTTGCTATGGATTTGGCTTTTTTTAATAAGCCTACTTTTTTTACTGACTCAAAAAGAATCAGAAGCTAGATTATTTTATGCTAAGTTTTCTATTTTAACTTTTGCGTTATTTATTTTTACTAATCTTTGGTGGATTGGTCAACTTTTTAGCTTAAAGATCTATAAGAATACAAATTCATCAGTTTTAAATTTTGATGTTGCTGGCAGTTTAGGTACTTTAGATGCTCTTAGTAAAAAAATGGGCAATATATCAGATATTTTTAGACTAGTTAATGCCTCATTTCTTAATGAAAATTCTCTTTATTGGGTAAAAATATATCATTCTCTCCCTTTTCATGTAATCCAATATCTAATTATGGCTACGATATTTTATGCAATTGTTAAAAACATAAAAGATAAATCAGTACTAATTTTATCCGGATTATTTTTCATAAGCATCTATTTAGCAAAAGGCACGAACCCTCCTTTTGGAGAAATTTATCAATTTATTTTTACTAATGTGCCTTTCTTACAGGTTTTCAGAAATCCTTTTGAAAAAGCCTCTTTTGTCTTATCCTTAACAGCATCTTTGTTGATAGGTTTTGCAGTGTTTAACCTTCTCTCTCAAATCCCCAAAAAATTTACCGGCTTGGTCTATTTTCTTTTTCTAGGATTTATTCTTTTAGTATGGGGCTTCCCGCTCTATACAGAGCTTGTATTTACAACTCCGGATCCACCAACAAATAATTATCAAATAGGTTATAAAGTTAAAGTCCCGTCATATTACCAGGAAGCTGATCATTGGTTAATAAGCCAGGGAAATAATTTCCGTTTTATAGGGCTTCCTCTAGGGGATGAGGGTATTACTTATAAATGGGAAAAAGGATATTCGGGGGTAGAGTTATCTACGGCGCTTTTCTCTACACCGGGTATTCTTTATAATACAGCAGTCCCATACTATCATGAGTTAGTTCCCCAAATACAAAAAGTATTACTTTCCAAAAACGACTTTACAAATTTAGCAAATGCCCTTAATGCCAGATTTATTTTTACCCGCCATGATATTGATTTTGATCTTAGAAAAATGGAAAATCCCCTAGTCATAGATCAAAATCTAAATAATAGAGAAAAAGCTAATCAGGTAAAAAAAGTTGCAAATTTTGGAAAATTAACATTTTGGGAAAATCTGAAATGGCAAGACAGAACTTTCTACCCTGCTGTTAAAGTAATTAAAAGAGCTGATAAACAGCAGATTACGGAATTATTAAATGTAGATGTTAATCAGGGTGAAGTATTGGTGGATAAAGACAATATCTCTAATTTAGAGGATAAAGCTGCCGTGGTTGTTTCTTATGAAAGGATTAATCCGGCTAAATATATAGTTCATATTAAAAATTCATCACCATTCATATTAGTATTTTCTGAGCTGTTTAATGATGCTTGGCAGGCTAGTTATAAACATAAAACTTATATTCATTTCCGGGTAAATTTCTATGCCAATGGTTGGTTTGTAGATAAGACTGGGGAATCAGATATTATTATTGAATATCTACCCCAGCGGTTATTAGAAGCAGGTGAGAAAATTTCATTGGTATCAGATCTATCTGTAGTGGCATTAAGTGTCCTCTTATTTTTTAAGAGAATGAGAGAAAAGGAAACCTAAGATGTTTTGGCTATTACTGATTTTTATAGTTATTTTTCAAATCGTTCAGAAGAAAAATGATATTTTTTATCTTAAGATTGCTCTTTATTTTTTTTTAACAGGATCAATTTTATGCCTTATTACATTAATTGATTTTTCTGAATTTTTTATGAGGGTGAGTTTTATTTTTTTCTTGGTGGGATTAATATTATCATTATTTCGAAAAGAAAAATAATTGTTTGGGAAATTTTGAGGATTACTAAATTAACGAGCCAGAGTCTTTATGATTTGACTTCTTGTGATATCTGTTGTATTGACAAGCTTATCTTTCCCTTCGAGATTGAAGCTATAAATATTTTCAACAGGTAGAGGTTTTGGCAAGACTCCGAATTTTGCAAGAAGTTTGCCATCTTTAACTGCAGAGATTAAATCTTTAATATTATCAATAGTTATAACTGTTTTGAAATCTGATATATCGTAGATTAATTGTAGTTTAGAAGGAAATCCAAATTCTAACACATTATGTATAATGTCTCCCCGCTCACCTGTAAAGTAGAATACCAAAGGTCCTTTTGTCTTACCGATATTTTTAAATTCTGGAAGTTGTGACCAAATTTTATTATAAAGTTGTTGACTTCTTATATCCTCTAGGTTTTTAAAATAAGCCCTAGTTGTATAAATATTTAGAATAACTATTATAGATAATAATAAGTATACAAAATACCTGAAAGGTTTATTTTTAACTAAAGTTATAATGCCGGCAAATAGTAAGCTGATCCCGACCGCAGAAAGTATCAAGTATCTCTGATCCATTGGAAATATAACAGTTAAGTATTCTTTTCTCATCCAAGGTATTAGAAAAGAAACAGTAGTCCAAATAAAAGATATCATTAGCAAATCTCTAAGTCGAGATTTTCTATTTAATACTATAAGAGCAAGCCAAATTATAATTGCAAGACTTCCAATAATAAGTGAAAGAAATATATTATTTACTGAAAGGTTGGGAATAAACATTCCTCCGATAGTGATAATAGGATTAAGTATGAAATCTACCTGTCCTCTTTGAACTAAATCATATCCACCCTTAAAACTATCTAAAGCTCCGTTCACCAAGAAATTAGTAGCTGGTGTAACCGTTTGTATATCCCAATCTGGTGAAGTAAATAATGTAGTTTGGGTAAGTAGTAATGTATAGATTAATAACACAATTGATAATCTAATAACTACTCTTTTAAAATCTGTAAAAGTCTGATGATAGATTAACCAAATAACTTCAATAATAATAATAAAAGGAACAATACTCATTGATCTTATAGGTGATATAACTAAAGTAATAAAAAAGAACAACGTAAAAAAAATAACATATCTAACTTTGTAATTTCTTCTGGATATAAGAAAAAAATAAAGGAATAAGTTAAAAAAGCCAATTGTTAAGTAAGAAGGCATATTAAAAACCCAATCAGTTGTTTGAAGACCGATGGAAGTTACAGAGAAAAAAAGGATTGCAAAGAAAGAAGCAAATTTATTTTTAGTAAGATAAAAAGTTAATGGATAAAAGGAAGCAGAGGCTAGAAGCCTTAGCAGGTAGGAAAAAAAGTAATAGGGTGAAGAATCATAATGGTAAATGTTGAATAATAGACCTGAGATGATATCTTGAGGACCATACAGAGTAAAAAAATAGCTAAAATGATTCCATAGTCCTAAAGAAAATTCCCCAACCATTCTTTCGTATCTCCAGACAGTTACCCAAAAATCTCCAAATACCGCCAAGTTAAATGAGGGATAAAAGGCATAGAGACTAGTAGATATAATAATTAAGAGGGCAAAAAAAATGATCATTTTTTCAACACGGTGGAGTACACCATTTTATTAAATGATATCATTTAATATTAAGAGCTTTATATAAAATAGCTAGACTCAATAAATATTCAATGAAAGAAAATAATTTAGACAATCAAGAAACACTATCTCTACACGCTAGAATTATCTATAAAAAGCTTTTTTTAAAAAAGATTTATATAGATTTTTATTATGAACTTTTAAATAATCGCTTCCCTAGGGGACCAATTGTGGAATTGGGTTCAGGTGCAGGCTTTATTAAAAAAATAAATCATCAAGTAATTACTTCAGATGTTGTTAAAGGTTCTAATATAGATAAAGTTTTCTCCGCCACTAAAATGCCTTTCAAAAATTCCGCTATTTCAGCATTTTTAATGTTTGATGTACTTCACCATATTAAAGATACAAAAAAGGCTTTAAATGAAATGTCTAGATGCTTAAAAAAGGGTGGTAAGATTGTCATGATAGAACCTTATAACTCCTTTTTTGGTAGATTTATTTTCCAAAATTTCCATCATGAAAATTTTGACCCCAATGCTGATTGGAAGATTCAAGGTACTGGCAGATTATCCGGTGCAAATGGAGCTTTGTCCTGGATTATCTTTGTCAGAGATAGAAAATTATTTGTTGATCAATTCCCAAGTTTAAAAATAGTTAAAGTAATTCCTCATACTCCTTTAAGATATCTTCTCTCTGGTGGGCTATCCCACTGGTGGTCCTTTCCTTCATTCGGTTACGAATTTATTAAATTTTTAGAAAACATTTTTAATCCTCTAAACAGCTTTTTCGGAATGTTTGTTACAATTGAGTTAGAAAAAAAATAACCTCAAACAAATTTTAGCTTTCTGGCAGCAAAAAGTACCATTTTAAAAAGCAACAATCCATGTCTGAATCTATGAATATTGGTTGTTCCATAACTTCGTGCCTTATACCTAATTGGAATTTCTAAAATTTTATGATTTAGTTTAGCAGCTCCAAAAATTAGATCATAGTCTCCAAACGGATCAAAATCCCCAAAATATGACCTATTATGAGTTATCTCGGTATAGTCTCTTTTGAAAAGCACTTTTGTGCCACAAAGGGTGTCTTTTATTGGAGTATCTAAAAGAAACGAAAAAGCAAGGCTGAAAAACTTATTTCCTAAAATATTTAAAAATCTCATTGCTTGTTTTTCCATTGGATAAATTAGTCTAGAACCCATTATAAATTCTGCCTTACCAGATCTAAGCGCTTGATAAAATTTTGGTAAATCCTCCGGAGCAACAGTTAAATCTGCATCCAAAATCATTAATACTTCGCCTGATGCTCTAGTGAAGCCTTTCCTAACTGCGTCACCTTTACCAATACCCTTACCCTGATTAATTAATATTATAGTTTTTTTGCTCTTATACTTTTTAATAACTCTTTTAATTTCTTCTAGGGTACTATCCTTAGATCCTCCCTCAACGAAAATAAGTTCTGTAGACCTACCCAACTTAGGCATTCTTATAACAGCTTGTTCGATATTACCCTGTTCATTTCTCGCTGGAATAATAACTGAAACAGAATATTCTACGTTGGAATAAACATTTGGTATTTTACGAACTACAAAATAAGATGTAAGACAGATGTTTTTAAATAAAGGGAGATAAGCGATATATTTATTAAAAAAGTTTGAAATAAGAGGAATATATATTGGTATTAAAATAATTGATCCCTTTTTAATGATTTCAAAATTAGCCAGGTAAACTAAATTTTCTATATCTTTACCAGTTAACCAATTTTGTGGTGGTTGTGGCCTTTTGAAACCTATTTTTTCAGCTAAGTTTAAAAGTAGCTCCCATAAAAAATTGTAGTAGGTAATAATGATTTTGGTTTTCTCATTAGATACTTTGTTAAGCTCTTCAAATGCCTTCTGCACATCTGCAAAGTACCCAATAACATCAGTTGCTATTACATAATCAAAATTTTCATTTATTTTAAGATTTTGTGCATCTTGAACTTCAAAATTTAATTTCTTATATTTTTCCTTTGCCAGTTTAATCATGTCTTCAGATATATCTATCCCGACTCCATATTCTGGTTTAATATTAGCCAATAAATCACCAGTCCCACAACCAATCTCTAAAACTCTTTTGTTTTTAGGAATTAAAAATCTAAAAAGTTGTTCTATTTTCTCATAGTAATAGCTATTTTTGGCTTTCCATTTGTCTCCATCAAGAGTAATAGCACTGATATATTCTTTTATTTTTTCATTTTTCATTTGATTCCCTACCTACTTTCAAATACCAATCTATCGTTTTTTTAATCCCTACCTCAAATGGAACTTTAGCTCTGAAACCAAATTCATTAGCTGCCCTAGATACATCAAGTAGACGCCTAGGCTGTCCGTTTGGTTTGGTAGTATCGTATCTGATTTCTCCTTTAAAATGAAGGAATTCTGTGATGGTTTTAACAAGATCAGAGATGGAAATTTCCATCCCGGATCCAAGATTAATAGGATCCCCTCTGTTATATCGTAAAGCGGCTAGAACTATTCCCCTTGCTGCATCTTCTACATAAAGAAATTCTCTGGTTGGTGTTCCATCTCCCCATACTTCAATAAAACTCTTCTTCTGTTCTTTTGCTTCAATAACCTTTTTTATTAAAGCTGGTATAACATGAGAGCTTTGTGGATCAAAATTATCTCCCGGTCCATACAAGTTTACTGGTAAAAGATATATGCAATTAAAACCGTATTCTTGCCTGTAGGCTTGAGCTTGGACTAGCAACATTTTCTTTGCAAGGCCATATGGAGCATTTGTTTCTTCTGGATACCCGGCCCAAAGGTTCTCCTCGCGAAAAGGAACAGGCGTATATTTTGGGTATGCACAAATTGTACCGAGACAGACGAATTTTTTAACGTTGTTTCTCCTTGCGGCTTCAATCAATTCTATACCCATCACTGCATTATCATAAAAAAGAGTTCCAGGTAGTTTTCTATTCTTACCTATCCCCCCCACATTCCCAGCAAGATGGATTACTAAATCTGTTCCTTTTGTAAGTTCAAAGCAGTTTTTTCTTTTTCTCAAATCGTAATCTTTGGATCTGGGTATAACGATATTTTTAGCACCATAATGTCGTAGTTCCTTAACAACAAAATTTCCTAAAAAACCAGAGCCTCCAGTAACCAGAATTTTTTTGTAACTTAAATTTTTTGAACGCATTTCAAATTGATAACAAATTATACACTAAACTTGGTAAGCTATGCTTCTTGATATATAATTATCAACAATAATTATGTTAATTATTACAGGAGCAAATGGTTTTGTTGGCCAACATCTAGCTCCATTGGCTTTAAAATATTTCAATTCAAAAGATATCCTATGCTTATCTTATGATAAGGATGCTACCTTGGAAAAATTAGGCCTTAAAAAACTTAATAAAGTAGGGTTAAAAAATATTTTAATAGACTTAGTAACAAAAAGGGGATTGGGGGGATTACCCAAATCTCCAGATATCATTATTCATATGGCAGCATCAACTGATACTGCCATATCTGATCATAGTGCCAATGACATAGGAACCCGAAATCTTTTGGATGCTTTAAGTCCGCTTAAACCTAAAACACACCTTGTTTATATAAGTACAGCAGCAGTGATGAGTGGACGAGAGGATTGCTTAAAACCTTTTAATGATTATAGCCTTCCTAATCCTTCCAATGAATATGGTAGAAGTAAACTTCGGGCGGAGGAATTTCTAAAACAACAATGTCGAAAATATAAATTTAGATTGACTATTATCAGAATGAACACTATTTATGGTAATGATCCCAGGGAAAACAAAATGTTTAAGTTATTAAAAAAACAAATCCTAAACAATTCTTTTGTTGCTCGACTAAATTGGCCAGGATTAATAGGCTTGATTCATGTAGATGATGTAGCATATGTTTTACTAGAATTAGCTAAGAGAAAACCGGCTGTTGGAAAAACTGAAACCTACACACTCTATGCTGAAAATTTATCTTTATCAAATATTAGCCGTCTCATGTATAAAGAAATGGGGTTTTCGTATAGACAAATTAATTTACCCGAATTCCTCTGGGAATTTTGTTCAAAGCTAAGGAAGTATATTCCATTATTTGAAAAGATTATTCCATTAACATTTTATAATCCTCTCTGGAGGTGGGGTCTTATAGTTGATAATGTGCTTTGGTGTGAAAGCAGAAAGCTATTCAAAGTTTTACCTAAATGGGAGCCAAAAAAATTTGAAGAAAATGTTAAAGATGTGATTAATTAATAGCCTTATTTCTTTAACTAAAAAGATTATGACTAAAATATTTCATATTTTTGCGAATGCAGCTTTAGGAGAAGGTTTATCTGGTGGCGATCGGATTTTTATTGAATTTGCCAAAAGGTTAAGTAAACATAATCAGGTAATAATCCATGTTTGGGAAGAAGGATACAGAATATGTAAAAGGGAGGGACTATCAGAGACCAGAAGTCTTAAGTTTGAAGTAATGGATATAAATTTTTGGTGTAAATTTGGATTTGTAATATGTTATTTTGCCAGAATCATCGAGGCCATTCTTAATGCATTTTCTAAGACCATAGAAAACGAACATACAACAATTGTTTACTCAGCTTCTGAATTTTGGATGGATTCACTTCCGGCGATTATTCTTAAACTGCGTTTCCCAAAAGTAAACTGGGTAGCATCCTGGTACCAAACTGCACCAAATCCAATACAAGGCTTTAGTGAAGGTTCAAGACAAAAACTTTATAGGTTCTCAGCCTTTTATCATTGGTTTATGCAAGTACCAATAAAACCTATTATAGAAAATCTTGCCGATTTTGTTTTAGTTAATAATGATCAAGAAACAAAACAATTTCCGGATCTTAATAAAAAAGGCAGAGCGATCGTTATTTTAGGGGCTGTTAATATTGATCAGATTGAAGAATGGAGACACAAATTTAGCAAAGAAAATTTCACAAAAAAATACGATGGAGTATTTCAAGGTAGATTCCATCCGCAAAAAGGAGTTGTAGAATTGATAGATATTTGGAAAAGTGTGACTGAAAAATTACCTGATGCAAAAATGGCAATGATAGGGGACGGCCCGCTAATGAATGATGTTAAAGATAGAATTAAAGAATTAAATCTGAAAGAAAATATTTACCTATTCGGCTATGTATTTGATGGAGATCAAAAGTATAGAATTTTTTCTCAAAGTAAAATAGTTGTCCACCCGGCATTTTTTGATTCAGGAGGGATGGCATCTGCTGAGGCAATGGCTTTTGGTATACCCTGTGTTGGGTTTAATCTTGAATCGTATAAGTCGTACTATCCTAAAGGTATGATAAAGGTTAAAATCGGTGATCTTAAAGCTTTTGCAGATCAAATAGTTGAACTTATAAAAAATAGCAATAAAAGGGAAGAATTAGGTAAGGAAGCACAGAAAATGATAAAGAAGAACTGGAGCTGGGATCAAAGAGTTGATCAATTATTAACTTTTTTGAATGAAGGATAATTAAGAAGCTGTCTTGACATTGAAGCCTACCTTGGATTAAATACTAGTACATGCTCTCAAAGAAAAATATTCTCCTGTTTATAATTTTTACAATAATTGTTTTTGCTCTTCA
>OBEQ012523487.1_pt1 | contig 21694 bp, 20 predicted proteins | sample 1670901 | NCBI WGS metagenome assembly OBEQ01 (sample SAMEA104232315, study PRJEB22302) | groundwater metagenome | biome: forest; feature: aquifer; material: groundwater | place: USA | collected 2011-08-07 | depth 5.4 m
AAATCCTCATTAATCACGCCGTCCCGGTCAACGAAGATCACTTTTCTGAGTTTTTGTTTTTTAAGTTCCAAATACTTCGCATAAGTCATTAGCTGATAAAGTCCGTGAGCCATGGACATCAAAAAACCCATAAAACCGTCTTCGAATCCCTTCTTCAAGAGGTAATTTCTAAAGAAACGATCTGCGGCTTTGAAAATTAACTTCGAAACTCCAATTTTACGACGATCCTGGATCCATTTCTCCGCCTCAAGTGTGGTTTGGTTGTTTAACTTGTCAAAAAAATGAGTAAAATCACGAAATCCATAATGAAGAATGTCGTTTTGGAGAGGACGTTCCTTCCCATCCAAAAAAGCTCTTGGGTGAACACTGGTTTCTTCGTATCTAAATTTTCCTTTTCTGTGCATTCTCAGTTTACGGGCGGGATAATAACCTGCTGCCTTAATCCATCGTTTTCCTAATAACGTCTTGATCGGAATTGCGTAAGCTACAAAATTCGGATCATTCTTTTTAACGATTTCGGCTATTTCTTGAGCAAGCTCAGGACTCACTCGCTCATCAGCGTCCAGACTCAGAACCCATTCCTGAGTCGCTTGAGCATATGAAAAATTACGATGGCGTCCTTCAACATCCATTTCCCTGTTGAAAATCTTGTTCGTATATCTCTTGGCAATTTCCACTGTCCGATCAGTGCTGAAACCATCAACCACAACGATTTCCTGGGCCCATTGGACACTCTCCAGGCAGCCAGCCAAATTCGACTCTTCATTTTTGGTTATAATGACAATTGAAATAGGAATTTGTTTAGGCATCGCGAAATTGTGACCCCATTAGTAGACCGAGAAAAAGCCAGATCAAAGTTGCGGGCTGTAGATTATGAAGCGTTGTGTCAACGCCAGCTTGAATGAGCAAGGCAATGCATCCACAAAAAATCCCGATAACTATCATTTTGGAATGAGGAGGAGAAGATCGAATTGCCTTTAACCCAGACAGCAGCGATCTTCCAATAACGAGCAGAAAAAGAAACAGTGAAGTCAATCCCGTTTCGGCAGCCAATTGCAAATATCCATTATGAACGTAGTAACCAGGAACGCGCCAATTTTTTACTTCATCATATAAAGGATAATTTTTTGTGTACGTGTTAATTCCGCAACCAAACAAAGGTCTTTTGATAATGACTTGGCCCGCTCTTTCCCACAATCGATAGCGCTCGATCAAAGACTGCTCTTTATCGTTGATGTCTTCGTGAATAATCGTATTTTTAGGGAGTACAAAAGGTAAAACGATGATCAAGGCAAATAAAAACACCAGTATTTTTTTGCTTTTAACTAACAGTGCATAAACGATCAAACTCACGCCCGATGCGATCCATGCGCCCCTAGAATGTGTTTTGTATAAAATGAAATTGACCGCGAAGAACACAGTTGTCAAAAATAACTGTTTCACTATTTTTTTATCGGAATTCGTAAGAATCGCCGATAAAACCAGCGGCAATCCAGCGATCAATTGCGCTGCCAATAGGCCATAAAATTTATAAGGACCTGTAAGCCGAATTTGATAATCAGCGTAATGAATTTTAAATCCATGAATCAAATCTTTTCCCATTGCCAATTGCGCTGTAGAATCAACTAAAACGATAATTAAACTCACGCCTCCTGTGAAGAGCAAATGATCGAGTCGTCTTTTGTTCTTAAAAAAATCAGCCGCAATTAAAAAAATGAGTAAAAACTTAATGATTTTAATTATTCCTTTAAATGACATCGTCGGATAACCCGAATAAAAAGCGGATACGGATGAGGTGACTAAAAATAAAGCCATCAGGATCAAAAGATGCTGGTCTTGAAAAAGTTTTTCTTTTTTGGCCGCTTTTAGAAGAAGCCAGGCGACAAAGCTAGCAGTCAAGCTAATTTCTACAAGTGCGATAGAAAACGGCAGAATAAAAATAGCGAACAGGAATGAACCTTCAACAATTTTTTCCAATTTACCTATAAAATTTGAAATCTGCAGCATGGGTGTGAAGCGGATTTTATCAGAAATAGCGCCAAGTTACACTTCAATTTCTTATGGCGCTTAGGATGATGGCATTAACTTTTTCTTTAAAATGCTCTTTTCTAAATCTCATGGCGTGACTACGAATAAACTCTGGATCAAAAGTGATAATTTGACTTTTTTGAACGCACTGAATGAGAGATTCAACGTCAGGTTTTTCAAAGAACAGACCTGTGTACTTTCCTTTTTTGGATTGAGCTTCATCATAAGCAACTACCGTTTCGCATACTCCTCCCCGCCCATAGGCAATGACAGGTTTTCCACACATTTGGGCTTCGAGTGGCACGATGCCAAAATCTTCTTCTCCTGGAAAAATTAACGCTTTACAGCATTGATAATAATCCCAAAGTTTCTCCTCATCAACCCAACCTTCAAATTCAATTCCTTCAAAACGAATCATTTTTTTCAAACTTTCCATGAGAGGTCCAGTGCCAACAATTTTTAGCGGATGTTTTAGACGATTAAAAGCCTCGATGGCAATATCAATTCTTTTATAAGGAACGAGCGCGCCCACAATTAAATAAAACGGCTGCTGACTGAAATGAGATACTATTTTTCTAGGCGGTTCATCTATAGGAGGGTTAATGACCGTGGCATTTCGTTTATAAACGTTTTGAATTCGTTTGGCAACATAATTTGACGAAGTAACGAATATACTCACACCTTCAGCCGTTTTAATATCCCATTTCTTTAGAAAATTAAAATAAATATTAATTAAGTTACGAATAAAATTGGGGAAGTTTCCGAAATACTCTTCCTGAAAACCCCACAAATAACGCATTGGCGTGTAGCAATAACAAATATGCAGCGCGTTTTTACGTACTGAAATTGATTTTGCCACACAATGGCTGCTTGAAATCACGATGTCATATTTTTTGACATTGAGAAATTTAATCGCCAAAGGAAAAATCGGCAAAAGATAGCGGTAAAATTTTTCTACTCCGGGGATAAATTGTAAAAAGGAGGTATGGACTTTCCGCGTTTGAAGAAAGGGAGACAAATTTTTATGATTCACAATTAATGTGTAAATCGGGGCATCGGGATACAATTCACACATCGCTTCAAGCACCTTTTCCCCGCCGCGCATCGTGACTAACCAATCATGAACAAAACAAACGGAAGGAGAATTAGTCATTGAAGTACTGACTCGTAAACTTTTTCGATTTTATGCGCCGTTTGCCGCCAATCAAACAAACTTAACCGTTTTAAGCCCTTGGCAACCAAATTCTGTCTGAGATTTGTGTTGCCTAAAATTTCCTCCATCCGGTTTCCTAGCTCAGCTTGCGATTTCGGATCAAAATAAAAGCCGGCGTCTCCCAAGACTTCCGGGACGGAGGTTGAATTCGCGGCAATAACCGGAATTTGTGACGCCATTGCTTCCAGCAACGGGAATCCAAATCCTTCATAAAGTGATGGAAACACCAGGGCGATCGCGCCTGCATAAATTTCTTTGAGCTGCTGATCGGAAACTCCGTTTGTCAACTCGATACCGGAATCTTGTTTCATAATCTCAAGCCATTCATTGACGATCTTTTGTTTACGATCGGGAGTGCCGACGATGCGCAACCTCAAATTCGGCATTTTTAATTTCTTCTTCATTTGAATAAATGCCTGCAACAAAATACCTAAATTTTTATGCGATTTGATTAAACCAACATATAAAAAGTAGGGTTTGGCATCGATCTTCTTCGGTCCTGCTTCATTTTTGGAAAAAATTGGATCGACTCCATGGTAAATCACAGTGATTTTTCCAGACTTCGCATTTAGCTTTGCAACCAGATCCTTTTTTGTGTGTTCCGACACGGCAATAATTGCGTCAGCCCGTTTTACAATCAGCGGAAGCAAAAATTTTGCATAAGAAACGGCGAGTGGATTTAAATCCTTTGCAAATTCGAAATGGATTAAATCATGAATTGTAACAACCAGTTTTTTCGGCCATAGGAGCGGAGCATTATAATGAGGAACATGGAGGCAGTCGCAAGATTTCGCGGCAAACGGCAGAGCCGCTTGCTCGAAAATACTGTAAATTGGAACATTACACGAAATAAAAGGAACTTTTGGGGAAAAGTCCGCTGCAACTTTGGAACTTCCAATTAAGGTATAAGTCCAGGACTGCGAATGATTTGATAAAACCGGAACAAAACCTCGAATATACCTGCCGATTCCAGTATGCCGAGCCATGCGAACATCGATTCCGACACGATGCATGTAACAGCCTTATTTAATACGCATTTTTAAACGCTAAAAAAGTGGCCAGGATGATTTCAATGTCAAGCATCGGAGTCCAATTTTCAAGATAGTAGAGATCATATTTGATCCGCTCTTCCAAGGACGTGTTTCCACGCAAACCGTGAATTTGGGCCCAACCGGTCAGTCCTGATTTTATTTTGTGCCTTGACATATATCTTGGTATTTGATCCCGAAATTGATTTACAAAATGAGGGCGTTCAGGTCGAGGTCCCACCAAGCTCATTTCACCCACAAAAACATTCCATAATTGCGGGAGCTCATCTAGATTCGAATTTCTTAATATTCGTCCCACCGGGGTTACTCGTTGATCGTCGGTCTTGGCCCAAACAGGACCTGTTTCCTTCTCAGCATCAACCAACATGGTTCTGAATTTATAAATATGAAATTTTTTTTCATCCTGACCTACCCGCTCTTGTTTATAAAAAATAGGACCTTTATTCGAGAATTTAATAATAGCAGCAATGAGCAGAAAGGCGGGAGAAAGGAGCAGAAGAAGCGATGAGGATATGAATAGATCAAAAAGACGTTTCATTATTTGATTCCAAAGATCATCAAGTGGGAGCGATTTAAGCCCCAGGAGAGGGATATTGCTCACATATTCAACATCCACATGGTGTGTGATAAGACCATAAAAATCGGCGACTAATTTAAATCCGATCATTTTATTTTCGCATTTAATCATTAAATCGGTCGCTTCTTCTCGAGTAATATCAGGATCGCTTAAGATAATTTCATCAAGCTGGTGTTTTGAAATAAGATCGTCCAAATTTTTAAGCTCTCCCAAAATTGAAACGCCTTCGACGTGCTTTCCTTCAGGTAAATTTCGATTTGTAATAACTCCCACAATATTCTGTCCATAATGAGGATTTTCTTTTGCCCATTGTATTAAACTTCTGGAATTGCGGTTCGTCCCGATGATAGCCACTCTTTCACGTTCTTTTTCGCGACGAATAAAATATTCAACTTGAATCAATATGTACCTGCCGACGCAGCAAAGTACGGCAGAATAAATTAATGCAAATAAGAGCACAAAACGGGAATAGCTAAATTCCCTATAAACGAAAGTGAGTGCCATTAAAAAAATAGTGGCAACCGTGACTGCCTTTATCACATTTAATAATTCATAAATTCTCCGAATGTGTCGTTCTGGACGATATAAATGGTAGGCTCTAAAAATGACCAGGTAGATTATCACCACAACAACAATGGCTCTTGAATAGGCTTCAATTGAAGGCGGGCTAATGTATACTGAGGAAAAAAAGTTTGAAAAACGCGTGTAATAGGCAAGCGGATAGCTAGTAGCTACTGCTACAATATCAGTTAGAATAACGGCAATGGCATATCGAGGATGTTTTTTGATCGAAAGCATAACGAAAAGTTACGGCTGAGCAGCAAAAATAATGTGGTATGAAAGATTTTTAGGGATTACTAAATCTTTAATTGCTTGTTTCCAAGAATGCTTACTTATGCCGTTATATTTCCAAATTTTTTTAATTTTAAGCCCTGCACTGGAAACTATTTCAGCCCAGTGCGAAGGTGACGCAAAAAATTCATATCGCTGGTTCCGACTGCAGACATCCCCCGTTTTAAAAACCGAGATAATATCTTTGTACCAAAATAGATTCGGTACCATCACAAAGATCCACCCCTCTTTGCGGCTGATACGGCCCATTTCTCTCAAGGCTTTTTGAATATCTGAAAAATGTTCAAGACTACCCAGACAAAAGACGGCGTCAAATGAGTCGCTCTTAAAAGGTAATTCTTCGGCACTGCCTTGCGCAAGATTATCTGAACCTGAAATCGAATTCGTAGCAATTCTCAAAGCTTCGCCAGAAAGGTCAATTCCGACGGCTTTGTTGGCTAATTTCTTTAACTCCTTCAAAAAAAATCCGCCTCCGCAACCGACATCGAGAACTTGTTTGCCCAAAATATAATTTTTAAAACGCTTGTGCGCCATTCATTCGTAGGCGCGGTCTTCATCTTTGATGATTATTTTTTTGAATTCTTGGTCGTAGAAGTCCCGCAACTCTTGTGTGCTTACAGGCGATTCGCCGTATTGAACGCTCATAATGATCCCAATTTGTTAAAGATGTCCCGTGTTTTCCGTGCGGTTGAATCCCAATCAAATTTGCTCGCCTGCCGGCGGCCCTTATCAGTCAATTCGGTACGTAGCTTTGAGTTTGTTGCCAATTCAATCATCCCTTCCGCTATCGCTTCTTCACGGTACGGATCGACATAAAAAGCAGCGTCACCCGCTATTTCCGGGATCGATGAGAGGCGTGATGTTAAAACCGGCACGCCACATTTCATGGCTTCAAGTATGGGAATACCAAACCCTTCGTATAGAGACGGAAATACAAATAAATCAGCACCATTATAAAGGGATAAGAGCTCTTCGTCATCGACATAATTTAGTATTTTCACCTTATCGCGGAAACTGGATTCCTTAAGTAAAGCATCCATTTGCGGGTAATTCCAAGACCGCGATCCTACGAGAATGAGCATATGATCGATTTTGCCGCTTTGTTGAGCATGCATGAATGCCTTAATGGTACGGATCAGGTTTTTCCGGGGCTCAATGTTTCCCACGAAAAAAAAGTATGGAGGTTTAATACCAAACTTATGCATCACGGCATCTATTTGAGCTTTGTTTCTCGGAAGATTGAAACGGTCCGGTGCCGCCAAATAGACAACATCTACTTTTTTTTCATCAATTTTGGTGAATTTTAAAATGTCATCTTTGGTCACTTGCGAGTCCGCAATTATGCTATCACATTTGGAATTCACATGCGGAAGCCATTGTGACCAGTAGAATCTTGAAGCTGCCGAAAGGTTTTCCGGAAAAATTTTACCGATCAAATCATGGATAACTGCCACAGAACGCCAGGGACCTTTCAGGAATGGAGCTGCAAAGGCGGGGGTAAATAGAAGATCGATCTTATTTTTAGCCGATTCTTTCCGAAGGCCAAAATTTTCCCAAATCAGTCGATCATATGTCTTTTGGCCTATTTGCCGCTGTTCACCCAATAGCACATATTCATTTGAATCATCAATTCGTTTTAAGGCGGTAATGATTTGAGATGTGTATATGCCAAGACCTGAGAGATGGCCTTTTAAAGATTGAGTGTCAATTCCAATTTTCATTTTTGTAGGACTTTGCTTTGAGATACTTGACCCAGCCGTAATAACACGACAATGAGTGATACAATAAGCCGCGCCAACCATCCAGGAAACCTGCCTTGAATAAATAATTGATTATCCACTTGCAAGGCGGGAGAAAAAAACCGGCGAAAAAAGAAGGTATCTTGTTTTCATGAATCGTACGCCTGGCTTCCAAGTCCGTGTAAAGATGAAATTTTTGGAAGTAATCGTTCAGATTTTCAATGCTTTTGTGTTCTAAAATGCCGTTCAAATTGTGTTTCTTGCCCTTTACCGAAATTTCTTCATGCACAGCGCCGACGAATTTTCCAGAGTTTTTCTTAAATAACCTAAGAACAGGTTCGATTCCCTGCCCGCCGAATTTCAAAGGCTTTCCCAAAAAATAATTTCTTCGCATGATTCTATATCCGGCAATGTCTGGATCGGGATCATTTAATGCGTGTTGTATTTCCCGCAAAAGTTCGGCTGATACAATTTCATCCGCGTCTATTGAAAAAACCCAATCGTGAGAAGTCAAAGAAAGCGCAAAGTTTTTTTGGTTTGCGAAATTATCGAAGGGCCGCTTAAATAATTTTGCGCCCATTTTTTTGCCTATTTCGGCCGTCTTGTCTGTACTTCCGCTATCAACAATCACAATTTCATCTGCCCAGCGAAGCGACTCTAAAGTCTTAGCAATCGCCAATTCTTCGTTAAGTGCAATCATAAAGGCGCTGATAGGCATGCTGGCTATTAAGGATACTGAATAGGTTTGATTTGGAGCGGTTTGAAGAAAGGCAAATCCGCAAAAACAGAGCTGATAATTTGGGAACCAATTTTAATTTTAGGGCCTACGAAGGGGTAAAACGATACAGCCCTAAAAAACCGCTTGATCTTGTCGGCTTCCCAGTTCAGATCGACGAAGCCGTTGTTTGGGAGCTCTCTTTTATAATAAGTTCTTTTGGAGGCATCCTGTTTTTTCCCTTTTATTTTTTTTGCTAAGAAAATTGGTAGATGATCCTGAAACATGTCAAAACATACTTTCGTACATTTGTCATACAAACTTTTCCGGTTATCATCATTTAAAATTTTAACGGGGTATTGAGCCACGATGTTCCCAGTATCAACGGAACTATCAATATAATGCATGGTTACTCCAAAATCTTTTTCCTGATTCCAAATGGCCCACATCTCCGGCCAGAAACCTCCATATCGTGGCAAGGGGCCGTGGTGTGCATTAACAATTCCTAATTTCTGAGAAAACAGGTCCAACCATGGTTTCCGGAATATTTGATTATTATGAATGCTTAAAACAATATCTGCTTTCACTGACCGTGCCAGCTTCATGATTTCTGGGCTATTAATGTCATGCGCTTGGATAGAACGAATCTTATTTTTCTTTGCCAATTTCAACATGGAAGGAAAAATATGGTCCTTGCCGGTATCATCTTTTCGTCCAATGCAAAGCACGATCGAAAAATGGTTGGCAACGAGGTAATTAAAACACAAGTAGCCCAGTTCATGACCGCCGACTAAAATGATTTTTCTCTTTTTAATATCAATCATTTGTGAATTCATGCACTTTGACGGATTTGTTCCAACTGCTGGTTTGTTACGTCAAATATGAGATAACTATAAGCTACATGACCGGCCGGTTCAAGATGATCCCTCAGCCATTGATAACGCCGCGGATCGGTGTTAATGCCCAAGAGTTCATTGACGCCCACGATCACCCGTCCTGCGACCGGCGACTGCGGACTGATTACGACATCCGGATGTTTTTTCTGATAGCGTTCCAGATACCAGGTATTCTCTCCCCAATCAAGGTTCGAGTCAGCCAGAATTTTGTACGCATTTTTCCGGTTCCAAACAAATTCATTGAAATAAGATAAAAAGTGCGGCGCATAAGACAAAACCGAAATGGCCATATAGGACATTAAAACAAAAACTGACATCTGCGCAGCTTTGGGGAATTGGATCCAGTCTTTGAACATGTTGGCGCTAAAAATATATAAAAGCGGAAAAACGACCAAAAAGTATCTGATTCCGATCTGGATGTTAGAAAAAAAATTGAAATAAATTGAGAAAAAGATAACTGGAACCAACAAAAAAACTTCGTTTTGAAAAAACGAATATTCTTTTCTTCTGGCCAAGTAATAAAGGGTTGAAATCAAGATCACGATTTGAACCGCCAACGGTTCCTTAAACATAAAAGCATAAAAATAATAGCCTTTAAAACCCTCGCTTTTCTTTAATTGGCCGAATAGGTAACTGTATAAATTCGAATCCCCCGTTTGATCGTAGAATTTAAGCAAATCAAGGCCTTTAACGTACGGTTCCGGCAGCGGAACTGGAATGTTGGGGACATTCAGTTGTATGGATTTAAAAAAATCGCTCTCAAAATTGTAATCACGAATTGCTTTCAACGATTTATTAAACAAGAATCCGGCATTAATGACCAATAAACTAGTCACTAAAAAAATCGCCGCATATTTAAAGAAAGCCGCACATTTCCTAAACAATTCGGCAAATTGTCTTTCTTTAAATAAAGACCAAAGTGCCGGACCTGAACTGACCAACGCAATCAAAGCAAATAAAGGATATAAATAAACGGCCGTGTATTTTGCGAGTTGGGCGAGACCCAAAGTAAAAGCGCTTAAAAACATATTTTTAAAAGTTTTCGACTTCATGAAATGCCAATAGCAATAAAGAGAAATAGTTACCATTCCGGCCAGGTATAGATCATTCGTAATCAATCTTGAATGAGCAAGAATATTCGGAGAAAAAGCATAAACACCGAGTGAAAAAATTCCGGCATAAGGTCCGTAAAGTTCACGTGCCCAACGGTAAATAAAAAAGCCGAGCAAAACGGAAAACCATATCGTCATGTGCCGGCCAGTTCTCATTTTTTTTAGGATTGAAAAAAAAGAACTTCCCGGCAGATGTTCAATCCGGTCCCAAATTTTTCGTGGAACTGCATTCAAAGCTGAAAACGGCATTTTGCTGTCATCAAACCGGTCAGAATTACCTTCCAAAATATTTAAACCATATTGGTAATGCGCACCTTCATCGTAGGTTAGTCTTTTTTTATACAGTCCGATCAAATTAAGCACAACAATCAATATTAAAAGCCCGACGACGAGTTGCCCTTCCTTTAAAGGCAAATTGGTTTTGAACGTGTTTATATTACGCATAAATTTCTTCGAGCCGCGCTTCCTTTTTAGAACGATCATAAAACCCTCGGTAATAAGAGCGTTCCGGATAATAATTCATTAACAATTTGTTTTTTTCGCCAAGATCATGCGCGTACAAGATCGAAGCATCCAAATTGGGCGGATTTCTAACGGCATCTTCTTCAGACATCACCAACCTGTCCCCGAGGAATCCTATAATAAAAACAATCGCCGGTCGCTTCACGTTTTGTTCTGCCGTGTCATAAAGCGCTTTTCTCTCCGAGGAAACGACCTCGTGGTATCGCGCATTTTTCTGCAGACTATAAAAATTTCCAATTGCAGCGACAATCAAGAGCCCCAAAATAAATTTTTTTATTTCGTTCGTTCCCTTCCGCCACCAATCACGAATACACACTGCCAATGTAAACGTTAAAAACGGTATACCGCATAAATAATACCTTGGGCCGTACTGGTTTCCTCCCCATGAGTAGTAAAATAAATACGCGAAAACCAAATAAAAAAAGCCATAACAGAAAAGCAATTGGTCCGGATTTCGTTTTTCCGGACGGAATAACGAAAAAAGATATAAAACGATAAAAGCCGGCGGAAACCAATCCATCAAAAAGAAAAAACGTGCAATGACAAAATACAACGCGTCTACAAGGGTGTAGTCATCCTGAAACCCTAAGTGCTCCCACCTGTGATGATAATGGTTGGGCGCATCAAAGAAATTTCCGGTGATGAGAAAATTAAAATAAAGATTCAAAAACATCATGAATGATAAAACGATCAAAAACACCAAATAACTGTTGTCCCAACGGTCCTTTCGTAACAAGATGCGCACAAAGCGGTACAGTAAAAATGGGGCGACCAGTCCGGCGATCGTAAGGTAGCGTGTACCCAATCCATAACCTATGGCAAACGCGCACAAGACCGACCAAGCGGGCGATCTGGTCTCGAACCATTTGAGATAGGTAAACAAAAATATGGAAATCGTTAACATCGCTGTCGAATGGGAAAAATAGGCGGCGTGATTAAAAATAAAAAAAGGCGTAAAACACATGAGAACAAGACCCAGATAAGCCGGAACAAATCCGAATAATTTTTTCACCGCACGGTAGAAAAAAACAAACGAGATACTTGCCAGCAATGGATTAAGCCAATTCGTGATGTTCAGTTTTAGTCCAATGGCCCAGATGGCCGGCCATCCCGGCGGATAAACGCTAAACCATTTCCCTGCTTTGTTTCCGATGTGGACCACTTCAAAAAAATCAGGAAGCGGATGCGGCGTCGCCCAAAGCTTGCCCTGACGAATACAGTCCGCCAAAAAATAACTCGAATGTTCATCGCCTGATCCGAAGAAACTATGCAGGATGAGCCGGTTAAAAGCGTAATAGGTCAATAATGTGGCGGCTAAAAACAAAACGGACAAAATCCGGAAATTCTTTTCAATAAATGCCAATAAGCGCTCAACATATGAGATTGACGATGCTGGCAATAAAGATGGAGCCAAAGAAGCAAATAAGAACGAAGCGCCCAGCCACGTCAATGAATCGGGATATAAGCTTAGGTTATGGCTGCCGATGGTTTGAAAGCGGTTCGCCCAAAACGGCGCAAATAAAAGAATAAGTGAACAAAACAATAGCAACCGGCGGGTCAAAATAGTCATGTCGGATGGTTATGAAGTTTTAAAAAGGCGTTTGAATTCCACATCTACAGCACGCGAAGTGATCATGTGTGAAATCTTGGTCACGGCAAGAAACGGAACAATCAGGCCGTAGATTCCAAATAAGAAGAACCGAAAATCAAAATCAGGTGTCCAGAATTGAATGATGGCACAAAGCGTTAGGATGTTCATCATGACGTGGATCTCAAAAATTTTGTGGAGGAATGAAAAAAGAGATTTAATGAGCGAAGGCTTTTGATTCCCCGTTGAACCCGTTTCAGTCTTAATTTCTACCTGTTTTGATTTCACTAAGTATTCGTAAAAAGTTTTAAATTTTATATCCTGCGAAATATTGAAGAAAATTGCTGCAACGGAAATCGTAAATCCCCAGACAATAAAGAACAGATTTGTCCCGCGCCGGTAGCAATATAGGCCTAAACTAAAATAAATAACCCCGTGAATAAGATGGTGGGTGACGTAGTCAAAAAAGCGGCCGGTCATACAGTCAGTCTTCCGGTACCTCGCAATCTGACCGTCAACGTGGTCAAGCAGATACCAGGCTTGCAGCAAAATAGCTCCTAAGAGAAAACTCACGTTACTTAGAATGCTAAAACATAAAATGCCGGCTAAAGCCACAAACAACGAAATCAAGGTAACTTGGTTAGCAGTAATTGATGTATAAAGCAGAAGCCTTGTTATCGGAAGCGCTGCATCGCGCAGGATGTGGCGCACCATCCAATTGCCAACTTCTTTGTAACGAGGTTTTTGACAAATCTGATTGAGTTCTTTTAAGGATTCAACCATGAATCACGCCCATCGGAACTTGTGCTTGTTTCAGTTTTGATGTCAACCGATTCGCCGCTTCGTAGCCCATTTTCATCGCAATATGAGTATTGATATATTGGAACCTGCCTTGCCTGCCCGCCGTTTCATAATTTTCACTTTTTGAAACATGATTAAGCAAAGTTTCAAGCGCTTTTTCATAATGAAGCGCGTAAATTGGGTATGCGTGTTTTGCCCGGAAAACGTGGGTGTGAAGGATTTCGTCTTTTTTAAGGATTTGCTCTCGTTCTAAATCTAAAATTACTTGTTCCATTGCAAATTGTTCGTCGGCCCAGTACCGGTCGTCAACGCCGCAACTGATCTCTGCGACCAGAATCGTCGATCCCGAAGGATTGATTTCAAAGCCGAATTGGCTCAAGTCCGTGATCCGGTTAAACGAGTGGTCACGAAAATACATAAAAGAAGTCATTAACACTTTCGGCCGGTTTACGACCAAACCGACAAAAACCAACGCTCTAAACTTTAACTGTTGTGCTGCACTTACAACCGCTGGATCTGCCGGCGGATTCATCATTAAAAAAAATTCGTTAATGGGCAGCGTATTGATGACGCCGTCTGAGGCGACCGTTCTTTTATTTTGATTCTTGTCCGCAATCGTAACGGATTGAATGGAATTTTTGTAGCGGTCAATGCCGACAACTCTGGAGTTTAAATGGATTCGCGCGCCGTTTTTTTGACACGCTTCGGCCATTCGCTCCGTAATCAGTGAAAATCCTTTTTTGGTGGTATATAAGTTCCCTTCCACTTCTTCCACGTAATTTTTGGTATTAATGTTCTTGTTGATCTTTCGCCGCATGGGCGCTGTTAAAATCTTAACAATTTTAATGATGTCCAGTCGAGGGATACGCTCACGGGCAAAGCTCGGAGAAAATCCCGATGCGGGAATTCCCCACACCCTTAAAATAAAATCTTCAAAAAAAAGTTTGTATAATACTTTTCCGTAATATCGGATCAAAACAGTCTCGGAATTTTCTTCTTTTGGTTTTACGACAAAACCTTTTAATGCGTGCCAGATGAGACTTAAGAAAGCATGGATTACGGTAAACAACGGAAGTTTAAAAATGACCTCCCGAATCGTAAGCGGATAACTGAAGTAATTACCTAGAAATTTAATTTTGATGGTTCTTTTGTATTCAATGAAGTCATCACCCATGATTGACTTGATGTCATTTAAGATTTCCAAGTCGGTTGTGTGAAACGCGTGGGGGCCGTACTCATAAACATTGCCGTTGATTTCGACGCCGCCCGCAAGTCCTCCGACACGTCCGGATTGCTCAAAAATTTCCACGTCGTAACCATCTTTGGAAAGACGCATTGCTGTGGCAAGTCCGGCGCAGCCTGCTCCTAAAACAACTATTTTCTTAGGCAAAAACGCTCTTTGCACAGTAGAGACGATCAAAGGCTTTTATGGTATCGATGATTTTGTTTACGTCATCTTCTGACAGGCCAGGGTGAAGAGGAAGGTTTAAGGCGGTTTCACTGAGCAGTTCGGAATTCGGCAATTTCGCGTCTGAACCGTAGATTTTATTCAAGTGAAGCGGATGAAAGCGCAAACTTGAGTAAATTCCATTTTCATACAGATACTTAGCAAGCTGGTCTCTTTTGCCATTATTAAGTCTTACCAGGTACGTAAAATAGGAATGCTGCTCATTTTTTTCCGGGCCGATTGGGAGATGGAGCCAAGAGATTTCACCAAAGGCGTCTTGATACGTGTCCCAAATCCATTTGCGGTATTGCTGGTGTGCGTCCAATTTTTTAAGTTGCGCGAGTCCGATGGACGCTCCGATGTCATCCGGAATAACTTTGGGAAAGAAATCTAAAATGTCGTACTCCCACCAGCGTCCGCTGACATCGCCGGATTGAGAGCGTTGCATTGCCGACTGTCCAATTCCGCAATAGCGGAGCATTTTGGCTTTTTTTGCAAGTTCCGGGTTTGTTGATGTGAGACCCCCGGCTTCTCCGATGCTTAAGTTTTTCACTGCATCAAAGCTGTATATTCCAATATCGCCCATGCTGCCGCAATAGCGGTTATCAAGTTTAGAATCAACCGCGTGCGCCGCATCTTCGATGACTGGGAGCCCCAATTTTAAGATTGGATCCATTGCCACTGGTTTTCCTGCGTAATGGACCACCATGATTGCTTTGGTTTTTTTGGTCAGATGCGGTTCGATCGTTTCACAAGTCACATTTTGAGTGTTCAGATTCACGTCGCAAAAAACGGGTTTACATCCATTGAGGACGATGGAATGGCCGCATGCGATCCAAGTAAACGAAGGAAGGATGATTTCGGAGCCCGGTTCTAAGTTGAGCAGTTTGACCGCCAAAAGAAGACTGTTGGAACCGCTGTTGAGCATCACGAAATTGCTGAGACCCAGACGCCGAGAAATTTGTTCTTCAAAAGCGGCGCATTTTTTTCCGATGCCAAGCCATTGTTTATCTATGCTGGTTTTGATCTCGTCCAGCTCTTCTTGACCGACTTTTGATCCAAATAAGTTAATCACGATGTTTCAACCTCCTGAAAGCTCATTATTTATCATAGTTTATGAAAAATCGCCTCTTGAATCAAGGAGTGATTTTTCACCCGATATGGCTAAATTTGCTTCTAAATCCTTTCGCTGAAAGAGAATAAGCCCATATTTTTCAAAAATAATCCGGTAACCCGATCGCTTGATTTTATCAATCTCACTCTCAATAGGCCCTTCGGTCATTTCCCTGCTTAAAATAATCAGATCCGCTTTGATCGAGTACGTGTCGCCGGGTGGCATCCTTTGAAAATCTTCAAACTGCCTGATTTCAAAACGGTGTGACATGTGCGGAACCAACCGGTCATTGGCTACAACAGAATACTGTTCCGGGATGCGGCCGACCCACTCGCTAATTTTGTTATTTTCTTTACTTATATTACCTCTGTACTTATGAAAATAGAAGCGTTCGGAACGCCCTTCCAAGAACAGTGTACAAATTAGCAAAATAGTTAAAACACAATAACGAATCTTTTGAGAAGATTTTCCTTTTAAACAACTAAAGAGGACGTCTAGCCCGTAAATTGCAGAAACAAAAACAGCCGGCGTCAATCCAATCGTATACTGATAGGAGAGTGAATGCATGGTTGGATTCCTGGAAAGAATATTTTGGAACAAAATCGGAATATTTAAAAGCATGGCCGGAAAATTAAAAAAAGACAAAAATCCTAAGGGAAGAAAAATCCTGTAAAGGTACTCGGCTAAATCGGCTGGCTTAACGATTAGCGGAGGATCGGTTCCCCAGGTACCGATATAGAAATAGCTATAGTTTCCACGATACAAATAAGGCTGTTGACTGATCCAGGGAATAAGATATTGAGTTGTCATATAAAAAAATAGAATAGAGCCCACGATTAAGGCAATGCCTGTTTTGGTTCGTCTTTCAAAAAGCAGATAAATTCCGAAAATGAATGTAATTCCATACATATTTTCCTTACAAAGAATCAAAGCAAAGAGACATGTCCAAAAAAGTTTCCATCTTTCTTTAATCATAAAATAAAAGGCACTGAACATAATGGGGTTAGCGATAATCTCGGGATGAAACTCTGCCATTGTTGAATTTCTGAGTGGAAGATAAAAATAAAGAGCGGCACAGAAAAAAACCGGAATAATCCCCTTCCCTAACTTATGTTCCGCAATCAAGGCCAGTGGAAAGAAACAAAGAGCGGAAATAATGGCTTGGGCAATGAGTAAAACTCGGACGTCATCCCAAATCAAAAGCAAAGGGCTGAATAAAAGCAGAATGGGGCTCATGTGGTCACCCAAAAGGCAAATTCCTTCTTTAATTGACGAATAAAGGAATTTTCCTTTGGTAACGGTCCAAATGGCCTGGTCAAATATACCCAGGTCAAATGCATGTGTCGCAAAAGCCAAGTGTCTGAGAATGCTGACGGAACTTAAGATCACAGAGTAAGAAACAAACAACGACGACACAATCAGCCATTGATATTTGACAAAAAACTGATCGATTGAAAATCTGGCGGAGTTCAGTTTGGCATAAAAGACGACCGAACAAAGAAGTGAGAATAACACGATCGCATTGATTAATTTCTTGCTGAGCCAGGCATTCATGGCGGGATGGCCTGAAAATGGACTGCCCCAAACAAGCGAGACCGTTACGATGATGAAAACAATAAATAAAGAGTCGCGCCAATCAAATAGCTGGTTCCCGACCGTTTTAATTTTTTTCTGGGATTGAGCGTTCAAGAGAGCATCGATTTTTTCATTCTTTCGGTAACGTGCCCGAAAAAGATTTGAGTGATTCCGTAGGCCGCCAGAATGCATAAGAACGGTTCAATGGGAAATTTATATTTCCGGTGACCCAGCGCAACAACCGTCGCAAAGATATAGAGCAATACCGTAACGATGATATAAATCATTCCCTCTTCTTTACCGCTTGATTTCTTTTGAATGAAATAAATAATCGAACCTATTAAAGCAAATATAAAAGCTACGAAATAATAAGCCTGTTCGGTTTTCATTAGGAATTTTTTGGTTCTTCTTGAGGGAGGCTGGGCACCGCTTTTTAAATTTGTGAAATTATCATCAATAACCCATCCTTCAGGATCGAAACCCATCATGTAAAAACCACGGCCAATCATTTTATCGACGAAGATAAGTGGATTATTCTTAATCCAATTCATAGCGGCTTTTCGTCCTGCATAGTCTTTTTGAATTTCCGACAAATTTGGAGTTAAAAACCCTGGGTCACCACCATGTTCTAAATCAGGATTCACCGGATAACGAACATTACTGGTTGGATTGTTGGCAAAATACATATTCGTTCCGATCGCAGTTGTCCAAAGCACCGGGGCGCCAAAACGAAGATAATTGCGAACACCCCAAGGAACGGCGCATAAAACAGTGAGAAACGCGATGACAGCGCCTCGTTTAACGGCTCCTGCGAAGTTGCGTTTAGCAACAGCCCATACAACGAATGCGATGCCGCACGTAATGATGGAATAGGTTCTGAAAATAGCGCTGAGTCCCGTTGCGAAACCTGCTACAATGACTTTTGACCAAGCGGGTTTTTGAAAATCGGAAATCAGCAGGATAATGCTGACCATCCACAAAACTAAAAATAAATGTTCATCCAATAAAATTTTGGTCGACATAATTGCGGTCGGATAAAAACCGTAAAGCAGCGCTGCTAAAAGACCGAATTGGGGCGAAACAATTTGCTTTGAGATGTAAAAAACACAGAAAACGCACAAAACATTAAGAAATACCTGGAGAATTTCAGCTAGCACCAGATGTGGACCGAAAAGTTTAAATAATCCGGCCAAAACGAGCGGATATCCGATCGGGCGGAATGCTGTGGGTTGCTGCGTCCAATAACTTCTGAAACCATAACCCGCAACCAGATCTTTTGCATGTGTCCAAATCAATATATCCTCTGAAATGGGGGCCGGGGGAACGTGCTGCGACCAAAATATCCAGAATAAACGTAAGGCAAAACTGACGGCTAAAATAATAATTAATGAGGGCTTAACCGGAATTTTTGAGAAAGCATCATAAATTTTACTGGCCAAGGGTGATCTGCGGAATATAAACGAAATTGCTAAAATGACGGCAAGAATGATTTTGAGATTATCTGCCGGATAAAGCATGTAATTTACAAACGAATTAATGGCAATCATGCGATTTGCGATTTATTTTCAATGGGTTGTAAAATATCGTTATTTTTTTAGTTCAAATGACTTTAACAGTGACGAATCTTTGCGTTGGGCATTTAAAACTTCTGTGCGGAATTGAGCTTCATCTTTTTTGCACGCCGGATGAAAACTAATGAAATATTGCGTTAATTCATCTGTTTTTAATTTGATCATTTGAGCCATGTCACTCAGGAAATCACCGGTGGGCCGGTTTGACCAAATATGCGGATGTGTCAGGAACTGGAAAGCCGGATACTCGCTGGATGCAAAAAGCTGGCACATACATCCTTCATACCAACCCTGGCTGTCTGAAATGTATTTAATATCCGAAAAAAATCTTTTTTCATATGTATGCTGCATGTTCGGAATGGTCGCGTTGAGAATAAGCGCCTTAAAGCGGTGTGGATTATGGAAGGAGACGATACCGCAGGGTTCAATTTCTGTAATCTCTTTGAATAGGGCCTTATCTTTACGGCAAAACGAAGCAACCTCTTCCCATGCCATATCCTTTTTCCAAGTCAGGTCGAAGTGTAGGCCAACTTGGTGGCCCTCTTCTTTCAATTGATGAACAACCTCATAGTTTTCAGTTTGTCTGAGGTTGTAAGGCATTGCGCAAAGTTGGAAGAAAAACGTGGATTTAACGCCGAGACTGTTCTCAATTTCAGACAAATTCAAAGACCATTCCGGCATGTGGTCGATATCATGGCGCAAAATACATGCTTTTTCACCCTTTTTGACGGATCCCAATTGATCAAAATTGATAAATCGGTACCCGTTGTCGAGGCCTGTTTTCAGAATAGTTTTATAATGCTGGAGCCCAAAATTACATGCCATAAAGCGTTATCCTCTGCCCTATCTTCGGTTGTTCATCAAAATTAACAGAGCCGTCTTTGAAAATTCGAAATGAGGATTGTTTTTGAAATGAACGGCGGCATATTTCATAAATGCCTCATTGTATTTGGCTTCATAATAAGTATTGGATTCCCAGTATTTTTTAAGGTCCTCTAAAGAAGGAACACGGATGCGATTGACGAAACGAAAACAATGCGTATCACTAAACTGTTCCCATGCAAATGGTAAAACCACGTCATGCATGAAATCAGAGGAAGACTGAATGACGTTTTTGGGCAGAGCCATGAATTGGTTTAAGAAATCGAACCATTCCTTGTTGTTGTCCATATAGGGCCCCAGAATGGCGATTCTGCCTGTTGCTTTTAACATTCCCGAAAGATTCTTGAGTACTAAAGCCGGATTCTTGGAATAATAAAGCGCATACATCGATGTGATCGTGTCGTAGCGTTCCGGATCCTGAGAAGCATTGAATTCATCCATGTTATTATTTATGAATTTTATTTTAAGATTCAAATCGCGGCTGGCTTTCTCGGCAGTCTTAATGGACTCGACCGAAAGATCAACCCCTGCACAAGACCATTCCTGCTGAGTCACTTTTGCAAACTGAATCGTATAAACACCCGTGCCGCAGCCGACATCGAGCAGGCGTTCTCCCTTTTTCAGATTTAATTTATCTAAAATCCAGGATTTCAAGTCACTGTTGCCGAATTTTTGATTCGTTTGTATGCGACAAGAAAGGTCGTTCGATAATTGACTGCTTTGGCGTTCATTTAAAGCTTTGGATTCCACCATTTTTAGGTTCCTTGTTTCATCAGATTAATATGCCGAAACTTTGTGATCTGCTGATTTCAATTCAAGGATCGAACCGGTTTTCTTTTCGTCAGCAATGCATTGAAAAATCCCAAGATAAACGCAAAATTGCCCTTCAAAAGGGCGAACGCAATCCTCAAGGGTAAAAAGAATAAATGCTGGATCCAAAATTTTAGCCCGGAAAAATTTTTCCACATAAACCAAAAATTATTCCGGTGCGCAAGAGTAGCCGTCCGAAACGATCCAAACCTTTTTTTAAAACTCACCTGTCCGACGTGATAGACGATGCTTTGCGGTTCATAATAAAGATGATAGCCCGCTTTTTGGGCGCGGTAACACAAATCCACATCTTCCATAATTCCCGGAAAATAAAGATCGTCGTAACCCTTCAATTGAATAAATTTCTCTCTGGAAAAAGCTCCAAATCCTGCGGAAAAAGTTTCTGACGCACGAGCCGTCTCTTCCGCATAAGCGGGAAAATGGGCCGTACATTCAAAAACACCAAAACGCATCCTGCCCCTGGAACGGCCGGATTCAACCGTCTGCCCGTCAAAAGTCATCGCTTTTGGTGCAACCAAAAAAGTCAAAGGGTCTTCAATAAAATGTGTCATTAAGGGTTTAATGAAATCACGATGGACGCGCATGTCGTTATTCAAAAAAATTACAACGGGTTCATTGATTTTCAGCACGTAGTCGTTGTAAGAACAAAGAATTCGATTTGATACCGCTCTTTCGATCTCGCAGTCGGGAAAATGAGCGCTGACATAGTTAAGCCCGTCATCGGTGCTGCAATTATCCAAAACGGTCACCCGGGTGAAACTGGTTTCGTGCGCAGCTTCCATAATGCTGGGCAAACATTGGGGCAGAAGTTCTGCACCGTTGTAATTCAATATGATAACTCTTGTTTCCGGAAATTGTTCATTCACAGAAAGAACCAAAGCGATCCGAATACATCAACGTTTAATGCCAGCTAAAATGACCTGACCTGAAATTGTAGGAAAATATTCGCCTAAATTAACCGCGATTTTTTTGATCCATTTGGGAATAAGCCTGTTATGCATGGGCAAAGGTAAATTACAACCTGCGTAATGTACGACGTCGAAACCGGTTTCAATTAATTGATCTTTAATCACTTTCGCGGTATAAACCCGAATGTGCCCTGCTCCACCGGCCTTGTATTCGGCATAGCGTGGATATTTGCCGAACAGCATTGCAATTCGGTTTGTAAAAAAACCCATATTC
>OBEQ012661464.1_pt1 | contig 21681 bp, 14 predicted proteins | sample 1670901 | NCBI WGS metagenome assembly OBEQ01 (sample SAMEA104232315, study PRJEB22302) | groundwater metagenome | biome: forest; feature: aquifer; material: groundwater | place: USA | collected 2011-08-07 | depth 5.4 m
CAAGCAAAGAAAAGTGCCTCGCCATCAAGGCGAAAAATTGAGTAAATAACCCGAACCAAGTTCAAAGCTAAGAAAAATATCTCGCCCAAAAGACTACTACACAAAATAAAAAAACCTCAACCTTATGCCCGCGACATAAACTTCCCCGTCGCCGTATTGATTTTTATCATCTGCCCAGTTTCCAAATATTCAGGAACCTGTATGATCAACCCCGTACTCAACGTCGCCGGTTTAGTCCTACTGGTAGCAGAAGCGCCCTTTATTCCCGGTGCCGTTTCAGTAACTTCAAGCGTAACTGAGCCGGGTAATTCTATAGCCGCTAAGGTGCCTCCCAACCCGTAGGCCCAAAAAACATCCACTTCAACCATGATCGTCACCTCACTGTGTTATTGTTTTTATTTAATTGAAAACAGATTAATATCAAGAGCAACATCAAGAGTATAGGGCTAATTGGAAAGGGATAAGATGAGAATGGGACAAAGATGTTGTCAACAAAGGACACAGTAATAAGAACACTATTTCTAGGCTCATCTACTTGGTTGTGCTACAGTGTGTACATTCAAACACACCCTAAGAGATTCACGATCATGACTCAATCAACTACGACCATGACCATTCGATTAGAACCCGATTTGAAAGACCGCCTAGATCAACTCGCCGCAGCAACGCACCGCAGTAAATCCTTCCTCGCTGCCGAAGCCATCCGTGAATTTATTGAATTACACGAGTGGCAGATTCAAGAAATAAAAGCCGCAATCAAAGAAGCCGATGCCGGTGACTTCGCCAGTGATGAGGAAGTTAAAGCTGTCTTTGCTAAGTGGGGCGTGAATGCAAATTAAGTGGCTTCGGAAAGCACTCCTCGACCTTGATAAAGAAGCTGAGTTCATCGCTCAAGAAAATCCCCAAGCTGCTCAACTTGTCCTACAACATATTCTAGATTCAGTTGCCCGGCTTGCTGAGAATCCATCGCTGGGACATCCGGGCCGTGTCCATGATACTTATGAACTTGTCATTCCTAACCATTACATTGTGCCTTATCGCGTCCGCCCACGCCTGCAACGCATCGAGATATTAAGAGTCTTTCATACTTCGCGTAAATTACCATCGAAGCACTGGTAGTGCGCGTATTCATTCGCGGGGTCTTCCCTCCTCTGCGGTACCTTCACTAAACAAGCTGTTTCCTATAGGCATTTCTCAACAAGGGCCCCATCATAGCTGCCGATAAGGGTTTGCTAAAGCGATAACCTTGCGCCTCATCGCAGCCGGCATCTCTTAAAAAGGCCCATTGACGATCTGTTTCTACCCCTTCGGCGATGACTTTCAGATTTAAATTATGGCCTAGCGCAATGATCGCTTTGGCGATGCCTGAATCATTTTTAGAATCTGGCAGATCTGTAATAAACGAACGATCAATTTTCAGTTTATCAATCGGCAATTCTTTCAATGATGAAAGAGAAGAATAACCTGTACCAAAATCATCGATCGATAAACCAACCCCGATGCGTTTAAGTGCCCGCAGCTCTTTGATGCTGTTGGCGCCAGTTTGCAAGACACTTTCGGTGACTTCGAGTTCGATACTACTCGCGGGCAACTGGTGGTCGGCCAACGCCTTTTGCACCTTTTTTGCAAAGCCATCATACATAATATTGCGACCGGATTGGTTAATGGCTAAATGAACAGGCTGGCAACCCTCGGAACGCCAAGCGGCCGCCTGCGCACAGCCTGTTTGTAACGTCCATTCATCAATGTCCATAATAAGCCCGCACTCTTCCGCGATAGGAATAAAAGTTTCGGGAAAAATAATTCCCTTTTCAGGGTGATGCCAGCGCAGCAACGCTTCTACCCCAACGCATTTTCCGCTTTTTAAATCAAATTGCGGTTGATAAAGCAGTTTAAATTGATTGTTGGCCAGCGCCTCGCGAATACCTTGTTCGATAGACATTCGCTCAAAAGCCAATGCGGTCAGTTCTCTGGTGTATAAATCATAGGTGTGTCTACCACGCGCTTTGGCTCTATACATGGCAACATCGGCGGCTTTCGTCAGATCTTCTGTGCAGTCAGCGTCTTCGGGAAATAAGCTGATGCCAATACTCGTGGTGACGACAATCTCTTTCTTGCCAATCTTGAGCGGGCGAACCACTGCAGCTAAGATTTTTTCCGCCATTGTGGTGACATCTTCGAGCCGGTTGATATCCGTCATTAACAGCGTAAATTCATCGCCGCCCAAGCGGGCAACGGTATCTTCGGCACGCACACAGTCTTTTAAACGGTTGGCGACTGCCACTAACAGTTGATCACCGAATGCATGCCCTAAGGTATCATTAATCATCTTAAAGCGGTCGAGATCAAGAAAAAGCAGCGCGACCTTTTGTTTATGGCGCCGCGCCCGATCTAGCGACTGCTCAAGCCGTCCCTGAAACAATAGCCGGTTAGGCAGGCCAGTAAGGGGATCATGATGCGCGAGGTGAGCTAAGCGTTCTTCGGCTAATTTTATAGAACTGATATCGGAAAAAACCGCAACATAATTCACGAGACGGCCATCATCATCCTTCACAGCGCTGATATTTTCCCAGACCGGATAGATTTCTCCATTCTTGCGACGGTTCCAGCTTTCATGCTGCCAATGGCCTAATTGATTTAAATGCACGGACATCTGCCGAGCAAATTCGCCATCATGTTGGTCTGATCGAACAAAGGTGAGTTCTTTGCCCAGCGCTTCTTGTCCTTCAAATCCGGTGATTGCAGTGAACGCTTTGTTCACAGCAATGATTTGGTTGTCGGTGTTAAGGATAATAATTCCTTCATTGACTTGCGAAAAAAGTCGCCGGTATTTTTCTTCGCTGGCAGAAAGCTTAGTTTCTGCCAGGGCGCGAACTGCCATCTCTTTCACCAAGGTCTCATTGGTTGTCGTTAACTCATTGGTTCTTTGTTCAACGCGTAACTCTAATTTATCGTGGGCGTGACGCAAGGCTATTTCAGCAAGTCGCGTATGGGTCACGTCGGTTATGGCAATGAGCACTTTTTCCAACGACTCTTCATAGCCAGTGACCACGCTGACACTAAAAATGACGTACACAATGTCGTCCATAGCGGTTCGCAGCCGAGTCTCCACTGAAAAGTGGGTTGCACCGTCTGCCAGTGAAGCCAATTCATAGCCAAAGTCAGACAGAGACTCTTCAGTAAATATGGATTCGATGTTATTTAAAAAAGCGGCTTTATTGGGAAAGCCAAACAACTCCAGAGTCGCTTTATTGACATTCTTTACCTGCACTAACCTGCCGCAATGAACTAATGCAGAGGGATTCTTTTTAAAGTAAGCGCTAAAATTATGAATGCCCTTGGCGCGCAGTGAATCAAAATAGTTTTTCACGGCAGAAAAATCATCCTCCCACTGTGCGAGCGGAGAACTTTCGAACAAGCTTTGATAATGAACCTGGCTGCGCACCAATTCATTCTCTGCTTTTTTACGGCGTGTTATATCGATTATGACTGACCGACATAGTCCTAATTGAGAGAGTCCTGATTGAGAGAGTCCTGATTGAGAGAGTTCCTGAGAGAGCGGCTCGGTAGTGATGCTTTCTAACTGGATATATCTGGGCTCATGGTTTCGAGATTTAATTTCGAGTTCGATGGTTCGCGGTGTTGAGGTGTTGAGGTGTTGAGGTGTTGAGGTGTTGAGGATATTAGAGGATAAATTAGCGTCTGTCACGCTACGCAGATGATTTAAAAAGTCTCTACTCGACCCATTGATTAACCAATAGGTGAGCGCTTTGCCAATGAGATTTTCCCGCTCGCAGCCAAGCATAGCCGCGCCCGTGAGGTTAATTTCTATGATGCAGCCGTTGCTGTCGAACGTGACATATCCTACCGGCGCATAATCATAAAGATTCAGGTAGCGATCGTAGGCGTTTTGAAAATTTTCCTGCGCTTCACGCAATTCGCGGTTTTGCATCTCCAGTTCGATTTGATGCACTTGCAGTTCGTGCAACAGCTCAGCAATTTCAGTCTGATGACCGGTGGCGAGATCTGCCTGAAGTTTATCGAGCTTGTTTTGCAGCTGAGTTTTCGTTAACTCGGGATACTCTTTACTTAACTTGAGGTACTTGTCCATGTGTACTGTTCCATAGTGATTTCTTCCTGGATTCCGCTTCGAGATTGTGAAAGTATTTTTTCGAGCGAATGATTTTTTGTAGGATGGGTGCCAACCCATCAAAACAGACCATCAATCGGCACAATAAATCGAATTTTTGTTCTTGATATAAACACGTTTGTGATGGGTTGGCACCCATCCTACAAAGAAGAAAAAATGCTTTCACAATCTCTCCACTCCATTCAGGCTACAAATTCTACCCCTCACATTCCTGTTCAAGCGCAATAATTCCATAAGGTATTCCCTGATCAATCAACAATGCGAGTGTGAGCCACAGAGTTTTGCTGTGCCCGCTTTTGGTTAAGCGCCGGCTTTTGAAAGGCGGGTAGTTCACACCGTTAATAAGATCACTCATTACTTTTTTATACTCAGTAACTTCGCCGGCAGGAATAAGCGTGACTATTGGCATCTGCAGCGCTTCGACTTCACTGTAACCGTAGACCGCCTGAGCTTTGCTGTTCCAGTAGGTAATTTTGCCGTCCAGATCATGTTGGATAACTATCTCGTTAACGCAATTTAAACTATTGTTACTGGTGCGGCTACTGGTACTATACTCGCGCAATAGATGAGTCACGTCGCGCTCGGTGGTGGCAAGCGCATAGGTATGGCCGGTTGGATCCTTCAGCGCAGTTGCGGTCAAAGACATCATTAATGGTCGGTTATCTTTGGTGAGATGTTGAATTTCAAAATAGGGCTGCCCATCGCCAGCGACAGTGCTTTGCAGGTAATGGGTCATTTCGGCGCGCTTGTCTTCCGGCACCAGCGAAGAGTAATTCATCTCGAGCGCTTCACTTTCGCTAAACCCATACATTTTTTCCGCACCGCGATTCCAGGCGAGAATTTTACCATCAGGTGCCTGCAATATTACAGCGTCAAACGAATCGCGCACTACCGCGGCCAGGCGCCTTTCTTGGGCGGGATCAAGTTTGATATCAGTAATATCGAACATGATGATGACAGCACCAGCGATTCGATGATCCGCTGTTTTGTAGGGCCGAATGGTCAATGAATACCAATGGCCTTCATTATCTTTAACCTCCAATGATTTTGGCGTCACTGTATCTATGACTTCATGGATATGCCTGTCAAAATCAGCAATCTGAATATTGGGCCGAATATTGGAGAGCGGGCGGCCAATATCGCTGTCAATAATATTGAAGAGCGGCTTGGCCATCGGGGTAAAATGGCGAATCCGCGCATCCATACTTAACATGAGCATGGGGAGGTTAACGCTGTTCAGCAGATTACTCAGATCGTTATTCACACCTTCCAATTCTTGATTGCGTATTTCTAATTCATCGTTAACGGTAACCAACTCTTCATTGGTGGATTGCAGCTCCTCTTTGGCGCTTTCAAGTTCTTCGTTGGTACTTTGCAGCTCTTCATTGGCGGACTGAATCTCTTCATTGGCGGTTTGTAATTCTTCGTTCGTGCCAATTTGCTCGCGGATAATGGCTTGCAATTCTTGACGAGTGGCACCGAGTTCATACTCTAATTGTATTTCTCTGGGGTGCGGGAGATTAATGCCCTCGTTCACCTGAGTTTCATTACCAACTTCGTCTTTGTTACTGTTGTTGCCGAGCGCGTGCTGCTTTGGCTTAATACTACTTTTTGCCGGCGTTGATTTATTTTTTTCAAAGATGATAAGAAAGTAGCGTTCGGCCACATCAGCGCTTTGTAGCGGCTTAATACTCAAATTAAACAAGCTGTACTCATCACCTTGCTTAAAAGGGATAGCTTCCCGAAATACGCTGGTGTTCTCGCGCAACGCGACAGTCAATGCATTGCGCAGCTCTATCGCCAGATCGTGCGCCACCAGCTTAAATAATTGTAAGCTGGATGCACCTGGTGCTGGCTCAATAATGATGCCTGTCTGACCGAGAAAGCCCACAATCTCCATTTTCTGATCAATGATAAAACTGGGCGGGCAAAACTGATTTAATATGTGCTGTTCTGCTTCACGCTGGATATTTCGCAATGGTTTAGCTTGATCGGGAGACACCAGCGGAGGCATAAGCGCCTGGGATTGACTGACACTCGCAAAATCATAGGCCGGGCGAACATGCGATACTTTTTTAGCATAAATTTTATATGTTTTATCCATCGGCAAAAAAAGCCCGGAGCCATTGCTGATCGATTCTGAGCTGCCTAAAAAAAGCATGCCGCTATTTTTTAGCGCGAAATGGAAAATCGAGAAGGCCTTTTTTTGCAATCTGTTGTCGAAATAAATTAATAAATTTCGACAACAGATTAAGTCGAGACGCGAAAAGGGCGGGTCTGTTACCACATCCTGCTCCGCAAACACACACATCTCACGGATTGACTTTGACACTTGGTAGCCACCAGCCACTTTGGTAAAAAAGTTCTGTAGCCTTGCGGGTGTAAGATCAGCGATGATGCTCTCGGGATAGATACCGACACGGGCCCGCTCAATGGCTTTTTTATCAATATCCGTGGCAAATATCTGGATCGGGCGATGCATCCAGCGATCGCCCAGCGTCTCAATCAGTGTCATGGCGATGGAATAGGGTTCTTCACCCGTGGCACAGCCCGGCACCCAAATGCGGATGGCATCTTTGAATGAGCGATCCTTGATGATGTTGGTAAGCACTTCTGATTTGAGTGCCTCAAACGCCTGCGGGTCGCGGAAAAAATTGGTGACGTTAATGAGGATATCATCAAATAAGCCTTCTACCTCATCTCTGTTGCGCTGTAGATGGTGAACATACTGGTCAATTTTATAGATGCGGTTTAGCAGCATGCGTCGATTGATACGCCGCTTGATAGTGTTGCTTTTGTAATGGCTAAAATCATGGCCGGTGTGATGACGCAAGAGGAAAAATATCTTCTGCAGACTGCTCTCGTTAGTCGGCAACTCATCGGTTAATTCACGCTGCGCGAATCGATGCTGCGAGATATCGGCTAGCCCTGCAGCAATTTTATCGGGCGGTAATACCATATCAACGCAACCGGCATTCGCCGCACTGTTGGGCATGCCCGCATACAAAGCCGAGACAGTATCTTGGGCGAAGGTAATACCTCCTTCGGCTTTAATCGCGGTTAAACCTAGTGTACCGTCACTGCCGGTGCCTGAGAGTATGATGCCGATGGCATTACTGCGCTGATCTTGCGCCAGCGAACGCATAAAATAATCGATCACTAAAAACGGCGCGTGCTCTGCCACGATAGGCAGTAACTGCAATCTGCCATGCAATAAACCGATTTGTTTACCCGGCGGCGCGACGTAAACATGATTGGCTTCAAGCTGAGTGTTATCGATAATTTCAGCCACCGGCATGCTGGTTTTGCGGGCCAACAGCTCCGACAGCATGCTCTTTGAATCGCTGCCGATATGTTGGGTGACAATGAACGCCATCTGGGTATTATCGGGCAGGTGTTCAAATAATTCGTAGAGGGCTTGCAGGCCACCAGCTGAAGCGCCGATGCCCACTGTTAGAATATGCTCATCACTGATAAGCGCGTCATCTTCGCTAACGGAATCTTCTTCGCTTTGGCACGGTGCTAACGCATCTGCTTGAGGTTGGCTTTTTTCGCTATTGTTCGCTGCATGGTCTTGTTCATGCGCTTCTTCATGCTCGTCTTTATTGCTCATCGCAGATTAGTGTCCATTCTATTTTAATTGTACTTGTAATTGTACAGATCGCATTCGTGGGATTGGGTATTTTACTGCTGAGGGCTAACTTGGAAAAGTCCGTGTTATCTGTCTGACTGCGGGGAGCAAGTATACTCAGTTATAAACATCATTTCATTAGTTAACGCAATGCTGATTTTAAACCGCACAGCATATGGGAATGTACGCGCAATAAGTTAGGTATTGCTCGCAAATTCGATTTTAAAATATGACCATTTCACTAGTCATAATTGTTAGCGCTGATAGTATTGCTAAAACAGAAAAGGCAGGCACGGGGGCCTGCCCCTACGGTGCGGGTGGGGCGTTGGATTTTGGGTAGGGCCTGCCCCTACTCCGGCAACTGCACCAATCTCCAATAGGAATCTATCAGTTCCATCAGGTCGACAAACTCACTGCCGACGGTGCTTTTAACAATATAACCAGCGACATTAAAACTATAGGCATTGACGATATCTTTTTCGGCATCGGAGGTCGTTAAGATAAACACCACTGTGGGTTGCAGGTCGGGATCTTTTCTTAGCTCTTCCAAAAATTCAATGCCATTCATCATTGGCATATTGATGTCTAATAAAATGAGATGGGGTTTGGGTATTTTTTCTCGACCGTTGGTGCCGCGCAATATATCGAGCGCCTCAAAACCATTGGACGCGCGATGAATCGGGTTGATCACTCTTAATTGTTTAAACGACCTTTTCACGGCCATTACATCGACATCGTCATCATCAACAATAATGATGGAAATATCCCGATAACTTTGTGGATCTATCATATCAATGCCCTACATTCATGTAGACGTACTATTGGACGAGCTGACCTTTTTTGGCCAGCGAATAATAAACATAGCACCGGTTGCAAATTCAGTGGCAGGTTGAACTAACACTTTTGCGCCGTGGTTTTCCAGGGTTTTTTTCACCACGGCCAAACCGATGCCCGCGCCTTCTAATACATCACGGGGTTTTAATGTTTGAAACATCTCAAATATTTTAGCGTAACACGCAGGTGGAATGCCTGGACCATCGTCTTGCACCGAGAATTGAATATATCGCTCAGTTTCATCCGTCGCGCTGATCAGAATATTGCCCTGCGGTTTATCATGATGTTTGACGCTATTGGTAATCAAATTGCGCAATACCAAATCGATTACGGCCCGCGGAGCCTGAATCCAGGGCAACTGGCCTTGCACTCGAACCACAAAACCCTGTGGCAGCTCGATCAGACGCAAACACCCATCGACTACCTCGTTGAGATCTACATTTTCAATCAGATTCTTGACCCGACCTATGCGCGAGTATTCCAACAACCCATTCAGCAACGCATCCATGCGATTTACGCGAGAAGTGATCAATGTCAGCTTTTCGTTCACCTCACTACTGAGCTGGCCTGCTGTGTCTTCTTTGATCCACTGCGCAAGATTTGAAATTGCTCGCAGCGGCGCGCGCATATCATGGGAGGCAATATAGACAAAGCGATCCAGTTCTTCGTTCACCACTTCCAGGTCCTGGGCATGTCGAGCGATCATTTTTAAATGGCTATTGCGCTCCGTCACATCACTCAAGGCAAATAGCTGCCAATGTTCATTTTTGGCGAGTGGCGCTTCGATCGTCGCCAGTCCCACTTCCACCACTATTTCGCTGCCATTGGCTAAACGCGCCGTCATTTCATAGGGTCGGTTAGATGTAGTATATTTACCCATGCCAAATTTATCCAGGACAGCCAGTGCTTTCTCGGAGAGTATCGGCAAGACATTTTCGATGGGCTGTTGATAGATCTCCTGTTCAGTAAATCCTAGCAGATTTAGCGCTTTTGCGTTAGCCAGGACGATATTTCCCGCGCGGTCCACCGCCAGCGTGGCAGTGGGTGCCGACACAATAAATTGGCGCAACTTTGCTGAATATTCTTCTAGCGCCAACACCATTTTATTAAATCGCCAGGCCAGATAACCCAACTCATCGCGGGTTTCAGTGGTGACTCGAATATCAAATTGGCCATCACCCACCTGCTCGAAGGCATGCACCAATTTATCGATACGATTAATCAGCGCGCTGACAATACGCCATGCCAACAATAAACTGATACTCAGCAGTAGAACGCCAATGAGCGACGAAAACTTGAGAAATTGATTGAGAAAATCCAAAGTATTATTCAGTGCGTTCGCGACATTGACATTGGCATCTTGCATTATTTGTTGGTCAAGGTGATCTTGAATAGCTTGGCCAGCTTGCAAGAGTTGCAGCTGGTGCGCCGCTGCCTTGTATTTTACTTCGAGTAATTGGTCCGAGCTGCGTTTGATCAGCTCGACTTTAGCAGCCAGTGCTTTTGCCAGCGGGTGATTAAACCGTGCGATTTTATCGGTTATCTCCACTATATAGGCATTCATCCGCAGACGAGCGCTAGGCCAGTCCTCGTCAGGGTTGATTTCTTTGGTCAATTCAACCTCAACAGCAATGATGTATTTATTAATTGAATCCAACAGCAGGGCGAAGGATTCATGTAATTCTTTGTCTGCCGGCAGTTGGCGTAGCGAGTCGGTGAAGCCGCTCTTCAGTTCGGTGCGCGCCACCAGATAATCATTGTAGTAGCGGTTATAACTCAATTTCGTCGCCACCAGATCTTCGGCTATTTGCAAAAATGTTTGGTAATCGTTGAGCAAGGGTTCGAGAATATGTTTTTCATTCTGTTGTCGATAGGTGGTATCGAACTGATCTTTTAATTTCGTAAAGCTATTTTCCTCCGTGAATAAGTATTCAACATAAGACCACTTGCCGGTAGTTAAATAACCCATGACATTGAAGCCGGTGGAGATAATATTGGCCTTCATGGTGAGGGCGATTTCATTGAGGGGCTGATTGACGGTGAGTAGTCGAGTCACATCGCCACGAACTTTACCAATTAAATAATAATTGATGCTGCCGGCAATCAATAACACGCCACTTAACAGAACGATGAGCATAATAAAGCGGAGCCGCAACGACTCTCCGCTTTGGACAAACTGATCTCTGCTGGAGTCAGCTTGGTTGATATTACTCTTGTCAGTCATTCGATTGCAGTTTTCTCGTTCCCACGCTCCCGCGCAGATTGTTATACACAAGTTTGCGGAGCCTGCTGATTAACCCCCTCTCCCTTTGGGAGAGGGCAGGGGTGAGGGTAAAAATGTTGAAAATATTACTGTAATTCGGCATATTTTACTCTACTAGCTCCGTTGCCCTCACCCTAACCCTCTCCCAAAGGGAGAGGGAACTGGTCCGTGCTATTTGCTAAAAATGCCCTATTTTATGGGCTAAAACGAGATGTGTGTAACGATCTGCGCGGGAGCGTGGGAACGAGTTACGGATTTGTCCTGCGGCTGCATGGCTCACTCGGTCGGGATAATCATGATGACTTTAACGCTATCGTCCACATCGGCTGCATCGATATACGCAATGCAGCTAATATTATTGACCACCAGTTTTTTCGCCTCCTCTGTGTTTCTCACAATTCTAGGTGGTAGCCCGCGGCCCGCAAATACCAGCTTTGACCAGAGCACTCGGACTTGTTCCGGTGATTTGTAAATGATGGTGCTATAGAATTTATTACTCAATGGGTTGTCGATGGTGAGATCTAAAGGGATAGCCTGAATATCATTAGGAAAAACCAAGAGCTCTCCCAGATAAGCGTTGCGCAAACTTTCTTTGGAAATAGTCTCGAGCGTATTATTTTTATTGATGATTACCGCAAGATCCGCGCGGGCAGTAAGAGACTGACCCATTGATAAAGTGGACGTGAAGAACAACATGACACAGAGCTGCCATGCTCTCTGCTTATGCGTCTGCCTAAAACCAGTTGGTCTCCACATCAGAACATGATTTAGTCTCTGCATCAGAACACCACATCCACAACAAATGTCAGCATGTCAACATTATCGCCGGGGTCCTTGGAAAACTGTCCTTTGGATTCATTGAAGTCATAAAAGTGCTGATAAGCAACTTTAAGGGCGATATTGGGGGATAAATTATAACGCACACCTAGAGTACCGGATTCTTGTTGACTTACTGCGCCAGCAACTGAGGCGGCATAGGGTTGATACTCTGGTATGCCACTCTGGGTGAGGGCGGCAGCCGTTTGATTGAAGCCTTCATCATCGGCGGTATAGCGTTTAGCGTAAGTATAATAAGGTAACCAAGGGCCAAACTGATAACCGACGCTGAGATAATGCGCGTGCGTGGCGTCGAATATACCAGTGAGTTGCGCAATAGATGCCTCTGCCATGACCCACCACTTGCCGTCGTCATAGGCGAAACCAAAGGTGGTAAAACTTGTTGGGTCATGATCAAGCACAAACTGTTCTTGATTGAGGCTGGCCAGCGCCTGATTGATCGCAGCGGCACCACCGCTGAAGTCCGTGCTTATATTGGCACTGTAATAACTCATGCGGGCCAACCAAGGTCCATTGGTCAAACGCAGACTTACACCTTTGGATTTATCGAGGGCGCCGACGGAGGTGCTGCGAGAGAGATAACCACGGCCATAGTAGCCCTGCAATAAAAGCCGCCAGGGGTCGCGAATAATTTCATAATTAACATCGAAACCTTCGTAATCATTGAACGAGGTGGAGTAAACTTCTTGTGGCGGTCTCACCCAGGGATAGGTGTAACCCACTTCAAGGTATTCTGAATTGATAAAGAAGGGCACTCGCAAACGCCCTGCCCTTAACGATAATCGCGGTTGCAGTTTGTAGTGCAAAAACGCCCAGGAAATATCGGCATCGAATTTATCATTGCCTCGACCTATAATTTGCACAACAAATTCTGCTTTGGGGCTGAGTAAAAAATCGGTTTGTATACCGACCACAGAATCATTTTGGGTATTGGGGTCTTCATTGATAGTTCCCCCAGCATAGGTCCCTTCTGTATCACTGACAGCGATCGCCGCAGAGGCGAAACCGTGAGTACTCATTTTAGTGCGAAGATTATCGGAAAAACTTTCGCCTAGGACGACCTCTGGGGCGGAGGATTCGGCGGCGGAGGATTCGGCGGCGGAGGATTCGGCGGCGGAGGATTCGGCGGCGGAGGATTCTAAAATAGTCTTTTTCAACTCGGTGTCAAGCGTCTTTAGCTGCTGTTCCAGTACTTTAATGCGCTGTTCGAGCTGGTCGGTTTTGCCGTTGTCTGATTCCGCTGCAGCTGACGCGGTGGCGAAAAATAAACTGCCCACGAGACTGCATACAAACAGCGAATTTTTTGATTTTATTTTCATATGCTAGTTCCGTTCTGTTTGATCTATGCGTTCCCACGCCCCGGTACACACTCCCTCTCCCTCTGGGAGAGGGCTGGGGTGAGGGTACTATGGGTGGGGGAAGAAGCCCTCACCCTAACCCTCTCCCAGAGGGAGAGGGGATCTCTGCTAGTGCTGCCTGGAGTAGACTAAAACAATCTATCAAGCCGACTCCGCGTAAGCGTAAAATGAAACGTGCTGCCCTCGCCCACCACTGATTCAACCCAGATTTGCCCGCCAAAATGTTCGATAATTTTTTTGGCAATACAAAGTCCCACGCCGGTATTCTCAATCACGTCGCGGGGCACTAGAGTGCTGAACATCTCAAATATTTTATTATAGTAACGTTGTGCAATCCCTGGTCCAGTATCCTTGACCGAAAAATGCCATTGGTGTCCCACGGCAACACAGTTTACCTCCACCTTGCCCTGCGGTTTGCCCATGTGTTTAATGGCGTTACCTAATAAATTCTGAAATACCTGTTCAATTTGAATCCGCTCACAATAGATTATTGGCAATTGTGTGCGAATTGAAATCTCAATCCCCGCTGGTGGTTGCAGCATTTCTATCACATCTTGCACGAGTTTGTGCATATCGACCGCTATGTGCTCCTCCGATCCACGCCCCACCCGCGAGTATTTCAACACACCTTCGATCAGCATGCCCATGCGCTTCGTGCGGTTCTGTAAAGCATCGAGGTTGTCTTTGGCATCGGCACTCAGAATCGCCACATTGTCTTTATAGATCCAGTCTGCCAGGGTGTAGATACCGCGTAAGGGCGCTTTCAAATCGTGAGAAACAATATAAGAAAAGTCGTCCAGTTCTTTGTTGCGTTTTAGCAACTGAATTTCAATCTGCTTTAAGTGCGATATATTGGATTCGAGCAACTCATTTTTCTCTTTTAATAAATCCTCGAGTTTTTTCCGCTCAGAGATATCGATGATCGAACTGATGACAAATTTTCCCTCGGGCGTTGTCAGTGGTGTTAAGCCGATCTCCAACGCGAACTCACTGCCATCGCGGCGCCGGCCATACAATTCACGCCCCACCCCCATTGCTCGGGTCTGCGGATGGGCGACAAAATTGTTGCGAAAACTGCCATGATTTTCTCGGTACCTTTCGGGCACCAGCAGATCGATCGACTGGCCAATTAATTCTGCTCGCCCGTAGTCAAACAATCGCTCGATGGCTTCGTTGACCAACACAATAATGCCGGCGGAATCAATCATTAATATGCCACTGGGTGAAGCCTCCAGGGCGAGTCGAAAGCGTTCTTCGGTGGTGGCTGACTCAGTATATTGCATCCGGTTTACTTCGTAGGATGGGTGGAGCGAAGCGTAACCCATCATATTCAATGAGCTAAAAATGATGGGGTACGCTTCGCTCCACCCATCCTACAACACCCTTTACAGCGGCAGCGGCTCCTGAAACAAAAATCCCTGCGCTTGATCGCAGCCCATCTCCTTCGCCAGCTGTAATTGTCGTTCGGTTTCAATACCCGTGGCGATGGTGCTAATCGACAGCGCGCGGGTAATCTTCATGATGCCATCCAGTTGCCGATGATCCTTTTGACTATAAGGTCGCATTACCCTTGGGTCGAGTTTTACTTTTTTGATCGGCAAACGCGCCAATAAATTGGTTGAAAAAGGCGTTACACCGAAACCATCCAGAATGCATTCAACATTGTTGTTAATAAGATATTCCACCGATGCTTCTGTCGCTTTAACGTGAGTATCAAACGCAGCTATCGGAATCTCAATGCACATATTAGATAACACTAGCCCAGATTCCAAAATATTGCCCAGCAATGCCTCGACCTGACTTTTATCAATACAATGTGATTTACCAATATTAATAGAGATTTTTTGCATTGCTGGCAGTTTACCGCCATTTAACAAATCGAAGTGCTTTTCCAAGTACCGTGCAATGATATGTTGGATAAGACTGTTCTCGAGTTCGTGGCGAAACACCACGGGCAAAAACTGATTGGGCTCCAAAAACCCGTGGCGCGGATGCTGCCAACGCGGCAATAATTCCATCATCACCGGTTGATGCGTCGTTAGATCGATCACCGGCTGATAGTAAACCTTGAGATGATCTTCATTGATGGCGTGATTAAACTCATCAATAAATAACTTACTGCGCTGCAATTCCAACATGTTATCGGAATAGGGTCGGTAGGTTTTTTTACCCGATGATTTCGCCGCATACATCGCCTGATCGGCCTCGGCCAGAATATCTTTAAAACTTTTGTGAGTCTCATTATAAAACGCCAAGCCAATTGAAGCGCTTAAATCGCAAATATAGTGGTCCACAACAAATTCACGGGCCAGTGCAATCAATATCTTTTGCACAACCATATGCCCTTCAGCCGTAGTTACACGTTCTAAAATAAGGGTGAATTCATCGCCGCCCAAACGGGCAACCGAATCGCTGGTGCGCACGCAAGCGCTGATCCGCGCGGCAAATTCAATCAGCGCCTTGTCACCTATATCATGCCCATATTGGTCATTGATGTATTTGAAATTATCCAGATCTATGTAGACAACGGCAAAGTTTTGCTTATAACGGCGCGCATATTCCCACACATGCTGAATACGATTGAAAAAAAGATGGCGGTTCATTAAACCGGTGAGCGAATCAAAATGCGCGAGATGCTGCAGGTCTTTGGTTTGCTGGTAATCACGGCGCGCGTAACGGATACAACGTATTAACAATGATCGAGTCAATTCATCTTTAGGGAGGTAATCGGCAAAGCCGTACTCACAGGCTTTGTGATCCAGCTCCGGGCTATCATAGCCGGTGAGCAGGATCAGCGGCGTGTCGCAATCCTGCAACCTGATCCACTCCACAACATTAAACGCCGTGATCCCTTGCAACTGATAGTCGAGGAAAATCAGATCGAATGATTTGGTGGCAAACAATTGTTTAAATTCATCGAAGGTTGCAGCCTGGGTAAACTTATAGGGTTCATCAGCCAACAATCTTACTAACTGTTTGCGGTCAATCTCATCATCATCTAGCAGTATGCACTCGAGCGCCCGCGTGGCTTGAGAGATTTCGTTATCTAAACTCATCATTTGCATTTCACCGGTATGCTCATCGACAATAATCATTTCACAATCGTTTCGCTCGAGAGCATTATTTTTAAAAAAGGCATTCCCTTCGCCCATGATATTTACTTTTTCAATGATCTGTTCTTGATTAAAAAACTTATCAAAGACGTTCATTTTTCCAAAGCACCCTTTAATCACTTTTTAATTAAAAATATTCGTATACAAAATTTCATGCGTTTTGACAATACAGGCTTTTCAAGAATACGGATAAGGGTCGCAAATAACAATATGAACATAACAATAAATCGTACTTAATTAATCAGCGGCAGCGCAATAAATTCCAAGCGGTAATCATGTTCTGAATTAAGCAGTTGTTTGACGAGTGACACTAATAAAGAAAGATGCATTCCATTGCTCTCCACTAATAATCTTGCAGGTGTAATATTGAAGCGAACTACAAAGCGAACGACGAAAAGCTATGGGTGATATTTATTGTAACAGGTTTAAAAGTGCAATATTCAAAAGTACAGCGCTTAAAAGTACAATGCTTAAAGGTACTGACATACTTCTTTCTGTACAGAGTGATTAGAAAACATCTAGTCACTATTCTTGAGACTCAGCTCACAGCATTGCTCTCAACATTGCTCTCAACATTGCTCTCAACATTGCTCTCAACATTTATCTGCTCATAAGTCTAAGCCAGCAATGTCTAAAAATCAGTTAATATTCTCGGTTGAAACTGAAGCGAAACACTGGGTAAAAATAGAGTGTAGTACTCTCGATTCAGGTTGTGGAATCTATTCTGCTCGAAGGTATTTTTCCACATTTTTTTTAAGAAATTTCATTGTTATATCATTAGAAAGCTAAATTAAATACTTTATGCTTTTATACTGCACAGCTGAATTCGCACATATGTTATAGCTTGTGCTATTGAGCTGATGCTCTACATTCTTGTTCCAACATCGTTAGCAATAAAAAATATCGCTTTTCATAACACTTGGCGTTTTTGCACAAATATATTTAATTTCCGGAATGCCAGAGGGCGTCATGCAATAGCCACAGCCTGCGCTACACTTGCTACTTTATCATGGCGTCCTTTCAAGAGCGTGAAATGAAATGTACTGCCCTCACCCATCACTGATTCGACCCAGATTTCTCCACCAAAATGTTCGATAATTTTTTTGGTAATGCAAAGTCCCACGCCGGTGTTCTCAACTACATCGCGCGGCACCAAGGTGCTAAACATCTCAAATATTTTATGGTAATAGCGCTGTTCAATCCCCGGTCCCGTGTCCTTAACTGAAAAATGCCAATGTTGGCCCACGGCAACACAATTCACTTCCACTGTGCCCACTGACTTGCCCATGTGTTTAATGGCGTTACCCAACAGGTTCTGAAATACTTGTTCAAGTTGAATTCGGTCGCAGTGGATTACCGGCAATTGGGTGCGGGTGAAAATCTCAATCCCCGCGGGTGGCTGTAACATTTCTATCACATCTTGCATGAGTTGGTGCATATCAATCGCCACGGTTTCCTCTGCGCCACGCCCCACACGCGAGTACTTTAATATACCCTCAATGAGCATACCCATGCGTTTAGTGCGTTTCTGTAAAGCGTTGAGATTTTGTTTGGCATCGGCACTTAGAATCTCCACATTATCGTTGTAGATCCAGTCCGCCAGGGTATAGATGCCGCGCAAGGGCGCTTTCAAATCATGGGAAACAATATAAGAAAAGTCATCCAGTTCTTTGTTGCGTTTGCGCAACTGTATTTCCATCTGTTTTAAATGCGTAATATTGGTAAAGGTGCCCACCAGACGGTAATACACTCCCTCTTTATTTTTATACGCCTTACCTTGGCAGATGGTCCAAACTGTAGTGCCCTCTTTATGTAAAAAACGCACTTCCTGCCAAAAGGGTGAGTCGGCATTACTGTCGAGATGACGCGCCAGATTTCTCAGTACCCGAGATAAATCGTCAGGATGTATCAATGCCTGCCAAACGGGGGATTGCTCGGGCAGATCATCGAATTGATAACCGAGTAAGGCTCTAAATCGTTCACTGAGAAACTCCTCCTCCTGATTGATGAGATCCCACTGCATCCAGCCATCGTTGGTCTGTTCCAGGATATATTCGAGCAACTCATTTTTTTCTTTCAATAAGTCTTCCAGTTTTTTTCGCTCAGTAATATCAATGACAGAACTGATAACAAATTCGGCCTCTGGGGTTGCAGCGAAACTGATACCGACATCCAAGGGAAACTCTCGCCCGTCCTGCGTAAGCCCGTGCATGTTTAAACCCCCAGGAGCGCGTCGCGCCCCCGAGGGCGATTTTTTATAGAATGGGATGAGCTCTTCTAGCTTGCGGCCAATCAGTTCACCCGCAGAATAATCAAACATGGTTTCTGCGGCAGAGTTGGCAAACATAATACGACCCTGCAGATCAGAGCCGATCAACCCCGATGTGGAGGCATTTTGAATGGCCAGCAATTGCTGCTGCAAGAGCGAGACGCGCAGATAATAATTGACAGCGACCGACAGAAAAATTGCCATCAGCATACTCGCGAGCAATATCGATATTGCATACTCGCTATTAACACTGGCAATCGTTGCGTCCGCAAAGACATCGGTCTGTTGCTGCCAGAGCTGGCGCATTTGATGTTGTTGGGCAATTTGCATAGTGAAATAATTAAACAATGCCATGCCAAAACCAAACGCCAATACCGCGAGCGAGATGATAAAACGGCGCTCGTTACCGGTGAGTGGAACACTCAACCAGGCGAAACCCAGCAGGGTCAAGCTCACCAGCGTAAGACCCACACAGGAGTGCGGTGCCATGCGCGTGAGTTGTCCCCACTCGTAATTAGTGGGGACATCTATTATGTACCCTAACAACGGAACAAAGCCCAATATGGTGATCACCACACCAAACATCCAATAGCGGAATTGAAAGCGTCGCAACTGCACATGCCATAATTCGAGGATAAACAACAGACCGATAAGCGTAAAACTCAGCGCTGAATTCGGCGACATGCGCCCTGGGTGGGCGGTATGAATTGCCTGCCCTACATCCATGAAGAGTTGATCGATACCGATATTCACGCCGACCAGATCTTGCAAGAGCGTAATGAAACTGATGCCTGATAAAAGACAACCCAGTAGACTACACAGCCGTCGATGACGGTGGAATAAAGCCAACAAGCCTAAACCGGTGAGAACAAACCCCACAGCCGTGTTGTAGCGCATCGGCAAAAAAGTGGAATGAAATTGAATTAATAATTGGTTATGTGTGTGCCAGCCAAAAATGACGACCGAGCCGAGCAGACAGATACAAAAAACTGCAATGTGGAGTAGTTGCCACAGTAGAGGTGAGTCCTCTGTTCTGACAACGTCCTCTGTGACAACGTCCATTGTTCTCAAATTTATTCCCATCCGAAGAAACTGTTTAGCCTGTAGCCTAGATGTGGATGGGTGAAGCGAAGCGTAACCCATCAATTTCAATTAACTTAAAAATGATGGGTTACGCTTCGCTCCACCCATCCTACGCACTGCCAATCGCGCGCAAAGCTACTGTCGCAAATAAAGAGCGATCTAATTAATTCCCTCTCCCAGAGGGAGAGGGAATCTGCGAGCTATTTTCGCGACTGTAGCTTTGGCCGCGATTTAAACTTTTTATCATCTCAAACACTCAGCGCCTTTAAAAATTCTGGCGCTCTCAAACTCTCTAGACTGTCAAGATCTTTACCACAAGCGACATATTGGGTGATCTGACCCTGCTCGTCGATCACCGGCGCAATACTGATTGCTTCGCGATACAGCTGCCCATTCTTCTTACGATTGACCATGACATTGCGATACACCTCGCCGCGCCTAAGGGTGTCCCACATCTGTTGGTAAAACACCGTATCCTGATTGCTAGATTTAACGAGTTGCGGTGTTTTGCCGATGACTTCTTCCCGTCGGTAGCCGGTGATTTTCTCAAACGCAATGTTGACATAATTGATGATACCGTTGGGGTCGGTGATGTAAATCGAGTCATCGAGTTGCTCAAGGCTGCGCGAGAGCTTACGCAGCGCAACTTCGGCCTGCTGACGTTTGTTGGTTTCGGCGGCGAGCGCCGCGACATGTTGTTCCACCAAACTGGCGAGATGTTTCTCGTGGCGTTTAATGGCTTGCAGCTTATGGAACAGGTCGATGAACATCGTGACCTTAGAGTAAAGCATATCGGGAATCAGCGGTGTGAAGATAAAATCCACGACCCCCAGCGCATACCCCTGCTGCATATCCGTTTCAGCGCGGGAATAGGCCGTGACAAAGATTATCGGTGTCGCTGCCGATTGATCGCGACTGCGGATCAGCTTCGCCGTTTCAAAACCATTCATGCCCGGCATCTGCACATCCATCAGGATCACCGCAAACTCATTGTCCAGTAAACAGCGCAACGCGTCGCGCCCGGATTGGGCGATGACAATGTTTGGGGTCAGGTTTTCCAGAATCGACACTATAGCCAAGCGTTTGGCCGGGTGGTCATCGACCACCAGGATATTTGCGTTATTGATTTCCATTGCTCTGTCCGTAATTTCGGTTTTTCATATTTCGTCACATATCCAATGACTGATCACGTATGCGTTGCTCTTTACAAAGAACAACGCACCACCATCAGCCGTAGGATGGGTGGAGCGAAGCGTAACCCATCGAACCCAATTTCGGGAAAAATGATGGGTTACGCTTCGCTCCACCCATCCTACAAATAAGCAAAAAACTAAATGCAGTATTGCCCGCTCCCAAAGGGAGAGGGCATCTGCGACTCAGCGATACAACCAAACACGCAGCAGCGACAACAATTGCTCGGTGTTCAGCGGTTTCGTAATGTAGTCCGACGCGCCCGCCTCGATGCATTTTTCACGGTCGCCTTTCATGGCTTTCGCCGTGAGCGAAATGATCGGGATGGACTTGAACTCGGCGAGTTTGCGCATCTCGCGTATAGTTTCGTATCCGTCCATCTCCGGCATCATGACATCCATTAACACGGCGTCGATCTCCGGTGTGTTGATCAGTAGGTCGATCCCATCTTTGCCGTTCTCAGCGGAGAACACTTTCATCTGCTGGCGTTCCAGCACTGCCGTTAAAGAGAAAATATTCCTCACATCATCATCGATGACCAGTATTTTTTTGCCGACCAGCGCCGGATCCATTTTGTGTAGCTGGGTCAGGATTTTGCGTTTTTCTTCGGGCAGATCAGTCACGACCCGGTGGAGAAACAGCGTCACCTTATCCAACAACTGCTCGGGTGAGCGCACGTCTTTGACCACCACCGACTTGGCAGATTCACTGAGTTGGTTTTCCTCTTCCGGCGTGAGATCCCTCGCGGTATACACAATGATTGGCAAAGACTGCTGACTGGGATCTTGTTTGATTTCAGCCAGCAACTCAAAGCCAGTGGTATCCGGCAGCCCGAGATCCAACACCATGCAATCGAAGGAGTTCTGGCGCAGCGCGACGAGCGCGGTAGAACCGTTCTCCACGGAAGTGATGTGCACATCATCGTCACTGATCAGCTGAATAATATGCTCGC
>OBEQ011421283.1_pt1 | contig 21680 bp, 19 predicted proteins | sample 1670901 | NCBI WGS metagenome assembly OBEQ01 (sample SAMEA104232315, study PRJEB22302) | groundwater metagenome | biome: forest; feature: aquifer; material: groundwater | place: USA | collected 2011-08-07 | depth 5.4 m
ATTTTCCAGATTATTGACGTTTTAAGATCGTGTAACTGTTATGAGAAGAGTCTTAATCATTAAAACATCGTCCATGGGTGATGTTATTCATACCCTGCCGGCCCTGACAGATGCACAGCGGTTGCTGCCTGGCATTTTGTTCGATTGGGTGGTTGAAGAAGGCTTTGCTGAAATTCCCAGTTGGCACCCGGCGGTCGATCGAGTGATTCCGGTGGCTATTCGCCGCTGGCGAAAAAATATTGTCAGAAGCCTGCGCGGTACCGAGGTCAGACATTTTAAAGCAGAACTTGCGCGACATCATTACGATCTGGTGATTGACGCGCAAGGCTTAATGAAAAGCGCCTGGATTACTCGATTCATCAATGCACCCTGTGTCGGTTACGACCGGCGTTCGGTGCGCGAATCTTTCGCCTCTATGGCCTACAAACTGAAGGTACCTGTGTCGCGTGATATGCATGCGGTAGAGCGCACCCGCGAACTATTTGCAGCTGCACTTAATTATCCCAAACCCGTGCTTGTCGGCGAGTATCAGCTGGATAAAAAGAGTTTTAGAGCTTTTGACCCCGCCGAGCGATCTTTGGTTTTTATTCACAGCACCACACAAAGCGATAAGCATTGGCCAGAAGTCTACTGGCGGAAATTGTGTGAGCTGACAACCGCAGAGGGTTACACAGTCAATTTACCCTGGGGAACCGAAGCGGAAAAAGCCCGTAGTCTGCGGCTGGCGGCTGGCTTGAACAATATAGAGGTGCTACCAAAACTCAATTTAAAAAGTATTGCCTCTGTGCTAAATCAAGCTACGGGTGTCGTCAGTGTTGATACCGGATTGGGTCATCTTTCTGCAGCACTTGATAAACCTACGGTGTCACTTTATGGGCCCACCAGTCCCAAACTGATCGGCGCTTACGGACAAAACCAAGTCCATCTTTCAGCAAAAAATATCACCTCGCTGCGGGCAATCGCTCCCGGAATAGTGCCGGAAGTGTTTCAGTATTTAACACCTGATATTGTGTTTGCTGCGTTGCAATCGCTGCTTAACAGAAATGAAACCTTAGATCAGAGTTAGTTTTTTTATCGCATCAACAATATCATAGCGAGTAATAATCGCAGGATTTTTTTGCTTTTTACGTTGGTCTTTAGTGCGATGAATGATTTGGAAAGGACGCTCTGTTGTTAAAGAGATAACTTTTTGAATGATCTCCTGGTTATTATATTCAGCTAACATAAGGCGTATTATTGTATCGATCTGTTCCCTGCCGAAGTCCGTGCAGATGCGTCGACAAAAGGTTGCGATCTCTTGCGCGATAGCAACGACAATGGTTTTCTCTTTTACCCGGTGTTCAAAATCGATATAGAAGAATTCGTGATCCTTGATGAGGATATTGTCGGTGTTCGGATCGGTATGAATTAAGTGTAAATCACTTAAATCCAGTGCAAGTTGATGGCGTTTTGCGTTACATCTAAATATCTGCGTCAATAAACTTAACTTTTCATCGTCAGTAATGGACGACTGTTTTAAGTATTCACTTAGGGCTTGGCCATCAATGTATTCCATCAATAGGTAGGGTTGTTTTACTGGTGGAATGTCAATTTGAAACGTGTTGGGTACCGGAAACTGGTGATAACGCCAATGCGCTAATTTAGTCTGTTCCATCTCTTGACGTAAAATAGCATGATTGCCGATATAGGTTTTTAGCAGGAAGGATTTATCGTCCAGCTTGGCAATAAATAGTTCGCTTTCAGTAAAGCGTTTGGGGTGGAACGGTGTTATCAGCATTCATTGATACAAGCTATTTAGGGCGCTCATTACTTAGAGCAAAGGAGTAGTTTTCTTTTCTTCTGTTTGGGATCATCTTCAGAACTAGCACTTAAAAGATCTACTTTAGAGTAACATTTTTGCAGATAAGCAACTTGTTCATCTTGTTGTTCGGTACTGCCGTTGGTTTCAAACAATAAACTGTCGGACGATTTATAAGTGAAGTCGATAACGTCTTTCCAGTTTTTCAGCCACATGCAGACCGAAAGCAAAAAACAAATATCGACATTATCGTCGATGAGTAGATCGCTAATGTAGTCCAGTCGCTCCGCTTGCAAGTCAAAAACATAAAAATCGAGATGGGTCGCTTTTTGATTGGAGCGTATGCGATTTGCGACATTAACCATTCTTGCGTCATAGTCGATACCGATACCATGTTTAATCCTATCGGCAATTTCGAATAACATTCCGCCTTGATTACACCCAATATCTAAGACCGTCTTGCCCGTAAAGTCATAGGGCACATTGCTAAATCTTTGTTGTGGATCGCGTTGGCCGCGAAGGCGTTTACCTTTCAGATTGAATGAATGATATCCGACATCAAATTCACCGCCGTCATAAGCGGATGTACTGCGTTTTGTATAATTCAATAAATTTATTATCTTGCGCGTGTCTTTATCCAGCCCGTCTATTTCTTCCTCGAAAACGTTTAGCCGTTCAATTTGATCAACAACTTTTTGTTTTCTGCGTTTTTTAAGGAGTTTTCTGAGCGACATGCGAGTATGGCCAATAAAGTTATTTGAGATGGGTGTGAGATCGAGTAAGTGCATTTGTCAGCGGAATATAACACAAAGGGAGTGGCATTCAAATTGCCAATCAGTGAGTTACCTTGTGCTAGTTCTATTCATTAGCCTGGTCTGTACCCACAGGATCAACCTGGTTTTCTTGGATTATTTTTTCCCGCGACTGATCATGAAATCGATTGGGATTCTCGATATAGTCACGGCGGCGATAAATAGCGTAATAATGGTCACGATTATTTTTAAAGGTTACTAATGGTTCCAACATATTATCCCAGAGAGCTTTGAACTGCATGTAGCTTTCCTCATTCTCCTTACCGGCCATGACAAAGTAATCGGCCTCGAAGGATTTAAATGAGAACTCCTTCTCCCCGTATTCTAAAGCGCGGTAGAAATTGATGACATTATCCCAGTTGACGTTGGCGTCTACCATGTAGGCTGTTTGGACATGATTAGTTATCAATATTGCGTCTGCGGGAAGATTTTGTTTGAGCCAAGCTATGCCTTGTTCCATATCTGATTTGTCGGAGCCGTAAGAATAGAAAAGCGTGACAAAAAAGTAGAGGCCAACCAGTCCCGTTATCCAATTAAACGTTTTGCCACGATTTCTCTCCAGCATGATCGTGTAAAAAAGATAAAGTGCCTGGGGCGTTAGCAGCAATAACAAGAGATCTAGAGCTAAAATGTAACGTCCCGCCACGAAGCGGCTTATAAAAATCCATGCACTGAGTAATACGAAAAAACCCAAACAGGCAGCAAGGTAAATGGGCGCGATTTTTTTTGGCAGTGGCCGAAACTTATGTTTTATTGCGAACAGTAGGAGCGCTGTATAAGGCAATGTCAACGTGGAAATAATTTCGAAAATGAGTATGTACGACAAGCTCACAATAAAGATCTGTGGGGCAAAATCTTCAGAAAATGAGTTAAGTACTTGGGTTCTTAATGCCTTTATCACATCGTCGTAATTATAATTTACACCTAGGTGGTAAAATCCCAGGTTGTCGCTGGTAACTTTATCAATTGATGACATTAATGTCTGAGAGCCAACTCCATCGATGATGAAGGCGATTAAGACAATAATAAGCGGTAACAGATAGAGTTTCGCAAACAGCTTGGTGCGTAATTTAATATCGAATTCTCGGATAAAGAAAAAACTGAGCGGGACAAAAAAAAGCACAATGCCTTCCGTTCTGAACAGAGCTGCGGCGATGGTAGTGATTGGCCAATAGATAAATGCGAAAGAGGATTTTTGTGTTTCAACGAAACGTATTAAACATAGAATGGACGCCAGCATAAATGCCCAAAAACCGTAATCTCGGATAATGAATGCGATGTACTGGTTTAAATTAGTGAACAACAGAATGATAATGGCAGCGAGAAAACTTATGGTAGGACGTGGATCAAAGGCTCGCACGATGGTGATAAAACAAAAAATTATGAGGGCGTTGCAAAGAATATTGATGAGGTAGCCCACATTCAACACGCTGATCGAAGAAATATGACTTAAACTCGCTAAAAGTATGGGGAAAAAAGGTCGTTCATAGATTGCAACTGAGCTCGAATAGCTTTCATTTAAGTAGTTTTCTGCAGCTCTGAGATAAGTAACGGCGTCACTGTTGATCACGGGATTGAGGTGGATGTTAATGAGTGACACCATCACGCTCAGCAGTACGGCGTATGGCCGAATGTCAGTCTTAATAAAACGCTTAACCCATTCGTCTAAAGGTGTTGATCGGTTGTGCATTACTGTTAATTAGCCTGTTTTACCGGATATTATCTGATGATTATTAATAAGTGATGCTAAGCATTTTGAGAAACTGAGAGCACTAAGTTTATAGCGCTCGAAGTCCAATGTTGCGCTCTGTTGACGAGGTTTCAATTTTTCAATGCTCAGAAACTTCCAGTACTTTCAAATCTTCTTGTCTCTCAAATTTTATAGTACTCTCGATACCACTCAACAAATTTTGCCACACCGGTTTCAATCGGCGTTGCTGGCTTATAGCCGACGTCATTGATGAGTGCATCAACATTTGCGTAGGTATCTGGCACATCACCCAGTTGCAGTGGGAGAAGATTTTTTTCCGCTTTTTTACCGAGGCACTCTTCCAATACTTCAATGTAGCGCAGAAGGTTTACCGGGTTGTTGCTGCCGATATTGTAAAGTCGATAGGGTGCATTGCTGGTAGCCGCATCGGGCTGGGCGCCACTCCAATTGCTGTCGGGCTGTGCGATATGATCCAGCGTGCGGGTAACGCCTTCGACAATATCGTCAACATAGGTAAAGTCGCGACGATGGTTGCCATAGTTGAAGACGTCGATGGGTTCGCCGGCGAGAATTTTTTTGGTGAACAGAAACAGCGCCATGTCGGGCCGACCCCAGGGTCCATAAACGGTAAAAAATCTCAGCCCAGTCGTTGGCAATTTGAATAGATGACTATAAGTATGCGCCATCAGCTCGTTGGCTTTTTTTGATGCCGCATAAAGACTCACAGGATGATCAACACTGTGACTGACGGAGAAGGGCATATTTGTATTGGAGCCATAGACCGAGCTGCTCGAAGCGTACACCAAGTGTTCAACATTGTAGTGTCGGCAATTTTCGAGAATATTCATAAAGCCAACGATATTGGCGTTTATATAGGCGTGGGGATTTTCCAGTGAGTAACGCACCCCGGCTTGGGCAGCGAGATTCACTACACGTTCGGGTTTGTGATCCTGGAAAACTTTTTCTAAGCCCGACTGATTTTCCAGGTCCATGCGAATATCAGTGAAGTTGGCTTTTTTTGTGAGTCGAGCGAGTCGGGCATGTTTGAGGCTGACCTCATAATAATCGTTCACATTATCGACCCCAATCACTTCATCGCCGCGATCGAGCAATTTGTGAGCGAGAGTGGAACCAATGAAACCTGCTGTTCCAGTAATGAGTACTTTCATTAAGCGATCTCCTCGAGTGCTTATTTGTTTTAAACCGAACAAAGGGAATAAATAAAAATGGCGGCGCAGTTAGAGAAAGTTATTCTACCTGAATTAAATCTTTAGGTTGAGTCTCATTGTTTGGCAATTTTGTTCGTCAATTTAATTCGGCAAATTTGTTGAACTCAAAAACTCAATTGTAGAAGTATTTGATTTGAACACCACAAGATCTGCGCGCAGTTAAGTAAACACACATAATCTAATTTTTCCGAGTAGTCGACGACTAGATTGATTTTTGCGAACTGTTTTCTTTCTATTCAATTCACAAAAGGTCAGAATAATTTGATCTGGCTTTTTGCTGGTGGGATCAGTAGAATCGCTGGTTCATTTTTTAGCCGAAATAATCAGTGAGTCCAGAGAGTCGATCCTGAATTTAGGTTCAGAATTTAGACATGGGCAAAATCTTCTCCAGGTAAAATCAAATTCATGCAAGAAGCACAGTTATTTGAAAAGCTGTTCGATGCGCCGGTTGAGCAAAAAAATACTGGGCAGAAAGTGCGGGCATCAAACGCGGCTCGCCCGCTGCGTATCTGTCTATTGGGTTATCGCAGCAACCCCTACGGCGGTGGCCAGGGAATATATATTAAGTACTTGAGCAAAGCGCTGGTAAATGCCGGTCATTCAGTCGATGTCATCTCTGGAGAGCCCTACCCTGAATTAGACCCGCGAGTTAACTTGATTAAAATGCCCGGTCTAAATCTCTACGAAAAAATTCCTCATCATATAACTGCATTGCGCCCACACCATTTTAAATCCTTAGCTGATCTGGTGGAGTGGGCGTCGATGGCATCGGGAGGATTTTCCGAGCCCTATGCGTTTGGGCGACGTGCAGTAAGTTATCTGAAAGAACACGGCGATAAGTACGATCTGGTACATGACAATCAGAGTTTGTGTTACGGCTTACTCAAGCTACAAAAGATGGGCATTCCTACGGTCGCCACTATCCATCACCCGATTCAGCATGACCTAAAAATTGCATTGGATGCTGCGCCCTGGTGGTGGAATAGATTGATGATCCGCCGCTGGCATTCTTTTTTGCGTATGCAATCCAACGTAGTGAAACGCTTGAAACATATTGTGACGGTTTCTGAAAGTTCACGTGGCGATATTGCGCAAGCCTTTAAAATTGCCGCAGAAGACATTAGCTTGGTCTACAACGGCATCGACACCGAAGTGTTTCGTCCTTTGCCGGGCGTAGTGCGCAAACCTTTCCGCCTAATGGCTACGGCATCCGCAGACCAGCCTTTGAAGGGATTAAAATATCTCATCGAAGCTATGGCAGATTTAGTGACACGTTTTCCAAAAATTGAATTGCTGGTGATCGGTAGACCCAGACCCGGCGGCTATATCGAAAGATTGATTCAGCGCTCGAATCTTCAAGATCGGGTGATTTTTAAATCTGGCATTGATACCGAAGAGCTGGTTCGGTATTACGCCGAGTGTTCCATTGTCGTCGTACCTTCTCTATATGAAGGATTTGGTTTACCGGCAGGTGAGGCAATGGCCTGTGGTACACCGATTATTTCGACCACAGGTGGTGCTTTACCGGAAGTAGTGGGTGATGCCGGCGTGCTAGTGCCACCGGCAGATCGCCATGCATTAGCGCAAGCCATCGCAGTGCTATTCGATAGTCCTGCAGAGCGCGAAGTGTTAGGCATTGCAGCGCGACAACGTATTCTGGAAAAATTTTGTTGGAATGTGGCCGCCCGACAGATGACCGCTTATTACAATCAGATGTTAGGCCTTAGGAAGTTTTAGGTATTGGTAAATCTTTAATGACAACAACACAACAACGACAACCGCGAAAAATAAGTACGTAACCATGCAAACAGTAGATTTCGACATTTTTAAATTAGCGTCTGGCGACCGCGTATTGGATCTGGGCTGTGGCGAAGGCCGGCACGCGCTGTTGGCCTATCTCGCGAAAAATGTCGAATCTGTCGGCGTGGATTTAAGTCATGCTGATTTAATCACAACACACGAAAAATATAAGATCTTTGCTGAGCCTGGTAACAGCCATAAAACCTTTAAGTTATCCCAGGCCAACGCGCTGCATTTGCCCTTTGCAGACAATACCTTTGATAAAGTCATTTGTTCCGAGGTGCTGGAACATATTCCGGATTATCGCGCGGTACTAAAGGAAATTGATCGGGTGCTAAAACCCGGTGGCATTTTTGCTGCGAGTGTTCCAAGATTTATGCCGGAGAAAATTTGTTGGCTGTTGAGTGATGAGTATCATGCCAACGAAGGTGGACATATCCGTATATTCAAAGAAAATGAATTGCGTAAAGATATCGAACGCCTCGGCCTGCGTCATTATCATCGCCATTGGGCACATGCACTGCATGCACCATTTTGGTGGCTCAAGTGTATGTTATGGAAGACTCAGGATGAGTCACTCCTCATCAAAGCTTATCATCGATTGTTGGTTTGGGACTTAATGTCGCGTCCTCTAATCACTCAATCATTAGAAAAATTACTCAATCCGCTTATAGGAAAGAGCGTGGTTATGTACTTCGAGAAAGGAGTGGCAATGTGAGCGGACTTTATCTTTCAAAGGGACTTTTCCCCACCGAACTCTTTCGGCCAACCATAGAGTATATTCTTGAAAATCAGCAAAACGACGGCGCTATTGCCTGGTTCCCCGGCGGTTTCACAGATCCCTGGGATCATACTGAAGCGACTATGGCACTGAGTATCGCCGGTGAATATCGGAGTGCAGAGCGCGCTTATTATTGGCTTCGCGATACGCAGTTGCCTGACGGAAGTTGGTGGATTCACTATCGCGATGGCGCTGTCGATAATTACGATCGACGCGAAACCAATTTTGTGGCCTACGTCGCTACCGGCGTGTGGCATCATTATCTCATTAGCGAAAATAAAACCTTTCTTGAAACCATGTGGCCGGTGATAGAAAAAGCCATAGAGTTTGTTTTAAATCTGCAAACACCGACGGGAGAAATTTATTGGTCCGTCGACAAACACAGTAAACCGATGCGCGATGCGCTCGTCACCGGTTGTAGCTCTATCTATAAAAGTCTTGAATGCGCACTCAATATTGCGACCACGCTCGGCTTTAGTCGCCCCGACTGGTATTCCAGCCGTTTGCGTCTCGGCAATACGCTCCGTCATCACCCAGAATGTTTTGATCGCACCTGGGAAAGCAAAGAACGTTTTTCCATGGATTGGTTTTATCCCGTTTTGTGTGGCGTGTTACCAAAACCACAGGCCCTCGAACGGATAAAACAAAAGTGGGACATCTTCGTGGTCAAAGAAATGGGTTGTCGTTGTGTTTCCGATGAGCCCTGGGTGACGGTGGCTGAATCCTGCGAACTCACTATGGCACTCTTGGCCGCTGGCGATCATGCGCGGGCAGTGATGTTATACAGCTGGCTACATCAGTGGCGCGCTGAAGATGGATCCTATTGGACTGGTTATCAATTTGTTGAAGATCTTCTTTGGCCGGAAGAAAAGCCCACCTGGACTGCCGGTGCGATTTTATTAGCCGCCGATGCTTTAACTGAACATACACCGGCTGCCAAATTGTTTACTGAAGTGCGGCTCTTAAATCCTGCAAAAGGCACCGAGCGTGTTAACGGTGGGAAGTTCTTCGAACAATCCTGAGGCTTTGGCTAATTTCCAGATTTCGTAGGGGGCTTGGCCGCCGTCGGCGGGATTGGGGAAAATATCATGTATCGCCAATATACCGCCTGAAACAATATGCCCTGCCCAACTGCGATAATCACATAGCGCCGCAGCCAGGCTGTGACCACCATCGATAAACACCATGCCCAAAGGTGTTCCCCAAGAACGCGCCGCAAGGCCTGATGACGCGACTACAGGAATTACCGTATCTTCTAATTTTGCTTTGCGCATGGTCTGTCGAAAATGCCAAAAGCTATCGACTAATTCGGCTTTATCATCCCAGAGATCGGCGTCATGATATTCTTCGCCTTTTTGATGCTCTTCTGAACCGCGATGATGATCCAGTGCGTACAGCACATTGCCAGCTTCTTTGCATGCCAAACCGTAATACACGGTGGACTTACCGCAGTAACTGCCAATTTCTAAACAGGGGCCAAGTTGCGCTGCTTTAAGCGCAAATTGATAAAGCGCTTCACCTTCATCTTTGGCGAGAAATCCCTTTATCAAATCGATATCGAGGGGGAGTTTGACAGACATAAGAGCACCTGTATTTGCGATTTAGGACTTAGATTTTGAAGCGCACCTTAACGCTTCCAGCAGAATTTGGCAATTGCAGTATGCTATCATCCACCCACAGAATGCGCGCAAAAAGGAGAGATCGATGATTTTAAACATGCCCCGTTTCGATAAGGCCCAGGTGCTGGTAGTCGGTGATGTTATGCTCGATCGCTATTGGTATGGCGGCACTGAACGTATCTCGCCGGAAGCACCGGTGCCGGTGGTTAAAGTGGGGCATCGGGAAGATCGTCCAGGTGGCGCGGCCAACGTTGCACTTAACGTGGCGGCACTCGGCGCGGGTGCATCGCTGGTGGGAGTGATCGGCAATGATGACGCCGGACAGACACTGGAAGAAATACTCAAATCTGCCGGTGTTCACTGTCAATTTCACCGCATGCAAAAAAATCCCACCATTACAAAATTGCGCGTGATCAGTCGCAATCAACAACTTTTACGTTTGGATTTCGAAGAGGAATTCATTGCCGAGGACACTGCCGTCATCAAAGAAAAACATCTTGCCTTATTGCATCATGTCGGCGTGGTGATTTTATCGGACTACGGCAAAGGCACACTCAACGAAGTGCAAGCGTTAATCAGCGATGCCAAAAAGGCGAAGATCCCAGTGCTCGTTGATCCCAAGGGCACTGATTTTGACCGTTACAAAGGCGCCACCCTGTTGACGCCTAATTATCATGAATTCGAAGCGGTGGTTGGCAAGTGTCGCGATGAAAAAGCTCTGGTCGAAAAAGGCCAAGCACTGTTAGAAAAATTAGATCTGCAAGGCTTGCTGATTACGCGGGGCGAGCACGGCATGACGCTGCTGCGCCTCGGTGAGGCAGAGTTGCATTTGCCCGCGCGCGCCAGAGAAGTATTTGATGTTACTGGCGCTGGCGATACGGTTATATCAACCTTGGCCAGTGCCTTAGCAGCGGGTGAATCACTGCCAGATGCGGTTGCGCTCGCGAATATCGCCGCCGGAATTGTGGTTGGAAAACTCGGCACCGCTGCCATCAGTGGCCCCGAATTGCGGCGCGCGGTGCAAGCCGAATTGGGTTCAGAGAGAGGCGTGGTCAGTGTCGATCAACTGCTGAATGCGGTTGAAGATGCGCGTTCCAACGGTGAAAAAATTGTTATGACCAACGGCTGTTTCGACATTATTCACGCCGGACACGTAGGCTATCTGGAAGAAGCCAAGGCATTGGGTGATCGTTTAATTGTCGCGGTCAATGACGACGATTCAGTCAAACGCCTAAAAGGCAGTGGTCGGCCGATTAATACGGTTGATCGTCGCATGGCGGTATTGGCTGGACTCGAAGCTGTGGATTGGGTTGTCTCTTTTGCCGAAGATACTCCGGAAAATCTTATTGAAAAACTAAAGCCTGAAATTCTCGCCAAAGGCGGAGATTATTCCGTTGCACAAGTTGTCGGTGGTGAAATTGTTGCAGGTTATGGCGGCGAGATTAAAGTGCTCACCTTGTTAGATAACTGTTCTACCACGGCGATTGTGGAAAAGATTCAACAACAGTAATTAACCTGCTCTTTAGGTAGTCTCGAGAACCTCGTAGGGTTGCAACGCACTCTACGACTTGCACATTTCTGCAAAAAGCACTTTTAGAGCTGACCTAATTGTCTCGCGCTTGCAATTGCCTTTACTGTTTTAGCAACATTATCTTTCAAATGTTGTTGATTGATCGTGCCGATGATGACGCTGGTTGTACCGGGATGGGAAAAAATCAGCTCAAGACTTGCTTGCACAGGGTCAGCATGGGCTGAGCTGCTGAGGTGTCCACTGGCATAGGCCTTTTTGATCAAGGCTGCTTTATGATGTAACTGGCAAAAATCCAGTATCGGTTTTTCCTCCTGTTGCGTGAGATTATAGGTCAGCATGACCACATCGCATTTTTCCGCTGCGAGCAACCCGCCTGCAAGCGTTTTTGTGGACATGCCAAAACTGCGAATTGTACCCTGCTTTTTGCACTCAGCGAGCAATTCCAGTAATCCAGAATTTTGGATGATCTCCAGATCCTTGCCGTCGGAGTGCACCAGCACCATATCGATATAATCGGTGTTGAGTCGTTGCAAACTGCGTTCGATACTTTGCTTCGCGTGTGCTGGTGTAAAATTATGACTCGAAATACCGGCGGAAAATTCTTCGCCGACTTTGCTGCATATTACCCAATCCTGTCGTTGACCTTTGAGCAGATAACCAAGTCGTTCTTCGCTGTTGCCATACGCTGGCGCGGTATCAATTAGATTGATGCCCAGTTCCTTAGCGCAACTAATTAAATTTGACGCCTCTTTATCAGAAGGTATGACAAATGCGGTTGGGTATTTTACTCCTTGATCGCGCCCGAGTTTTACTGTGCCTAGACCAACTGGGCTGACATAAATTGATGTGTCGGCGATTTGTCTGAGCTGCAAAGGATTGGCTGGCATAGAACCTGGTTTCCCTGATTGGAGGTGACTCCGATCTTAAGTTATCTATTAAATGCCTCAGACCACACCGTGGCGGCAATGTCTGGTTGTGGCAGTGTTAATTTTTTGGCTGCATCTCTTGGTAAAATGTTGCCGGGTAAAATATTTTGTTGCCGCAATAAAGCTAAGGTCTCATTTGCTAGGTTTGGTGCAAGAGTCAGTTTGGTCGGCCAGGCTGTGAAAAGATTCTGCTGTCCCTGACAGAGACTGACGAACGCTTTTTCTGGCCGCAACAATGCGCGTTGTTTCGGCTCCGCCCGATCGATGGAGTAAACGCGCCATTCAGCCTTGCAAAAATCCATCCAAGGAAAGAGTAAATTTAATTCCTGTTGGGCTTTAACAATGAGTTGTTCATCGGTTGAATTTAGGTTGTCGGTTGCGAGCTGACCGCCGAGATACCAAACAATACTATTCTCATCCCAGGCATGTGATGAGATAGTTAGGCGCGGGCTTGCATCTGCATCACTTCCCATACAGTGTGCGTATAACCAATATTTATTTTGGTGTTTGACCATCACCTGTTTTAACGGGCGGCGCTGCATTTGCGGTTGTGTGATATTGAGTTGCTTTAGTATCGCTTCATTGCCTTCACCAGCTGAAAATATAAAGGCTTTGGACTGGATTTGAATCTGTTGTTCGCCCTGCACTGCAATTAAGTTTTCTATGCTGCCATCACTGCGATGGGTAAAGCGAGACGCCGACCAATCAAATTTATAGATCCATGGTTGATAGTTGTCGGCTAGTGCTTTCACGACGCTCGGTACATCCAACACTATATCTTGCAGTTGATAGATGTTGCCGCTGAACAAGGGATGTTGAAATACGGCTGGATAATTTGCTTTCTCCACACTGTGCACGCGGCCGCGAGTTGCCTTGCTGGCAAAAAAAGTTTTCATTTTGGAACCCAGGCTGTCGCTGGACCAAAGATAAAAAAATTCGCTGAGGATTTTGGCTTGCCGCAGGTCTACATCACCGTGTCCTGCCAAACAATTGCGCCAGTGCTGAGGCATCTCAGCGATGGCTTGGGAGGCTCCGGTCAGCGCGCCGCTTAACGCGTATTTAATACCGCCGTGAATCATGCCTTGGGATGCAATGGTTTGTGCACTCCCCAATTTGTGCGCTTCCAGAAGTATCGCATGGTAACCCTCATAGCGCAGTCGATTGAGCAGCCAAAGCCCGGCGATGCCACCGCCTAAAATCGTAATGTCCACCTGTGTTTGATGCATCGAATCTGATGTTTCCATAAGCAAAGTTAATTTTTCTTGAATTATATCTCGTTCTCACGCTTATTGCCTGAGGGAGTTCTCGCACATCAAAGGATAGGGTGCTTGGTAATTTGAACTGTGCAATTAAGCCGAGTATGCTTGCGGGCAACTTTAAAACCATTTATTGAGCCGTATTCGCATCAGTTATGACTTGTACTCGTTTTCTCTACACACTGCTATTTTACGCGTTGTTGCCGATTATTCTCTTGCGGCTTTTGTGGCGCAGTAGAAAAGCCTCGGGTTATCGTCGGCGGTGGGCCGAGCGGTTTGGTTTTTTCAACTTCAAGTCGAACAAACCTGCAATATGGGTACATGCGGTTTCTGTGGGTGAAACCATTGCGGCGGTTCCGCTTATCAAAAGCTTGCAGCGTGAATATCCTGACCATCAAATTGTGGTTACAACCACAACGCCAACGGGATCAGATAGAGTTACCAGTTTATTTGGCAACGAGGTGTTCCACGTTTTTGCGCCCTATGATACGCCGGGTTCGGTGAAACGATTCTTGCGCAGGGTAAAACCGGAAAAAGCGATAATCATGGAGACCGAGTTGTGGCCAAACACAATTTATTATTGCCATCAGTTTGGGGTCTCTGTGATTGTCGCTAACGCGCGTCTGTCGGCGAGATCGGCCCGTGGGTATCAACGATTCGCTGGCCTAACTCGCGAGATGTTGCGTTTCGTCACGGCGATTGCGGCGCAAAATCCGGTCGATGGACAACGTTTTATTGATGTAGGACTTGATAAAAATAAATTGCAAATAACCGGCAGCATAAAATTCGATTTAACGATATCCGACGCACTGAGGAATTCTGCACAGACGTTAAAAAATAGCTGGAGCTTCGATGGCGTGCGTTGTGTGCTTATTGCCGCGAGCATTCATGAGGGAGAAGATGCGATTATTATCGATGCATTTATCGAGCTTCTCAAACGCCACTCACGGCTACTGCTAATTCTTGTGCCCAGACATCCCGAACGATTTCAGGCGGTCGTTCAATTGTGCGAGAAGCGTAATTTAAAAGTACAACAACGCAGCACCGGAGAGCCTTTGTTAGAGCACACGCAGGTCTTGGTGGGCGATACCATGGGTGAGTTGATGTTACTGCTTGGTGCTGCGGACATTGCGTTTATTGGCGGCAGTTTAATTCCCCGTGGTGGTCACAATATGCTTGAGCCTGCCGCCTGGCAGTTGCCAATTTTATCGGGCCCCCATACGTTCAATTTTGCTGAGATTAGTCAGCTTTTACAACGGGCCAATGCCTTGCAGTGGGTAAATAATGCCAGCGAAGTAGCGGAAAAGTGCGGAGAGTTGATTGCTCAACCAAACCGGCGACAACAAATGGGACAAGCCGCTGGTTTGGTCGTTGAACAAAATCGAGGGGCATTGCTAAAACTGCTTAACGTGATCCGCTCGTGTTAACCATTCTTAAAAAGAAACCTTTGCCAGAGGCGAGACATTTTCCTTGGTCAGACCTGAATTAATCATTTCAATATCATTGGGATTCAATGTGCCGGCAGCTTTTTTCAATTTTAATAGATTTATGACGTAGTCGTAACGCGCATTAGAATAGTTACGCAGTGCTTGATACAACTCAGTTTGTGCTGCGAGTACATCAACTACGTTACGGGTACCCACTTCATATCCAGCCTGTGTTGCGTCGAGCGCGCTCTTGCGTGAAGTGATAGCCAACTGTCTGGCTTTTACTTTAGAAACATCTGTTGATACCGATAAAAAAGCCGCCCGTGTTTGCTGCACTATTTGCCGCTGTGCACTGGTGAGTTTTTCCTGTGCCTCGTTGACCTGTTCATAGGCTTGGCGTTTGGCCGAGCTGCTGTAGCCACCAGTATACAATGGCACATTCATCGATAACTGATAAAGTGATGCATCTACACCCTTGGAGGAATGATTATAGGAGGCGGAAGCATCCAGGGTTGGATAACTGGCAAATTTCTTCGCTTTGGCGTTGTCGTTTGCCACCTCAACCGCATGGCGAGTTGTTTGTATTTCGATGCTGTTCTCTAGCGCCAATTTTACCCAGCCTTCGCGATCGATTGGCTCGGGAATAATAATAGGAAAATTTTCTGATAAAGAATCGAGGTTGTGATGGGGTTGTCCGGTTAACACTTCTAATGACTCATAGAATATCGCCAGAGCGCCCTCGACTTCTAAGCGCGCAACAGCGACAGAGTCGAAAACAGCGCGCGCCTCAAGCACTTCAGTGATGGCAATCAAGCCCACATCGAAACGTTGTTGGGTTTGCTCCAATTGGCGTTGAATGGTTTTCTCTTCAGCTTTGGCGGTGGCAAAGTTGTCGATGCCCCGTAATACGTTAAAGTAAGCAACGGCAACATTAAGAATTAAATCTTGTTCGCTGATATGTAAGGCAGCTTCGATTGTATTATCGTTTTCTTTACCGCCTTGGTAGTTGTACCATTTTTCCAAGGAGAACACAGTTTGTGTCACGGTGGCAGAGTAGCCGTGAACGTTGCCTTCGGATATAGAGCCAGACGCTAATTTCTCAATGGGATCGGCAAGGGCTACAAGAGTGGGGTTATTGCTATTCCTAAAGGAATCGGCATCAAAACTATTGGTTGATCCTGAATACCCCGTCTTCCCCGTATTGGCCTGCAAACCCACCACCGGCATCAAGGGCGCTTTCGCCTGTACTGAAAGCTCTTTCCCCGCACGATAATGCGCTTTGGCGATTTTCATACCGGAATCATTTTGCACAGCGAGATTATAGATCTCTGCCAGGTTATCAGCGCGCGTGAATGAAGTGCAGATGAGGCAGGTAGTGAAAACAGTGAACAATTTAGCCGACAAAGACATAACACAGGACCTTAGCTTTAAAATTAAACAACTGATGAATTGAGTTGTTGAAGTATATTAGGTGGTGGCAGTCTATTAAAGATTTTAAACAAGAGCAAAAGGTAAACTTTTGTTAAGGGCAGTATTTATCCTAATTTCCACGGCAGGCTGATAAAGAGACAAGGATGATAAAGAATGAATGTGTTAACGAAGATTTTTTCCGTCAATGATTTCGAGGTGGAAAAAAAACAGCGCAGCTTTAACAGTTTTTTCAAGATCGATACCTATCACCTTAAACACAAGTTGTTTAAGGGTGGTTGGACGAAAGTCATAGTGCGGGAATTATTCGAGCGGGGCCATGCCGCTGGTGTGCTGTTATACGACCCGCAAACTCGTTCAGTTGCGTTACTCGAGCAATTTCGAATCGGTGCGATAGATGAGCCTGATAGTCCCTGGCTTTACGAAATTGTGGCGGGTGTCATCGAAGCGGGGCAGACAGCCGAACAAACTGCTATCAAAGAATGTCTTGAGGAGACTGGCGTGATACTGGAGGAGCTAATCCCCATTCACAGCTATTTCAGCAGTCCGGGCGGTAGCTCCGAGAAGTTGCATCTGTTCTGTGGCATAACATCGCTAAAAGGCGTTGGTGGTGTTTATGGACTTGAGACAGAGGGCGAAGACATCAACGTCCAAGTCGTCAGTATCGACCTGGCCTTCAAAGCGGTGGCTGATGGCAATATCAAAAACGCGGCATCGATTATTGCCTTGCAATGGTTGCAGATAAATATCGAGAGGTTGCAGAAATCGTAAGAGAAATGGGCTAGATTAAGAGTTTAGCCTAATAATATTTAATCAGATTGGCGCATACCATGGCAAAACAGTACATCATAGACCTTGCTGCACAGCTGGCGGATTGCGACGCTAACTACATGAAACTTATGCGCTTACTTCCTGAGATGGAAGACCGAGACCACTATGAGTTTGCCCTTCCTGCCGCTCGTGATGAAATCAACAAAGTCGAAATCCGCGTGTTAGAGCGTTCCAGATACACCTCAACAATCAGCATAATTCAGCACGGTATCCTATCCCGCTGGCTCCCTGCACCCAGTATGACAGTTCGAATTTATCACGATGCGCGTTCCGCCGAAGTCATCTGTTTTGAGCGCAAACGTTACTTCAAGGCCAAGTACGACTATCCCAACAAACAGCTCTTTCACCGGGATGAAAAATCACAACTTAACCGCTTTCTAGGCGAGTGGTTATCCCATTGTTTAGACCAAGGCCTCTCTTTGGATAAGGCCTATGCGACAAATAGTGAAAAGTGTGATTAAGATACTGGCGTAAGTCATTGATTGGCATTATACATAAAAGAGCGAATGGTAACACTGCTATCAATATTCCCTATACTATCAAGGGAATAAATGGGTGGTGGCTTTAGGGGAACAAATTTTTGTTCTCTCAACAGATATAGAACTCTCATTGATTGATGCTGAAACTACTGAACACCAACAAAAACCCGGTCAGGCTTGTACAGATCACCGATTGCCACCTCGAAGAACAGGTTGGCGGTGACCTATTGGGTATGGATACCGACTTTAGTCTTCATCAAGTTATTGATTTAATTGAGAGAGAACGCCCAGATCGCGAGTTGGTGCTAGCCACCGGCGATATTTCTAATCGTGGCACTATAGGCGCTTATCAACGCTTCAAAGGGATTGTCACCCGCTTTCAAAATCCGATATTTTGGATAAAAGGGAATCACGATACGCTGGTCAACATGCAGAGCGTGGTTGGCAATGACGAGACCCTCAAAAAAATAATTCACATAGGTGCCTGGCAAATCCTCCTGATGGACTCCACGATCGAGGGTCAAGTGGGAGGCCATATCTGTGCGGAAGAACTTAAGTTTCTCAAAGATACGTTGCAACAGTACCCTAATCGACCGACCTTGATTTTTTTGCATCATCATGTCGTTCCCATAGGCAGTCAGTGGCTGGATCAACAGATCGTGAACAATGCCATGGATTTCTTTGCGGTAATCAACAAGCACACCAATATCAAAGCGGTTGTCTCAGGACATGTGCATCAGGAATTTTATCGGCATCGCACTGGTGTAGATATCTACACCACACCTTCAACCTGCATACAATTCAAACCTAACAGCAAGGATTTTTGTTTAGATCAGCTGATGCCCGGTTATCGTTGGTTCGAATTACACCAGGATGGCAGCTATAAAACTGGGGTTTCGCGTGTGCCAGAACAGGATTTTAATGTAGACTTCAGCACCAAGGGATATTGAACCTGGAACATTGAACCTGGAACTTAGTTGAGCAGGGAAGTCTAGCCAACATTGCCATTACTCGTATACATCCACGGATTTAACAGTTCGCCTGAATCATTCAAGGCTGTAAAGCTGGGCGATTGGTTAACTAAAAATCAGATCGAAGTTGAATATCAGGTCCCGCGTTTGTCACCTTATCCGACCACAGCATTAACTCAACTCGAAAACCTCGTAGCAGCAAACCAACCGAACCAATGCTGTTTGATTGGCAGTTCATTGGGTGGATTTTTTGCTACCTACCTGGTGGAAAAATATGGCTGCAGGGCTGTCCTTATTAATCCCTCAGTTCGCCCCTATGAATCATTGCAAGCTTACTTGGGCGAGAATAAAAATTTTCATACCGGCGAGAGCTATTTGCTAACAGACGCGCATGCCGATGAATTGCGGGCAATGGATACTCATCGATTTGCCAAGCCAGAAAATTATTGGGTATTGTTGCAAACCGGTGATGAAACCTTGGATTTTAAATTGGCGGCGGCCAAGTATTATCGATCACCTTGCGTGATACAGCAGGGTGGTGATCACAGCTTTCAAGATTTTGAGCAATGGATACCACGGGTGCTACACTTTTTTGGCATTCAATAATTAATTATTTCGTTTAGAAAAACAGCGGTCAATAGAATGAGTCAATATACAGCGGAAGACATTGAAGTATTAACAGGTCTTGATCCAGTGAGAAAACGTCCGGGCATGTATACCGAGACCAGCCGACCCAATCATCTCGCACAAGAGGTCATTGATAATAGCGTTGACGAAGCTGTGTCTGGTCATGCTACCGAGATATTTGTGATTCTCCACAAGGATAGTTCAGTCACTGTTACCGATGACGGTCGCGGTATGCCTGTCGATATTCACCCGGAGCAGGGAGTGCCGGGTGTCGAGGTAATCTTATGTACGCTGCATGCCGGCGGAAAATTTTCCAACAAAAATTATCAATTTTCTGGCGGCTTGCATGGCGTAGGCGTTTCAGTAGTGAATGCGCTGTCAAAAATGCTTGAAGTCACCATCAAACGCAACGGCTTTATGCATCGCATGTCGTTCAAAGGCGGTAATAAGGCAACCGAGCTGGAAGTGATTGGCGAATGCAAGAAAAAAGAGACCGGCACATCGGTGAGATTTTTACCCGATCCAAAATATTTTGACTCCCCAAAATTTTCAGTTCCCCGACTTAAACATGTGTTGCGCGCTAAAGCCGTACTCTGTCCTGGCTTGCGTGTGCACTTTAATGACGAAGCGGCAGCAGAAACCTGCGAATGGTATTACGAAGATGGTTTGTGTGATTACCTCATGGGTGCAGTCGAAGGTTGGGAGCGAATCCCCAGTAAACCCTTTACCGGCGCGTTTTCCGGTAATAACGAAGCGGTTGAGTGGGCTGTATTATGGTTGCCGGAAGGCGGTGAGTTGTTGACAGAAAGTTATGTCAATCTGATTCCAACCATTCAAGGCGGCACACATGTTAACGGCCTACGCAGCGGATTATTGGATGCACTGCGGGAATTTTGCGAATTTCGCAACCTGCTGCCACGCGGCGTTAAACTGACGCCAGACGATATTTGGGAGCGTTGCAGTTATGTGTTGTCAGCCAAATTGGGCGACCCACAATTTTCGGGTCAGACTAAAGAGCGATTATCCTCTCGCGAGTGCGCGGCTTTTGTTTCAGGTGTGGCTAAAGATGCATTCAGTCTCTGGTTAAACCAACACACGCAAGACGCGGAAAAAATTGCTGAGCTGTGTATCAGCACCGCGCAGCGCCGCATGCGGATCAACAAAAAAGTTGAACGGAAAAAAATTACCAGCGGACCAGCTCTGCCGGGAAAACTGGCTGATTGTTCTGGCAGTGACGCGATGCGCTCCGAACTCTTCCTGGTCGAAGGTGATTCCGCAGGCGGTTCCGCTAAACAAGCGCGAGACCGAGAGTTTCAAGCCATCCTGCCGCTGCGGGGGAAAATCCTCAATACTTGGGAAGTTGATTCGCAAGAGATACTCGCGTCGCAGGAAGTGAACAATATCGCCATCGCCATAGCCGTTGACCCTAACTCCAACGATCTGAGCAATCTGCGCTACGGTAAAGTCTGTATCTTGGCTGATGCTGACTCCGATGGTCTGCACATTGCTACGCTACTCTGCGCCTTGTTCGTCAAACACTTTAGACCACTTGTGGAAGCAGGCCATATCTTTGTCGCTATGCCGCCGCTGTATCGTATCGACGTGGGCAAAGACGTTTATTACGCGCTAGATGAAGCCGAAAAACAGGGCATCTTGGACCGCATCGAAGCCGAAAAGAAAAAAGGTAAAGTCAACGTACAGCGCTTTAAAGGCCTCGGCGAAATGAATCCCTTACAGTTGCGCGATACCGTTATGAATCGCGACACCCGTCGTCTGATTCAACTCGGCATCGAAAATGGTGATGGCACGAATGAATTGATGGATATGCTCCTCGCAAAAAAAAGGGCGGGAGATCGCAAGGATTGGCTGCAATCGAAGGGCAATTTGGCTGAGGTAATTGATTTGTGAGATTTCGCGATGACTTAATTGAACATCAGTCGAGGATGCAATGCCTGCCTGTTGGATAATTGCGGGACCAAATGGCGCGGGGAAAACAACATTCGCGCTGGATTATCTCCCGAAAGTAGCCCAGTGTACCCATTTTATTAATGCTGATCTTATTGCCGCTGGGTTATCCCCTTTGGCACCCGAGGGGGGGTTGGTAGCCCCCAGCCGTATTTTTTTGCAAGAGATTGAACGCCGAATTGCTAAAGGAGAAGACTTTGCTTTTGAGACTACCCTATCAGGGCGCAGTTATCTCAAACTCATAAATCGCCTAAAAAAATCTGATTGGCAAGTAGAGTTACTCTATTTGGCGCTACCGAGTATGGAGATGTCTAAACTGCGCGTTGCAGAAAGAGTCTCTCATGGTGGTCATAATATTCCCAATAAAGATATCGAAAGACGTTTTCCGCGCAGCTTACTCAACCTGTTAAATGAGTTCAGTCGAATTGCAGATAGTTGTCTGTGTTATATGAACAGCGGTGCAGAGCCAGTACTGGTTTTTGAACAGCA
>OBEQ011601452.1_pt1 | contig 21679 bp, 19 predicted proteins | sample 1670901 | NCBI WGS metagenome assembly OBEQ01 (sample SAMEA104232315, study PRJEB22302) | groundwater metagenome | biome: forest; feature: aquifer; material: groundwater | place: USA | collected 2011-08-07 | depth 5.4 m
CGAATCCCGTCGCGCGAGAACAGCGTATGATCCCTCCATCCCACCAGGGGCGTAAACTGCCTTAACCACTCCATACGCGAGAGATTTGCCATGGCAAGCGTATTGGGGTAGCTCGTCACGCAATGCAGAAACGCGAACTGCTTTCCGGATGCCTGCAGAACCGCGGCTGTTTTTTCAATTTCATCGTCAAACGTAGCGCCGGTGGATACGATGAGCGTATCAAAATGCTCCGCAAGCTCGCGCACGAGCGGCACGCTCGCGCAATCGTAACTGGCGACTTTCACGAGGCGGGGCGAAGGCCACGGAAGTGACGCCGCCAAAGGAATGCGCTTGCGCGAAAAAACCGTCATCATCGGTATCACCCCGACTTTTTTGGCTTCTTCCACAAAAAACCGATAATCCTCTTCGGTCAGATCGAGCGCCCGCAGGCGCTCGTATTCCGCCCTGTATGGCCGCTTGATGGTTTTGCGCACGCCGTTTAACTCCTCCTCTCCCTCATCAAAACGGATGCGATGCGCCAGGTCCTCGGAAAAAATAATCTGTCCCTTCACAATGTCCGCCCCGTTCTCTTTGGCCGCATAGATCATATCGCGCAGGATCTGGCGATCCCCGTTATGATTCTGGCACACTTCAACAATGATTTTTGGCATATATAATAGAACAAAATCCCAGTGATAAAAGTTACGGCGCGAGAAAATCCTTTGCAAAAATCCGCGCCGAGAATTGATTGCCGTCCAGCGTCCCCCATCGGCGCAGTATCTCCCCGCATATTTTCTCGTATGATTTTTTGATCGCGGGCGCCGCCTCCATGATTTCCTCCAGCGGCTGTCCCCGATACACCACGCCCAGCCCCAATTCCTCCACGGACCGATTGTTAAAATATATCTCCGGATCGTCATGCGCGTCAAACGCCGGCACCACGAGCGGGGTTTTGGAAATCATGGACATCCAGATGGAGCTCCAGCCGGCGCGGGCAAATTGAAAACTGATGCGCTCATTGGGAATAATGCGCGGCAGAGCCCGGATACTGCCCGGAACCGCAGTGGGCTCGTTGCTGTACAATTTCAATCCGAGTCGCTTGGCATCGCCATACATCCGCTCCAGGCCCGGGATGCCGGTGATGGTTACAAAAATACCCGGCTCAATAGGATCGTTGTTCGGCGCGGGTAAGGGCGCTATCGGCGGCACGAGCAACTGGCCCGGGTAACGGGGTGCTACGGCGTCACCCAGATACGCAAACGTCGCCGGGTACGCAATACAGCGGATGCGCTGATGCTCCTCAACCCATTGCGCAACCCCGACTCCTTGACGCAGAAGATCCCGATCAACCGCAATCTCCGGCACTGTTGCCGCGCGTTCCAAAATCTCGGCCATATAGGCAAACGAGGTAAAGTACGCGGGTGCCACGTCGTAACGAACACGCGGCGCGCGATTGAGTTCAAACGCAATATCTTTCCCGTTCACGGTGATGCGTTCCCCGCCGAGCGTTGCAACCGCTATTGGCCCGGACAAATGTTTCTGCGCCGCTTCCGACACCGTGCGATACGTGCCGACCCATTGGCGCAAGGCAATCTCATAGCTCCTGCTTCCGACATAAAAAATACTGTTGAGCAGTGCGCCGAGCTTGTCATCCAGCAGAATCTCGCCCGGGTATTTGGCATCGTGCGGCCCAAACGCTTCTGTCATGACTTTTCTTTGGTGCTCGCCGTACACCCACGGGACAAGGATATTCATCCGCGCGCGGCCCGCTTTTTCCAACTCTTCGTTGAAGGCAATCGCAAGGTCAACCGTGCGCAAATAAGGGCCGGTGCCGTAGGCAAAATTCGTCGCGATCAACTGTCTCATACATCAGAGCATCTTTAACAATAATTCTGCAATCGCAAAATCAATTTCCCGATCAATGTCAACCGTCGGACGTGCCAAAACATACGGCAGGACCCGCTCGCCGATGATTGATTTTTTATCCTGCAGGGTACGCGTCCAAAAAACTCCGATGTCCGCGGTGGTCTGATATACCTTTGGCAAGAGCTGGCGCGGCGCGGTATGCGCATCTTTCATACCCGTCAGCGGCGCAAACGGAACAATATATTTACCATCGGGACGCCACATTTTGAACGGCGGTTTTTCCGGCTCCTCCACGGATCGCACGCTATCCGCTTCCGGATGCCGCATGAGCAAGGATATAGCATCATCAATTTCTTGCGCGGTACGCAGTGGCCCGGTCGGGCGCAGATGCACGATCATATCCGGATGATACCCTGCCTGCTCCGCGAGCCACGCAACGCAATGCTCAAACACCGGCGTATCGGGCGTATCGTCGCCCGTAAGCTCGGCCGGGCGCAGGAATGGCACCTCGACGCCGTACTGGCGCGCCACTGCCGCAATTTCCTCGTCGTCGGTGGAGACAATCACGCGCGTCAGCAGGCGCGATTGTTTCGCGACCGCAATGCTCCACGCAATCAAGGGCTTGCCCGCGAGCAATTTGATGTTCTTGCGCGGAATGGATTTGGATCCGCCGCGTGCAGGGATGACAGCCAGTATTTCCATTTCATTTCTTCGCTCTCACGAGGAAGTAAAGCGTCATATCCCTGCCGTATCCATTGTCCAGACGATCCAGTGTATAAAAAACCGGCTCGATGATCCATGCATGCACCAAATCAAAAATCCGCTCAAGCCATCTGGGCAAACCCAGCCCCCGTTCAAAAAAATATGCGTAGTAGGCGACGGTTGCCATGAATCCGTTGGTCGGCGTAATCGTGATTTCCCGGAACCCGGCTTTTCTGAATAAATGCTCCAGCGCAAACTCCGTGTACCGATAAAAATCCCAGGGCTTCTGGTGCTGGCGGCGGATGTGCGGCGCCACGATGAATGCCTCCCCGCCGGGCTTGAGCACGCGGCAGAATTCGTCCACGACTTTCTGCGGCTCTGAAACATGCTCCATAATATATTTGGTGGTGACCACGATGTCAAAACGCGCCGAGGGAAACGGAATCTCATGGGGATTTTTTTCCGGATGCTTTTCGTCTATAAACCTGTCCTCTCTGAAATCAACCGCGTCGTATTCGCAGGCATCAAAAAACTTTTCCCGATACAGCTCTTCGCGCTCATGCGACAAATCCCAGGATGCGTAGATATTGAGCAGACGCGTGCCCGGGCGCGCCGCGCGATGCGCCTCATACATAAAATCAAAAAATGCCCGGAAGATCGGGTTTATTTTCCGCGCCTTGGGCGTGCGCCGGAAAAATGCCTCGGCTAAAGATTCTTTATCGTCCATATGTTTAGGGTATCACATCAACCGACAACCAGCAAAAAGATTATGCGGATAGAACTAATGTACTGATCATAACTCCTGCTTCTTTGATGTGAGACGCAATCGGGAAATCCGCGCGCTCGCGGCTCCAATCGTAAAAGCCGCTGGCAACGGCAATGAAATACGTGCCCACGGCGCGGGCGGAACGCAAATCCCCGATGCCGTCGCCAATGACCACGGCCTCGGCAGGATCAATTCCCTCGCGGCCGAGAATGGCCTGCAGATTTTCCTCTTTGTTCCGCGCCGGCGGCATGCCATGCACGCCTTTGAAATAATGCCCAATGCCAAGCGCCGCTACGGTTGCGTGAAGTGCGGGCTCCGGCGTGGCGGAATTAATATAGAGGCAGAATTTTCCCGCCATGCCTCCGAGCGTTTCCGCCGTACCCGGCGCAAGCCCGCGCTTGGCAATCGCGTCTTGCGCCAGCACATCAAGCCGTCCTGCGCCCTCATCCACCAATTCCAAGATTTTCTCTTCGGCTACACCCGCCCGCACAAAAATATCGCGCAGGATGTCAAAGCGCGTGCCGACATTGCGCGCCAAAACATCCGCTATAATGTCGGCCGGGACTTTTGCATTTCCCTCAAAGAGCCGGAACAATGCCTCGTCTTTCAGGCGGTTGGAATCCACAATCACGCCGTCAAAATCAAACACGACGGTTTTTATCATTGCTTCCTATCGTAACCCTCCTCGGTCCCCAACGCAAGCTCCTCTGCGCGACCCAACCCGATCTACAAAATTATGCGAGGGAAATCTTATTCTTCAAATAATTGGTAAGCAACCATGAACTGGACTGCACTTTGCCGCCGCGGCCGACACCGAACACCATTTTGCATCCCATGGCGTTGCACGCCGCAACTTCCGGAATATTGTCGGCGAACCGGTCTCCGCCGTTGGCAAAAATATCGGGCTTGATTTTTCGCAATTCGCGGACCACGCTCATGTCGGACGTATCCGCCCCGTGCCCGGTGAGCACCACCCGATCCACGCAAGTAAACGCCTCAATCACTTCCTTGCGCTCGTGCTGGGGCATGAATACATGGTTCTTTTTTTTGCGGAGCCAATGGTCGTTATTCAAAATTACGACGAGCTCGTCGCCCAGTTTCTTGGCCGCCTCAAACATCCGCACATGCCCCACATGCACCGGATCAAACCCGCCGCTCACCGCCACCACGCGTTTTACCTTTTTTTGAGCCATTTTTGAAGCCATATCTTATCCCTATAACTACCACAAATCCCCTTTCGTTTCAACTATGCCAATATTATGAGTATGTCATGCCACGCCTCAAATCTCATAGTACCCTATTGAAACGATCGTTTTAATAGGGTACTTGATAAAAAAATCCCCCGATGACACAAGCGCCATCGGGGATAATTGAACTACTATTCATTTCTACACCATACGCGCCTGACATTTTAGGATAGTATCGCCTCCATGGCATTTACTTCCTCAAGGTACCCAAAGAATCTTGTACACTGAGACAAACAATGCTCCCAACTGCGGGTTCCTTTCCGATAGTGACGAACATTACCAGCCATCCTGCGAAGCAACAACCCCTTCATGAATGCAGAGAGAACACTCATCTCCCGCTTCACCGAGGGATTCACGCTCGTATACGCATCAAGAAAAATGCGGATGCCTTCCGGGAGCGTCTCTTGCCACAGCTTGCCTTGATGCACGACATATTGGCGCACGAGACGATGCAGTGCCATGGCGATATCGTATCCTTGATTCGCAATGCACATATTCCCGAAATCCAAAATTATACACTCCTGTCTTTCGGAAAACAGGAAATTATGTGTGTGCAGATCGCCATGGATCACCTCATACTGTGATTCTGATGGCAGCACGCCAGACACGCGAGCAACTTCTTCCCGGATAAATACCCGCTTCTCACGCAAAAATTCCTCAAACGCATTTGCTCCTTCGATAATGGAGATAGGATCCCAATACGCAGTATCGAGAGGCCCAATAACTCCATCTATACTCCTGATATCCCTCTTGTCCGGGAAAACATCAAAGGCGTGATGCATCTGCGCAATGAGAGTTGCGGTTAAAATCAATTCGTCTTTTTTGCCGGAGAAGTGATCTCCGGCGACGAATTCAAACATCTGCCAGTATTGCCCGTCGCGCTCCACGAAGCGTCTGCCGGAGTCCGCAAGAAGTACTGCCGGAGTCGGCACCGCATAATTCTGGAGGTGGCGGATCATCGCGGTGCTCGTTTGAATACTATCAATGCCCTGCAGGATATGACGGCGCAGAAGAATCGGACGCTGTATCCCACCGGCCATTCGATACTGCACGCGATAGTTATTACTCGCCTGCTCCCATTCATCAACCTGCATGACTGATTGCACTCCATAGATGCTATAATCATCTCCCAACACGGCGCACACTTCACGAAAACATTCCAGCGACACCGCTTTCCACCTGATCTGCGGTTTGCTATGGACATTCGCTTCAAACATAATGAGCCCTTCCCAAATTGAGGTTTTATATTAGCGATTAAAGAACATCTGGAACATATCAAAAAAAACCGCCGCCGTCAAACGGCCGCGCGGCGCACCCGATCATATTCACTTTTTATCCTTACTGTAATTTTCGTACGATCGTATCACTATAGGAGTAAACGTCCTGCGCGGCTACTTTCGGAAATGGTACACGCCTATGGCGCCGGTGTGGGACGCGTCTTTTTCCAGCGGGAGCACGTGCGCCTCGATCCATCTCACAAACTCCGTAATTCTTTTGGCATCCGTGGGCAAGTGCGAATCGCGTGCAACATTGGGGAGACGGCGCGTAAAATCAGCCACGAGCTTCTCGCCGTGCGCCCAGTTCTGATCCACCGTGCGCCACGCCAATTTCATTTTCAACGCCTTTGCCCACGCCATGAATTCCACGGGTGTGAAGTAATGCAAATCCACGAGCGTGATACGCGCGTGGAAAAGAAACCAGAGCGTCAGCAGAATATACCCGCGCGGATTGGACCAATTCGGCGAGGTCACGATAAGAGAACCGCCGGGATTGAGCATAGTTTTGAACTTTTTGAGCAGTGCCAGCGGATTATCAATATGCTCCAGCGTGCCCATGGTAATAATCACGTCAAATTTCTCTTTCACGTTTTTGATGTCTTTTTTCTCAAAGAAAAGATGCGGATGCTGGTACATCGCGCGGGCCGCCGCAATCGCCTCATGCGAATAATCAAGTCCTACCACGCGGCTGGCTCCCCCTACGGCAATGTGGTACGCGGTCTCGCCAGTGCCGCAGCCAACATCAAGCACGGTCTTGCCTTTCCACGATATTTCCTCGAGCACCGCGGCACGATCCGCCGCCAACGTGCCTTTTTGAGCAAGGCGGAGTTTGGTGTAATGCGCGCCTTCTCCCTTGCGATACACGCCGTCGTAAAACTTTTTAAGGTCTTTGTTTTTCATAATGATTAAAAAAATTCAACGAATCCTATAAATCTTCACATCTTCATTTGCAAAGACGGGCTTGGTATTCGCAAAAGCATCTCCGGCTTTTTTTGCCAACAGGCGCTCCCAGGGGCCGACATACACATACGTGTGCGCCGGGAATTGATCCGGACGCGGCTGATACGCCGCATACTCCTCGCGCAGGCGCGCCAATCGTTCCTGCGGTACGTTCCCGTCAGCCGGCTTTACGATTGCGTCAAACGTCAGAGCCGGGCTGAACATCACGCCATAAAGCAATCCAAAAGAATAAAACTCAAAGCTAAATTCAAACCGGTCCCGGAAATGGTCGCGGTCGATCGGGCACGGATCAGGACATATTCCCTTGGGGATACCATACGGCGGCCCTGCCAGCCGGATAAGCATCTCGTCCGGCGAAGCGCCAAGAATCTTGTTCGCCGCTACGAATCGCTGTTCTGTCTCGGCGGTAGTGGCAAGAGAATTGAGGGGTGGGGCCATCCACGGATCCGCGTGCGTAAAAATTGAGATCTGATTGGAGCTAACCAAAGAAGACGAGATGACAGCACTCCCGGGAGGCACTGCGGCATTGATCCATTCCCACGAGTCGGCGATGGATCGTGGCACTGAATACGATCGTACGGTTTCCTCCGGCGGATGCACAAATGCCGCCGCGTTGAAGATTTTTTTCGCGGACATCGAGAGGATCAGCACGATCAACGCCACCTGCGCTATGCGCCGTGCACTCAGGCGATGACTCACGCGATCATACCCGGATTTTACGATAGAGGCAACCAGGAAAAAAAGAAGGGGCGCAAACGCTTTCCACCAATGGAACGGCTCCATGTTAAAACCCGTCACGATCTGCACATTCCACAGCAGGATCATAGCCAGAAGCACGGCGAGCGCAAAATGCCGCGGCATCGCCGACCTTGACCGCGCGGCAGGCGCGGGCGCGCGGAAAAGGAAAAATGCCGCCGCTCCTGCCAGCAGATAAAAAATATAATCCGGATATACCGATAGACGCAGATGCCTGCCGGTTTCAATGCCTTTGCGCAGAATGTAGTCAGGCCCCCCCGGCAAAGAACGGAACATGACGAAATTGATAATTTGCGGAATAAAAAGTACGCCAAAAACGCCGCAAAAAACCGCCCATGGCTTTAACACCGCATACGATCCCGCCTGCCAAGAGCGCCACGCTTCGTACAAAAACAGCACGCCCGCGATGGCAAAAATCACCACCCAATAGTAGAGGTACACATACGAAAGTATCCCGAGCCCGACACCCAGAGCCATCCCACGCTTTGCCGTCGGCTGGACGGAAAAACGGTAGAGCAGGAGGAACGAGATGAGATACAGCGGCATGGTGAGTAACGGATCGTCAATGCGCACCAATGATAATTCTCCGATCGGTACGCGAAAATACGGCAGTATATTGGCAAGGATGTCCGTGGCAACGCCACGCTGATAAAAGAGTGCTGGCATGCGCAGTGCCGCATGGGTAAAAAGTGCGGCGGCTGCAGCTGCCGCAGCCCACAGCCGCGAGCCGAGCAGGGCTCTGCCCACGGTATAAAAGCAAAGGAAGTTTATGATCGCAAAGACAAAAATAAGCCCGATCACCGCGGACGAGACGTCTCCCTGCGTAAGCGCCATGAACCCGGCAGTAACCACCTGCGGCAGAGGCGTGTACACGAACCATGCTTTGTCTTTATACGCGGCCACATGCATCTCGCTCGGGAAATGGCCTTGGTATATTTCCCGCGCGCGCGGCAGATAATAGAGCGCGTCATCGCTCAAGTGATTGAGATTGGGCAAGACAAAAAATCTGCCCTCCTGCTCGGCGGCTTTCTTGATCAGGATCGGCGGCAAAGCATACAGCAATCCTGCAAGCAACGCCAGCGCCAAAACCCACACGGGGAAAAAATCGAGAATCCTGCGCAGTGTTTGCATATATCGTAGAGTATAAGATAGTGTAAAGAGTGGCGCAACCGCCGATTCTGTGGTATATTTGCGCCATGCAACCCAAGCTTATTTCTGTCGTGGTCCCTGTCTACAATGAAGCCCCGACTCTGCCGGAATTGCACCGGCGGCTGTGCGATACGCTCGCCGCACGGGGCGCGCCGTTTGAATTAATTTTCGTCAACGACGGATCGCGCGACGCGAGCTTATCCGTGCTCAAAACTCTCTCGCCGGCGCGGATATTGAATCTCAAAAGAAACTACGGCCAGACCATAGCGCTTGCCGCAGGCATCCGCGTCGCACGCGGCACTATCATCGTCACGCTGGATGCGGATTTGGAAAATCACCCGGAAGACATTCCCCTGCTTCTGAAAAAACTGGACGAGGGATACGACGTGGTTACCGGATGGCGCGAGCGCCGCTGGCGCGGCGCGCCTCTACGACGAGTTTTCTCCCGCGCCGCCAATGCCCTGCTCTCGCGCCTCTCCGGACAGCGACTGCATGACGCCGGATGCACCCTGCGCGCGTATCGGGCCGAGGTGCTGGCTACGATTTCTTTTTCCGGCGACATGCACCGGCTCCTGCTCGCGTATCTCGTCATGCGGGGCGCTACGATCACGCAGATTCGGGTACAATTTACGCCGCGGCGCCACGGCAAATCCCATTACGGACTCTCGCGTGTATTCGGCACCTTCATTGACATCATCGCGTTTACGTTTTTTGAACGCTACCACAACAAGCCCCTCCATTTCTTCGGCGCAGCCGGGGTGGGCATGATGGTGTTGAGCTTTCTTACTTTTGTCGTGATGCTCTTCCTGCGCTTTTCCGGCCGAGCGTCGTTTATTGAAACTCCCTTGCCGGTGCTCGCGGTATTTTTTGCGCTGGTTGCGTTCCAAGCCATTCTCCTCGGGCTGGTCGCGGAATTTCTGTACCGTTTTTCCAAACACGAATTGCCGACCTCCTCGGAGCATTACATCCGAGACGAAGAAGAACGATCATAGCGCCTTTCATCCTTTTACTTTTTACTTTTATCTTTCTTCATGTGCGGCATCACGGGATTTTTTGGCGCGGGTACTGCGGAGGATCTACGCCGCATGAATACGACGCTCATCCGGCGCGGACCGGATGGCGAGGGCTATTTTTCCGATCCTGCGAATCGGATTTTTTTGGGATCGCGGCGGCTCGCGATTATCGACGTGGGGGGCGGCAGGCAACCCATTGTGAGCGAAGACGGCTCCGTGGTCGTAGTGCTCAACGGCGAGATTTATAATTACCAGCTCCTTCGCAAGCAACTGGAACAAAGGCATACGTTCAAAACACACAGCGACACCGAGACCATTGTGCATTTGTATGAAGAAGAGGGAGAGCGCTGTGTGGAAAAACTGGAAGGCATGTTTGGCATGGCCATCTGGGACGTGCGGAAAAAACTGTTGGTGTTGGCACGAGACCGATTCGGCGAAAAGCCGATCTACTACGGAGTATGGCCCGGCGCGTTTGTGTTCGGATCCGAGATGAAAGCCGTGCTCGCGCATCCGGCGGCTCGGCGCGAACTGGATCGCGAGGCGCTTGTCGCGTACCTGCAACACGAATATGTTCCTCCGCCAGCCACGATTTTCAAAAACATCCGCAAACTTCCGGCAGGACATGTCATGACGATTGCGGCAGACGGCGCCACGGACATCCGTAGCTATTGGGATATTGATACTACAGGCGGCGGCGCGCCGCCGCCTGTAGTATCGGACGAAAAAACTCTCATCCGCAATCTTGATACGCATCTCTCCCGCGCGGTAAACAAGATGCTTGTTTCAGACGTGCCGCTGGGCGTGTTTCTCTCCGGCGGCATTGACTCCTCCACGATTGCTTGGTACAGCCAACAGCACGCAAAAGGAAAAATAAATACGTTTTCCATTGGATTTGAAGACGCGACGTTTGATGAGTCATCCCACGCGGCCGCTGCCGCAACGCGCCTCGGCACGCATCACGCTGCCGCAGTATTTTCCGACCACAAATTGCTCACGCTCCTGCCGGAACTCTACGCGCACATGGACGAGCCGTTTGCGGATCCTTCGCTCCTGCCCACCGCGTTGCTCTCCCAAGCCGCAAGAAAAAGCGTTACCGTGGCATTGGGCGGCGACGGCGCGGACGAGCTTTTCTTCGGCTATCCCACGTTCCAAGCGGAAAAGCTCTTGCAATGGTATCGCCTGCTCCCGACGCCTGTGCGCGATCGCCTCATCCGTCCGCTGGTCAACGCCCTGCCTTCGTCCGCCCTATATTTAAGCGCCGATTACCGGCTCAAGCGTTTTGTTCGGCATGCCGATGCATTGCCCGAGGAACGCCACGCCGCATGGATCGGCGCGTTTTCTCCGCAAGACCTTTCTCCGCTTCTCACCGAAGATTTCAAAAAATCTATCGGTTTTGCCGTGTCTCCTGATACGGCGCGAGCCGATAACGATTCTTTATCGCGCATTGCCGGATACTACCTTTCAGATTATCTTGAAGGCGATATCCTTACCAAAGCGGATCGGGCAAGCATGTTTTGCGGACTGGAAGTGCGCGCGCCATTTCTTGACCCGGAACTTGCCGCGTTTATCTTTGCTCTGCCCGCGAAATACAAACTCCGGGGATTCCAGACAAAATACCTGCTCAAAAAACTCATGCGCGAGCGGCTCGGCGCAGATATCACGGACCGCAAAAAACACGGATTCCAGCCGCCGATTGCCACGTGGCTGCGGGGAAACTTAACGCCCCTCATCCGCGAACATCTCAACGGAGACAAATTGCGCCGCGAAGGCATCTTCAACCCGACGTATGTCGCGCAACTCATAGACCGCCACCAAAAAGGCAAGGCCGACTATCGCAAAGAACTCTGGACCCTTCTCGTCTTCCACCTTTGGCAATCCCATTGGCTCCGACAATAGAGCTTGACAGAAATTGTACTTAATATATACTAAGGGTACATTCGGCATTCGCCGCGGCCCCGCCAGTAATGGCGGGGAATTTTATTTGTACAAATACCAAAATCTCTCCTGTATTCTTTTGAAATCATCGCTGTCCAAGCGCCCAAGCCGTGACGATAATCTCCGATAATCAATGATCCTCACCTGATGAAGGCACGCAAACATATCTTTGTTTTTCTGACGAAACGGCACATACCAGCTCCCTTTTCGCTCTTGCGTGGTGGTCGGAATGACGAAGTAAAACCCGTGCGCGAGTTTTTTGAAGATGATAGCGGGGCGCGAAAAAAGCGCGCTCTTCCCGTTTATTTCTGACCCGATATTTTCTCCAATACTTACCCACCAAATCTCCCGCTCCGAAACAAACGGCGGATCATGCTTCTCCTCGTGCAAACGCTCTTTAATCTTTATCCACTCAAGAAATTTTTTCATACTTTGATCTTACCCGCATTACTCGTCTCAATTTTTGTGTTTATAGAGGTCAATTAAATAGTGCTTGTGCCCTCTTCGTTTCGCCCAAAAAACTTTTTGCCGGATGAATTTTCGACTAGCTTATTACTTTACATTTTCCCAACTATCAATCTCTCGATACATAGCAGAAATTTTATCGGCCAAATCCTGATGCATATTTTGCTGACTCAAAATACGAATTTCATCTATGAACCTTGTCGTTAATCGCAAATGAAAAATAATTGCCATAAACATCGCTTGACGCAAATAAAATTCATCGGCTACTTTTTGATCTTCCTGTTCAAGATAACTACGCACGACAAAAGGATTAGGGTGATTCATACGACTGCCCCAAACATAAGCACGACTTAAACGCGAAAAATCAAAATCCCCTAATGCTTTTGCAGTATACAAATCTTCTAACATTCCGTCTATGCTTCTTCCTGCCCAAGTTTTATCTTTCTTTATTTTTTGGTTGAGATTGTTATACTCTCCTTCTCTTTCCTCAACTCCTAATTTTAATTTTTCGCCTAAATCACATGGATCCTGTCCAATTGATTTTAAGAATTCCCTTTCATCGTGAACTTGCACCCATAAATAATCTTGGAATTGTTTCGCCATATCTTCTTTGCCTTTCATATCTTCTTTGCCTTTCATGATAATATATTCAACCGTTATGCCGTGCTCAATAATTTTTCTTGCCAAATCTAACGCACTTGACCCGGCATCTTCGTAAGAAGATAAATAATAAATGTCTCGTAGGGTGGTAAATGATACACGATAAATACCCAACAATACATTCAGAAACTTTGTATCGTGGGTGGCCGCCGCTTCGCATAGCGGCCGTGTATCACGCAATACTCGTTCTAATAATTCTTTCAGTTTTTGCCGCACTGTGTCCATATTTTATCCTTCTATTATTCCCGATTTCTTTTTGGATTATTTCTAAAACGCCGCCCGCCTTGACTTTCATTACGACGATTTTTGCCCAAACTACCCCAACTCTTTTTGCCATTCCCGCATTTTTTTATAACGCCCCCTGCTTGCGAGCAGTGTAGCAAATATCCTAGGATTGTTCTATATTGACGACTGACGCATGAGTATGATAAGAATCATTTTCTCAAAGATAAAGCAGGGAACAGCTGCGCACTTGGCTGTGCTTGTTTTGTGCATTGCCGTGAGCGCGGTGTATGGCATGCATCATCTCGTGCTTCTCCGCGCGGCGCAGACGCGCGGACTGCATTATCATCCGATCATAGTCAATGAAGATGAGGCGCTGTTTACCGGAGCCAAAGCGCATGCGGCGCAGATGGGCGAAATCATCGTCAGTGATTTCAATACTGTTGAGCACAAAGATACCCGCCTCTATGTCCTGCCGTTTTTAAGCCCGCTGATCATGGGGAGTATCGCGCGCGTTACGGACTCCATTGAGCGGGCATTCATTGTCGGCGATTTTCTTTTTCCGCCGATTATTTTCCTGCTTTTCTACGCGCTGATCTTCCTGCTCTCACGGCGACGCCTGCTCTCGCTGGTTGGCGCCACGCTTTTTATCTTCATTCCTACGCTCCTGCTTGCGGTGCCGCCTGTCCTGCCATATCTACAGGCCACCGTCCTCACGCTCATTGCCAAAGGGTCGTCGCTCTATTTCTCGCGCGTGGAAGATCCCCAGCTTACCATGCCGCTGTACCTTGCCGCGCTCATTTTATTCCTGATGATTTTCAAAGGCAAAAAAGGGAAGTGGATCGTAACGCTTGCCGGCATGTTCTATGGACTGCTTTTCTACTCTTATTTTTATTACTGGGTGTATGTTTCGCTCGCGCTCCCGGTCGGCATACTCCTGATAGGACGGCGTATGCCGGAGGCACGGCGCCGACTCGCGGCCGCCATGGCACTGGGACTTTTGATCTCCATCCCGCACTGGATCAACACGTATCAGGTGGCGCATCTGCCACAGTACCCGGATATTTTCGGCCGGGTCGGCACTGAAATCGGCCGCGCCGTCAATCTGCAAACCCTGCCTATTTTCGCCTACGCCCTGCATGCGGCGCTCATCGCTGTGGTCTGGATTTTCTGGCGCAAAACCGACCGGGGCACTGCGGCATTCCTCATCGCATTCCTCGCCCCGGTGTATGGAGTATATAACCTGCAAATCATAACCGGATTTAACATACAGCCCGACCATTGGTTCAAGCCGACCGTGCCCATTGTCAACGCGGCCATCTTGCTCATCGCGTATCGGGTGACTACAACATACGCCCATCGCCTGCGGATGAAATATCTCATTCTCTTTTTCGCATTGCTCGCGAGTTTTTTGCTTTTCAAAGCATTCCGTACCCAGGCACTGCTCGTGCGCCGCATATCGCTCCTGCTCCTTGCTATTTCAGCGCTCGGAGTTATATGCGTCTGGACGGGGAGACAATATCCAAAATTCCGCGTCAAAATACTGACCGGCATCTGCGCATCGATCATCATCCTGCTTTTTGCAAACGGCGTACTCACCCAATATCGATTCATCAGCGACAACGCCACGGAAACCATTCCTGAACAAGAATTTGCAAGCTACCAGTGGCTTGCCAAGAATACTCCGGCGTATTCGGTGGTCGCCACTCCTTCTTTTACGACAAACGCCCGCCTGCAACTCTACACCGACAACAGGATATTCCTGCCCAACGGACATAGCACTATCGCCTCCGACGCGGAGCTCTGGGAACGATTGATGCTGATAAATCAAATCTATCATGTGCCGGAAAAAATATTCCGTTCGTATCTGACCGGCGTTCCGCCGCCGAACGGCGATACCGGCGCGGCCGATAAGAAAGGCGCGTATTTTTCTTTTCGGCCGGAGTTGGATTTGCAGGCCGGCTATTATCTTTTTACGTTCCTCTATACTGACCGCTCCCCGGGCAGCAGTTTTACCAGCATACAACCGATTGCCATACCGCCGGAAGTGATCGAGGAAAAAGGCAAAGCGTACGCGTCATTATTGAAAACGGGCATGAAAAATCCCGCAATGCCGTATCGCATGGATTATCTCTACTACGGCCCGCGGGAGCGCGTGCTTGCGCCGGATCCGGCGCTCCACCATCCTGATCTGCTCCCGATCTACGAGGATAAAGCCGCTGGCATCAAAATCTATCGCGTGCCGATATCCTTCTCATTTGAGGCAAAGTGAAATTTTCTCTCTGCAGCTCTCCCCGACTACTCCCATTCCTGTACGATCGTATGAAAATGGGAGTAATAAGAATTTCTCTCCGGCGCCCCACCATGAAAATTACTATTTTTGCAAGACGACCAACGCCGAAAGGCCAAACGGGAGATTCATCCGGGAAATAAGCGGCGCTTCCAGCAAAAAAAGCCGCGAGAGGATGCTGTTGATCGCCCGCGGCGGCATCTGTACTTCCGCTCCCACGCAACAGCTGGGTTCCCCCATCCGCGTCAGGAATTTAATCGCCGCGAGCGGCAAAAAGAGAATAGTATTGCAGTACGTTGCGCGAAGCACCGCAAATCCCTGTGCGGAACATTTCTTCTCAAGCGCAGGGCGCGTGTAGCGGCGGAAGTGATGCGAGCGCACATCGGCCTTACTCCATAGCCACGCATACGCAGGGACACTGATCACGACAATACCGCCAGGCTTCAAAACCCGGTATATTTGCGTAAGCGCGGCCGCCTCATCGCGGACATGCTCCAGCACATCCAAGACAAATACCGCATCAAAGGATTCATCCGGAAACGGGATTTGCTCTGCGGATGCCTGCGTTACTTCCTCGCCGATCCCGGCGGCGCGGCAGAATCGTATCGCGTCCTCGCCCGGATCAATGCCGTACACCTTCCCGAATCGCCCGAGGAAACGGATCTCTTCCCCGGATCCGCACCCCACGGAAAGAATGCTGCGAGGCGTCTTGGCAGAATCGGCAAAACCGATCCGGCGAAGAAGCCGCAAGATAATTTCTCTGCGTCCCCGGTACCACCAGTGCCGCTGTTCAATGTGAGCAATACCTTTGTAGATGAGTGTATCCATACTCGCAAAGTGACCGCCGCTCAATCTTTAATAATTTCATTACGCAGTGAATCTATGATACTACGAATCGCGGCGATTGCAATTTGACGAAGCTCATGTCCCACCGTATCCCGAGTGGCTTTTAACCTTATCAAAATTCCATCCCTCCCCGACTACTCCCATTCTGATACGATCGTATCAGAATGGGAGTAGTGAGAAACTTTTTTATTTCTCTCCCGCTCCGGCGCATGAAAAATCCGGCGGAACGCGCATGCGTTCCGCCGGTGATGACTGCGGGAAATGCTAAATCCTCTACTCACGAACGCGCGTTTCTATCGCGGGTCCGGAGATACTCAAATGCCAGATGAAATGATATCAGATCGCCACCCGGATAATAATCCCCTTCTTTTTGATATCGGGCGATCCGCTTGCGTTCACCCGCAATGAGTTCTACGCGAGTGCCGCTCGTTGTCCCCTGCGAATGATTGACTTCCTTGTGCCACCAGTCCGGCGTCCTGCCCGGCAACGCGTATACTTTGATATCCAGGCATTCGCGTACAACGACGCTGATGGCGGATAAAAAAGCGCGGGGCATTTGGAATGCCGGAGCTACCACAGTGATCGTCCTCATACCTTGTTCACCGGCATACCGAACCATGGCTTGGGCTTCCGACATGGTATTCAGACTGCCCGGAACCGTAATCGGAAAGACGGTGTAAACACTTGGTCCAAAACGCTTGTACCAAACCCTAAACCATTCCGCAAATCCCGAGTACCCGGGATTCGTAGCATTATCGGGTATGGCAGTATTATCTCCATACCTGATACGATAAAGCGATCTTGCCACTTCCAGAACCGACTCTCGGTTATCGTCGGTCTCCGAGAATAGATACAGGAGATCAGGTGACCGATCGAGCGTCGTGTCAGAGAGCGCAAGCGCAGTAAACAACTGCAGATCTTCGTACCATTTCTTGTCCACAATAGCCCCCTTTTGTTCATAATTGACCAGACGATAAAAAAATCGAGTGCTTCAGAAAGCATGCTCTACAATCGCCTCTTTGTCAATCCACGCCAAAGCTCCTCAACCCATCGACGGTCGTCAATGGGTTGAGGAGCAACAGGAATGAGCGGTTGCGTCTGCAACGCTATCGTAATGTGCCGGAAGATTTCAGGGCATCAAAATATGCTTTTGTTGCCATTCCTTTATACAACGGATCTATATGATCCTCGCTGTCCCCCATATACTTACTCTCGTAATGCAGTACCTTATCTACATACTTGATACTCTTAGCATTTTTCAGAATTGCATTGATCCGCCCGATGACAGCCGTTGAGTTATTGAACATGGTTTCGTGGATCGGGCCGTGCATATAGATACAGTTTATATCCTTTTCTTCGCACAACGCATCCAGAGCAAAAAACATCTCGGTGTTTTTTATTGTCTCTTTCAGGCGCGCCTCCGGCGCGATAACTTTCAAGCCGTTAGAAAATCGTTCCCGGCCCTGCGCGATATAATCATAGCGCTCATCTACCTGGAGAGGCGGCTTGTCGCCCCGGAGCAGGGATACGGCAACGTGCACGGCCTTTTTTATGTTCATGGTGTATCCGAGGTAAGACCCGACGCGCCAGGGAAAAATCCAATAATAACGCTCGGGAAAATCAACGTAGCGCATGGTGTCAAAATACCCTTCCGGAGAAAGCGGCCGCTGCCAGATGTCCAGCGTGTGAATAATAATGATATTTTTCAGATGCGGGGCGCGCCCATGGAGATACTTGAGAAAATTATAATCGCCGATAAAGCCGAAACTGCCGACCAACGCCAGATTCAGCGTCGCCTGCCCGGAAAGCTCCGAGAAGACACGAGCATCTATGGCATTGCCGGCCGCGCTGTCGCCCACAATCACCGTCTCAACGCGATCAAGATTTTTATTTAATTTTTTTATTTGATAACGTCTCAAAACATCCAGATCGGTAAAAGGAAAATCGGCGGTATTGATGAGATACGCGGCGCACAGCGTAAGGAGCACTACGCAGACAAAGCCCGCGGTGAATCTCTTCCCATTGAGACGTAACTTAGAAACTGCCATTCCCTTCAGAATCTAAAATAAATAAACTCCGAATAACTGCCCAGATTGTAGAGCGACACCATGAATAAAACCAAAACCGCGGCCAGATAATAAAAATTGGGCTTGAATTTCTGAGCAAGCTCATGAGTGTTTTTAGCAAGGAGCGCGATCAGCAAAAATACCGCTATCCATAACGCAGTCATGCCGGGCGCAAGAGAGAACTCTATGCCGTTTAATCCCGCCATCCCCCTCAAAATCCTCACTGCATCAGATAACGTGTTGGCCCGGAAGAAAATCCAGGCGATATTGACAAAATTGAACGTCAACAACCATGCCCAAAATGCGGGTAATGCCATGCCCAATTTTTTCCAACAACGAAAGATCACCATCGCCGCCCCGTGCAGCGCTCCCCAGATAACAAATGTCCATCCCGCGCCGTGCCAGATGCCACCGATAAGAAAAACCAAAAATAAATTCGCGCACATCCTGACAAAGCCGCGCCGGTTCCCTCCTAAAGGCACATAGACATAACTTTTCCAAAACCTGCTAAGCGTCATATGCCATCTCTGCCAGAAATCCTGGATGTCCGAGGCCTTGTAGGGCGAATTGAAATTGAGCGGCAAGGCGATATTGAACATCCGGCCGGCGCCGATTGCCATATCGGTGTAGCCGCTGAAATCAAAATAGAGCTGGAGGGTGTAGGAAAGAGAAACCGCCCACGCGGCAAAGAATCCCATGGGTCCCGTAAATTTATCAAAGCCGCCGGTAGCCCACACGGCGAACGTGTCGGCGACAACGACTTTTTTGAAAAGGCCTACCGCAAAACAGAACAGGCCGGCCGCGATATTATCAAAATTGATACGCAGATTCTCTTTGGCTTCAAATTGCGCCATCATTTCTTTGTGATGGACAATGGGGCCGGCAATCAGCTGGGGGAAAAAAGTGACGAAAAGCGCATAGTTGAGAAAACTGTATTCTCTGGTCTCTCCATAATAAGAATCCACGAGATACGCAATTTCCTGAAATGTAAAGAAGCTGATGCCCAGCGGCAAAAGGATGTGCAATAAGGGAACATGGATATGAAAAATAAAATTTATGTTCCCGATCAAAAAATCTGTGTACTTGAAATAAACCAGAGAGGCAACATTGACGCCAATACCGCCAAGCAGAAGGGCTTTTCTGCCGATGCCCTTGACTGCTTCTTTACCATGACTTTTGGCAAGCATACTGCCAAGCCAATAATTAAAAACCAAGGACAACAGGATTAGCCGCAGAAGATGCAGGATATTGGAATGCGAATAAAATCCTATGGACGCGAGGAGGAGAAACATGCGCGCTAACTTCAGAAATCCAAGCTTATGCAGCGTAAAATAGCCGATTAAAACTCCGGGCAAAAAGATAAAAATATAGGCAAGAGAATTAAAAAGCATAGCGGCAATGAAAGCAGGGGACAGATTGAGTTATAGGATCCGCGGCATGGGCACCGGAACGATGAAGGCGCCGCCCGCCTGCGAGAACCATGCCAACTTCTCCATAATGGGGTCGGCAAAGTTCCACGCAAGAATCAAAATATAATCCGGCGGTGCATTGTGCAGACGCTCCGGCGCCACCACCGGGATATACATGCCCGGCGTGTACAGCCCCTGCTTCCCTACGCTGTCGTCCACAATATAATCCAACGTTTCGGGCCCAATCCTAAAATAATTCAAAAGCGTATTTCCTTTTGCCGGCGCGCCGTAGCCCGCGATTCTCTTCCCCTCGGATTTAATGCGCTGCAAAAGTGCGACGAGTTGTTTTTTGTTATGCTCCACTCGTGCGGCAAACGCTTCGTACACGGGCAGGGTATGCAGTCCCCGTGCGCGCTCATCATCCAAGAATTTACTGACTGCGTTGTTTACCGCGTGACTCGCATTTTCGTGCGCGGCAAAAACGCGCAAAGACCCGCCGTGGCTCTGGGTTTTCTCCCCATCAATAATCTTCATGCCCAAACGCTCCAGAAGCGTTTTCAGAGACGAGACGGAAAAATATGACAGATGCTCGTGATACACCGTGTCAAAAAGATTTTGCTCCAAGAAATCAACAAGATATGGCGCCTCTATGATAAAAACGCCCTCCGGCTCAAGCAGGATCTTCACGCCCTCCACGACCGCGTCCAAATCATTGATATGCGCGAATACATTGGTGGCGGTGACTACGACAGCTCGGCCATGCCGCGCCGCGATTTTGCGCGCCACGTCCGGCGTGAAAAAATGCGGCAGGGTCTCAATGCCGGTTGCCGTGGCCGCCGCGGCGATTTTTTCCGCCGGATCCACGCCCAGCACCCGCGTGCCGAGTTCCTGAAACGGCCGCAATAAAATACCGTCATTGGATCCGATATCTATGACGAGCGATTGACTGCCCAGATGAAAACGCTGACCAACCGATTGCGCAAATGATTTGAAATGGCTGACAAATGCCGGAGACGTGGATGAGACATAGACATAATTTTTGAAAAGCAATTCGGGCGAGACAATATCGCGCAATTGCACGAGCGAACAATCAACGCAAAAATATACGTCCAACGGAAATGCAAGTTCGGGCCTCTCCAGATCTTCCTGACGCACGAAAGCGTTTGCCGGGGGCTGGGCGCCGAGCGAGAGGATACGCGAGAACGTCCTGCCCTTGCACCCGCGGCATTGCTCGTTGCGCGTCATCAGTGTAGTCGTCTCCATGATTATGGCTTCACGAGTTCAATACGTACGGTATCCGCTTCATAATCCTCCTGGCTCCGCGACTCCGTCGCCATTGCCAAAAACACCGAGGGCTCCAAAAACCGCATCGCGTGTATCATCTGCGACGGGGTAAATACCATATCGCCGCTGGACAGCACTGCGGTCTCCACATCGCCGCCAGCTACCGGCCGCTCCGAGTATTCCATTTTGCCGGACAAAAGATAAGAATAATGCGAATCCTTTTTGTGATAGTGATTGGCGCGCACACTGCCCGCCTCGGAAGTAATGAGGAGTATACTCTTGATCGCCGTGCCGTTGTCCAAGATTTTGGTAATCGCCCCGCGCACATCCGTAAACTCCGGCGTGATGTTTCTGATCAAAATCATAAGAGAAAAACTATTACCTCTCCACCAATAAAGAATAGTGATTTTTTGCCCCCTTGTCCACTATTGACAAAGATATATTTTATATGGTAAACATAAATCACGCGAATGGCATCGGGTCGGGCCAATAGCAACTTGACAACATAGCAGGAAAGGGCGAGAAGTGTTCGACAATCTACTGGAACAAGTCCTGATGGTCTACAGCACAAAAAGACATAAGTATCACGGAGACGAGGAGCCAGATATTATTGTGCCTCTGTCCTACGGCACCCTCCCGAAAAGACTGACGACTGCTACCATAGAGAGTCTGCTAAAAGCAGCTGATATTTGGAGATATACTCCTGATTCATATATTACATTCGGCAACGCGGAATATCTTTTTCATAGAACGGCATATACGGAATGCCGTGACAAAAAAGATATTC
>OBEQ010216049.1_pt1 | contig 21678 bp, 20 predicted proteins | sample 1670901 | NCBI WGS metagenome assembly OBEQ01 (sample SAMEA104232315, study PRJEB22302) | groundwater metagenome | biome: forest; feature: aquifer; material: groundwater | place: USA | collected 2011-08-07 | depth 5.4 m
CTTACGCAGCTGTGTACAGTTCTACCCAGTAGGTGATTGTGCTCAATCAGGCGCCAGTGAAAGATATTGATGGTCCGATGGCCATCGGACTGTCGAGTACCACAGCTGGCAACAACGAAATGTGCCAGCTGCGTAAGTTCCGCTTCAATAGAATTGTTCGGGTCCATAATACCAGTATGGCTCAAGACGTCTCCTGTCGAGTCGGAATCCAAGATATTGAATCGACGCATTGGTTGGATCAACGACCATGTGCGCCGGCACCGACCCTGATGGTAACGGCAATGCGACCCAATGCGCGCCGCTATCGCCCGTTCGATAAAAAGTGTTGCGTGTACCATAAAATACTTCGGAGGGGTCGTTGATGTTCGATCCCGCAATCAAAATGGGGACACTGTTCTCCGGTGTTAATAACTGAATACGCTGCCATGTTTTCCCCGCATCGGCAGTTTTAAACAACCCCTGTTCTGAGGCAAAGAAAAGCCCATCGCGAGCAGATGTCGATTCGAGTGTTCGAAATGAATGGGCATCTTGGAAATCAGCAAGCGTGCCAGTGATTGACTCCCAATGATCACCCTGGTCGACACTGCGGAGTATCTCTCCACCAACAGTCGCCAAATACAATACATTTGGATCAAATCGATCGATAATCACTCGCGCAAAACGCAGCGCGGGGTTACGATATTGCGTGCGCCAAGTGAGGCCTCCATCAAAGCTTTTGAAGAGATCGCCGAGCGTTGTGGCTAAATAGACGGTAGACGGCGATGAATAATCGACAGCGATACTCCGCAGTAAAGCGTTATCTCGCGTCTCGCGAAAAAGAATATCCCACGACTCCGCGCAATTCGTTGTTCGCAGGAGCGTCGTCGTTGTGGTAAAAAATAGAGTGCATCGCGCGGTGGGATCGAGCGCGATATCCAAAATAGATTGTCCTGGGATAAGCTGAACCCACTCTTCCCCGCCATCCTCCGATGCGAAAAGTCCGTGGAGTGTTGTCCCTAAAAACACGCGTTGCGGATTACGATGATCGACGACAATCCTTGTTGTGTCGATATCCTCAATCCGAGAAACACGACCATCGACTAAACGAATGTTTGATTTTTGCTTCCAGGTACGTCCTCCCGTAATGGTCTTAAATAACCCTGTTTCCTGCTTCGATGAAAACTGCAAACTGCATGCCTGCCCAACGAAGAGGAGCGCGACCATAATGCATCCGAGTTTGATAAAAGATGAGTACTTCATAGATTTAGGACTTACGAAAATGAGTATATTTCTAGGCGCCGACGAAAATATATCGATGGTCCGATGGCCATCGGACTGTCGAGTACCGCAGTCGAGCAACAACGAAATATGCCATTTTCGTAAGTCCTATGATTAAATAAAAAGCCGATCGAATAAACTCTTAGATGATTGAAGAACTGGCACGCGGCGTAGTTGCATAATTCTATTCGCCATCTCACTGCTGTCCTTGGCTCGCCTGGTGAGTAATGGACCAGGGCCATCACTCTCAAGACACTCCCGTAACGAGAGGTGGGCGGAGAGCTCGGCGCATTCAAGAGCATCTGTCGATTCGATATTCTGCCACGGTACCAATCGCTGCCATACCGGCTTGTTCGCTGTTTTTTTCAATACGTCATCTGCCTTTTCAACCAACTGGCAATATGTCGGATCCTCCATGAGGCGGAGAGCACACCCTGGCCGACCGGCGCTCAAGGCAGCGAGTTGCTCTCCTTTAGTGCATCCGCGCATCTGAAGTGCCGCGATGATGTCGGAGAGCGGGAGAAGAGAAAAGCGCACAATAGCACAGCGAGAAACAAGTGTTTGCAGGACACCTTGCTCCTGGTCGGCACAGAGAATAAACACGGTTTTCTTCGGTGGTTCTTCGAGGCATTTGAGCAGCGCATTCCCCGCCTGCGCGTTCAGTGTATCGACATGAGAAATGCATATCGCACGATATCCTCCATCGTGGTTCGATCTGCTCAACTTCTCAAGCAAATCACGGATATCGTCGAGTGAAATTGATGTCTGTTCGTCAGAAGGTAGAAAGATACGCTCGACTGGCGCCAGTGTATCCATAAACCAACTCGCTATCGTCATCTTACCCACATGTGCCGGCCCAACAAAAAAATATGCGTGAGAAAGCTGATTGCTTTTTATGCATGATTGCAAATATTCTCGCTGCGTCTCATGACCGATGATTTTCTTCTCCATAGTTGCAAGTATACCAAGGACGGGATTGGAAATCAATGTTCATTAGGACTTACGCAAATGAGTATAGTTCTAGGCGCCGACGAGGAACACAGTAAGCTGTATACTGTATACAGTGTCGAGTACCGCAGGCGAGCAACAACGAAATATGCCATTTGCGTAAGCCCTATTCATGTTCAAGAATTCGGAGTGTCTCTCGTGCGCACCGCGTCCATGAATACCTTTGAGCATTTTCAATACCGCGTTTACCGAGTTCATATCGTAGCGCTTTATCGGTAAGTAAGCGAATCATTTTCTCTGCGATGTCTTCATGGCTCTGCGGATCACAAAAAAGCGCTCCATCACCCGCGATCTCCGGCAGTGAGGTGGTATTTGAACACATCACCGGAACTCCACACGATTGTGCCTCAATCACCGGTAATCCAAATCCCTCATATAAGCTCGGAAACACAAACATCTCTGAACCGTGCAAAAGCGCTTTTTTATCGCTCTCACTAATCCATCCAAGAGTGCGAATTGAGTGAACACATGCCGATTGAGAAATATTTTTTAAAATACTCTCACAGTCATACCCAAGCGGTCCCGCCAGCACGAGCTCTCCAGAAAACGACGTCTCTTTTTTTACGACTTCAAATGCGCGAACAAGACGTTCTAAATTTTTTCTACTATCGATCCGTCCGACAAAAAGAAGGTATGGCTGAGTAATACCGTATTTTTTCAACGCAGTTTGAATTTCCTCTTCACCTCCGCTCTGTATACCATAATCTGCATCGATACCAAGAGAGACGACCTCGACGTGAGATGCGTCTGCCCCATACACACGGATCAATTCCTGTTTCGTAAATTTTGATATCGTAATGATAGTTGTGCAATGTTTGACCGCATACCGAGTCGACCACTCAAGATAGTTACGCTCCTTTACACTTCGATACTCTGGCGACTCATGAAACCCAATATCATGAATAGTCGTTACTGTCCGACGTGGGTGAATCAAGGGAATGGTATGTGAAGGAACAAACAAAACATCGGGTGGATGCATCACCATCTCAAGAGAGAGGCCCCCCTGAGTCCAGAAGAAATCAAAAGGCCATGCAATGCGTCTCTGCTCCCATTTTTTTGGAAGGTCAAAAGAAACCGCTTCCTTGCAATACAAGCGAACATCACGAGCGCTCGTCAGCATACTCATCGCCTTAAGGAGATAATACGAATACCATTCAGTACCGGTTTTTTCCTTTTTTCCTGCGCGGGACGCATCGATGCCGAGGATCATATTCGATATCGTTTTAACTCTCGGCGCAATGCCCGATGAGATGGCACTGTCTGCGCAACGAGATCCCAAAACTTTTTTGAATGATTCAATTCTGCCAAGTGACACAATTCATGAACAACAATGTAATCTGCGAGTTCGCTTGGAAGGGTTGCTATTCGGTAATTAAAATTCAGGTTCCCTTTTTTTGAGCAACTCCCCCACCGCGTCTTTTGATTGCGGATTGCGATTCTCCCATAGACAAATCCATAGTCAGCATTGTAGTACTCCACACGAGAGTGCACCAACGTACGTGCAGCATCTCGTACAGATCCATAGTCAGCACGCGAGGGCCGTTGCCGAACAACACTGTTTTTTAAAAAATGAATCTTTCGGACAATCCAACTAATTTTCTGTGCTACGATCTCCTCAATTCGATTCAGTGAAACAGCGGTGGGTTGAGTAACAAAAACAGCACCGTCACAATTAACCGAAATCCGCACGTGCTTTGCTCTCGCACTTTTCCTTACTGTGTAGAAAATTGTTCGTCCATCAGCATTCACTGACGTTTCCATACTTATTTTGTTGCCAAAATACTCCGTTTATATGCATCGAGATTTTCCAGAACGATACCCGTACCTTTTGCTACACACAGGAGTGATTCGTCGGCGATGTATGCCGGGATACCGGTTGCGCGCGTGACAAGCTGATCGATATTGCGAAGCAACGAGGTTCCGCCAGACATAATAATCCCCCGATCGATAATATCGGCCGCAAGCTCTGGTGGCGTTTGCTGCAATACTGTTTTGAGCGCCGAAAGAATCGCGTCAAGCTCATTTGAAATGGCGTCTGTCACATCTTCCGAAGTAACGGTTACGGTCTTTGGCAATCCGGAAATGGTGTCGCGACCGCGAACCTCCATGATGAGCTTTTCTTCCAGATAGAGTGCCGATCCAATCGTAATTTTAATCTCTTCGCTGGTGCGTTCTCCAATAGCAAGATTATATCGCTTGCGAATATGTTCCATAATCGCCGCGTCGAGCTTATTCCCACCAACACGGACCGACAGGGATGTCACAACACCGCCAAGTGAAATCACCGCAATCTCTGCGGTTCCTCCACCAATGTCAATAATCATGTGACCCGATGCGTTACCGATTGGAATGTTCGCGCCAATTGCCGCGGCAACGGGTTCCTTGATAATATATGCCGCTTTTGCACCGGCTGCCATCGTCGCGTCGATGACCGCGCGCCGCTCTGTCGATGTAATACCGGCGGGCACGGCAACCATAACCTCAGGGCGAATGATACGAAAATTTCCCAGGGCTTTGTTTACAAAATACCTCAACATCGCCTCGGTCGTACGATAATCGGCGATAACGCCATCTTTTAGAGGTCGGTACGCAACAATAGTATCGGGTGTGCGTCCGAGCATCTCTTTTGCTTCTCGCCCGACCGCCAACACACGTTTATCGATCACGGAAATAGCAACCACCGATGGCTCATTAATAATAATGCCCCTCTTCGGGACATGAACAAGGACATTCGTTGTCCCAAGATCGATTCCGAGTTTTGTTGTGAACATAGTGGTTATTTCTCACCCTCTTTTTCGACTCGAACGGTAAACTCCTGATCTGTTCGCAAATCGCTGAAGATGTCGAGATTCTGTGCGAAACGACGGGCATTAAAAAATCCAAAGGGCGAATATTCGACAACCGGCGTAAGGAACATAAGATTTCCTTCAAAACGAGTATGCGAATTTCCCGGTTGCTTTTGAAGAAGAAGCGAGTACGTATGCGTATTCTTCAAGGTGTCGTAGATGCGGTCGGGAAGCCGATAATCAAGCGTAAACACCTTTGTATAGCGTGGCTCGACGGTAATATACGCACCGAACTGCATTGTACCATGTTCTTGGGTAATCTCAAGGGTGCCATCTCCTTGCTGATCCTCAGGTGGCTGAGCCCCGCTCGACTCAATCAATGTGCTTCCCGCGGGGACCATAATACGCACCCAGTCGCGGTAACGCGTTGTCACATCACTGAATGTTCCATTGTTTTTATAGGTGAGTTCAACACGACCAACAAGAAAACCATCGGGATCTTCCCGAAGCGTATAGCGCACCTTCTTATCCATAACACTCTCTGTTTTCAGTGTTCCCAGCGTCGTGTCGTTCACGAAGAGAAAGTCACCGGTTGTTTGTCGAATTTCACCGGTCCAGTTCCTTGCTCGCGCATAATCCTCAAGTTCTTGATCGTGAAAATACACTAGCAGATTTTTTTCATCGAGGCGCGATTGGACGATTTTATACAACTCGGTCCAACGCGTAAGAGGAATGTCAAGAAGGCGCTCCCCCATCTTCGCGATAAGTTGTCCGAAAATTTCTTTTCTCTCAACTTCGGTGATGCCGCGTCGATAGTTCCCCTCGCGTACCTCAAAGGCGAGCTGTTCGAGCATGGTATCCGCGCTATACTCTCGCCCTTCGATACGTATCGGACCGGTAAATCGAAGAAGAGATCGAACAAGCTCCGGTGTTGCCGCAAGAACACCGTCGATATTTTCTTGCGAACCTCCCTCGAGATGATACAGACCTTCTGCCTGGCGGGCACTCACGCTAAAATCAGGTGCCCAATTTGCGTCGCGAAAAAACCACTTTTTGATACTTTTTGAAAAATACTGCCCAACCGGCGCTGGAGGTGGAAGTGAGACAAGATGCTCTCCGCGATCGTCGAGATTATAGACGTTATCTGTTCTCAGCTCGGTAATCTCCCCGTTATGAATCTTCAAAATTCCGTAGTGTGAAATAAACCCTCCGGTTGCTCTGAGTTCAGACGTATCCTGCAGTAAGATAAGGTAGGTTTTTTCGTCAGGATATCCAAGAAACGATGGGACCACCTCGGCCAATGGAAGCCATGCAGTAATAACCGCCCCAATCTCATTGGCTCCCTCTCGTGCCTTTATCAGTGCGTCACGAAGCTGGGAAGAAAGCTTGGTCTGATCAAGCGCTACGCTATCACGAGCCGCGAGCTGCAACGTTGCTTGTGCGCCATTGAGCATCGGTATCGACTGTGAAATCATTTTCAAAAGTGCCCCCTTCTCGTCGATACTCAGCGTCCGCATATAGAGTTCGAAGGTCTTGCCGCTGTCGTGACGAAAAATAATAGTACCCATCTTACTGACAAGTGCCAGAAGCTGCTCACCAGAGGTGAATATTCTATCAAGAACACCAAGTGCGTCATACGTTTCATGAATCGAAGAACCAATCCACGGCACCCATGTAGCAAACTGGAGCTCACCAACGCGCTTCTTCAGTGCTTCGATTGCGGCGTGCCCCTTGGGAAATTCCTCAAGCGCGCTCCGGAAATCAAGATTATTGATACTCAATTGGAAACTTGCAAATGACTTACGAGCAATCTCTGCTTGATTCTTCGCGTCAAGAAGTCGAGAGACGATAATACCCGAAATAATGCTGCCGATAAGCACGACGGCAAGAAGGAGTCCTATCACTACCGGCACGATTCTGCTGGCTGCCGACTCTTTTTCATATTCATCTGCCATACTGAGCAGCTCCTCGGTATCCTCCTCCTCATGGCTATTTGTGACGTGAAGGCCTTGCGATGTCTCGGTCTCAGACGAGGGCATGGCACGGACGCTCGTGACCGGTGTTGTCTCTTGCTGTATCGCCTCTTTGGGTATGTCGCGCGGAGAATCACTGGCCTCATCACTCATGTGAAGATCACTCAGTGAGATACCGGTCTCCTCTTGTATCACCGCACCCAATTCATCGCTCTCGATGGTTTGGGCTACTGGTTTTTTCTTTCTTCGTGACATATTCGATATCCACCACGCATCTGTTTAATAAAATATTTGAACGCGCTGATATTGTGGATGCGTGTTGACTGACTACGCAGCGCACCTATTCCCATTGTATGCGCAGAATCACGAAGGTGCAAGTGGAGCATGCGCACGGTCGGGACATATCTCACCTTCCACCCATGACACCAAAAACGTCGACACCAGTCGGTATCTTCAAGGTACAAAAAAAATTGCTCGTCAAGAAGCCCAACATCTTCAAGCGCGGCTCGGCGTACAATAAGGAATGCTCCTAAGAGCCAATCGACATCCCTTGGCTGTGACATATCCGTGTCGCTCATAAGAAAACGATCCAGGTGGCGCTTGCCAAATGGCAGGCGACCAAGAAAGAGTCGGCGATACAGAGGGGTCATCAGGGAAAGAAAACGATAGTATGACTGTTGAACGCTTCCATCGGGATTATGAAGACGCGGGCCCGCAATGCCAACATCGAGGTTGGCATCCATATATGCTATCAGTGCATCAAGAGCTCCTGGTAGAGGGGTAATATCGTAGTTGACAAGCGCAATATATCGCCCTGTCGCCACTTGGATCCCTCTATTATTCCCGGCGGCAAAACCAACATTACGAGAAAGCCCAATATACTGCACATCGGGATAGCGTTGTTCAAGCATCTCCTCCAGAGCGGTGTCGTTACTATTATCAACAACGATTATTTCAAGGGCATACCTGCACGCGTGCGCCTTTAGATTTTTGACGCACTCGCGGGTCAGTCCCGCTTGATTGAAGTTGAGCAAAATAAGTGAGAGATCGGGCATGGCAGGGTATAGGGGTTAGGGGTTAGGGGTTAGTGACCCCAGAGCACTCTTACGCTTCATAATAATGGCGCGCTTTGCAAACATTTTTTTTCTGTTATGCCACACGTTAGCAAGAACCTTCAGTGTTGACGTCTCAAAGAGGAGCAGATAGAAAAATTTGATAACTTCATAGGTGCTAATGAGTACACCATTCCTAATCCACTGTTTTGTCGTGATATCTTTTATGAGAATGTAAAACTGATTGCGATACGACCATTCATTGATACGCTGTGATGGTCGAGAAAAAAGTGCTGGGTGTGTTGTGCGGATATGATATCCGCGGGTGGTATTCAGCGCGTATGCGCGCCACCCACGCAATCGCAAGCGAAGCGCGAGATCGACGTCCTCCTTGTACATAAAGAAATCTTCGTCGAAAAAATCTCCCTGTTGGTCAACGATATCATCGAGCGCAGCTCTCCGATAGACAGCCGCTGTTGCCGGGACACCAACGACCTCCTCACTCTCGTGTATATCCTTCACGGGCGTGTTCTCTCGGTAGTTTTTGACATGTGCCCACGCAGTCATGTGCAATCCGTAGGCGTCCACCGTATCACAGGGGCCCTTGTCGGTCAACGACGGAACCCTAATCAAAAGCCCTGTTACTGAAGCCACATCTGGGTGTGAGTCAAGATATCCAACACACTCTTGAAGATAATTGCTATCAAGAACACAATCCTGATTCAGAACGCACACATACTCAGAATGACTGCTCTGAACAATGCTGTTGTGTCCGGCGGCAAAGCCGGTATTCTCCTCTTTTAGCATGCATTGTGTGTTTGGATAAAACTGTCGAATCAAATCGACCGTCGTATCGCTCGATGCATTATCACCCACAATTAATTCATAATCAGTAAACGTCTGCGCTTCAATGCTCTCCAAACAGGAACGCATGTAGGGCGCTCCATTATAGGTCACTAAACTGATTACAAGTTTATTCATTGCCACTCTACTCCTTTCGCATTTTTTCGGTGACATTAAAATTGCCGAGATACTTACCAATCATCAACCGTGTCTGCGCGTCGATGGCGGGAAGCGCGCTAAAGAGAATAATTGTTACCGGTAACAGTGCCCATTGCGCGACCATAAAGAGATACCGATAGGGATCATGCCGCTCGGGAAGCCGTGGAAGCAGAAAAAAAGATAAAATTCCTATCGTAAAAATTCCTATCATGCTGAGATTCATAAGCCATGCCAAAATATCCGGAGCATTTTGCGCAATGATTGTTGTTTTTACAGCAGAATCGGCAAAGAACAACGGCAAATATCCCAATATTAAAATGATGACCGGCGCTGTCGCCCAAGTATACATCCCTTCAATTTGCAGCCAGAGCCGATAGATTTTTCTTCCCGCAGCTATTTTTTTGTCCTTCAAAAAATATTCAAGAAGATACGGAAAATGTTCTACTCCCCACGCCCACCTACGCTGCTGTTTGTACAAATTAACCATGCTCTTAAGAAGCGTTGGCGCAAGTACGGTGTCCATTGAGACGGGAATATAGAGTGGCACGACAGAATAGTGGCTGTCGTAGTGCAGGTAGCATTGAAGAAAAATGCGGGAGTCCTCATTCACCATATCGCGCTCCCAGTATCCGACGTCGGCAAGCGCACGAAAACTCATACTGTGAGAGGAAAAAGTGAATAGTCGATCCGGGCGAGCAAGCTCTGTCAGAAGCCAAAATGTCGTACTGAGAGCCGCCAAGCGCATCGGTGCGGGTGAATCCCACATATTATTGTTATAGAGCACCACGGGCTGATAGCTGACACGCGTCGGATCTTTTTGACTGAGATAGGTATGGGTCAGACACGCAAAATAATCAGAATGCGCAACAGTGTCAATGTCAAATGTCGAAACAATAATATTCTCGTAGGGAATGGCAGCTGCATCGATATACTTTTGAACCTCCTTGCCCGCATAACTCAAATTCGCGCCTTTTGAAATGATCTCTCCGGGAATATTGGCGGGGTGAAGTGTAACAATGAGTTCGTGAAACACCGAGCAAAATTCTGAGACGATCTCTGCGGCCACGACCTGAAAATGCTCTCGTGCGCGCTCTTCACCTGCCAACACGATAATAAATTTCTTCTGTGGATAGTGGCTGCGGCGTAATGACTCAAATGTTCCGCGAACGAGTGAGAGCGGCTCGTCTACCATTGGAAGAAAAATGAGGTGCTCAATCTTTTCCCAGTCATTTTTCTCATTGATCAGCTTGGCAGACCAATCGATGCGCAGCGATCGACGATATTCATTCCATGAGTAGACGACAAAGATAACAAAGTACACAACACGAAAAAGCCAGTACAAATCAAAAAGAATGACCGCGTAAATAGCCCATAAGGGCTTTGCAAATGACAAGCCGATTGCACCCAAAAAAGTGAACCAGACAAGGGCGCCTGGTATCATTTGAAATAATCGATTGTGACCACCATATCCACTACGCATAGAATCTAAACTACTCTTTCTGTTTTTTTGTATCAGAAACGACACGAATTATTTGTATGCCACCATTTGGAACAAAAACCGTGGCGTCACTTTTGTCTCGGATGACCGTGCAGCGAAGCGAAATACGTTCAACTATCCCCTCGACCTTATCAAGCCGCACCATCATCCCGGGTGCATATTGATTCTCAAGGACAATGAACAATCCTGCTATAACATCACGCACGAGCGTTTGAGCGCTAAAACTTACAACAACACCCAAAATACCCGCACCGGTGAGGATAGGGGTAATGTCTATGTGAAGTGTATTGAGAATCATCGAACCCGCAATGAAAATAAGCGTGATCGAGCCAATGGTGCGAACAAGCGATGCTATCGTCGTTGCGCGCCTATCCTGAGCGTTGGCGCCCAAGGATACCCCCTCAACAAATAGGGCTACCTTACGAGCTGACACATCGAGGAGCCAATAAAAAAAAACGGCGACAAAAAAAATCGCGAGTATCGAAAAGAGCCGTTCAAAAAAAATCGTCGGATCCACCATACTGACAATAAATAACAAATTCAAAATCTCAAGCTCCAAATTCCCCTTGAACTTATTTTACTGAAAAAGAAAAGGTACATGTGACAGCCCCTGTCTTTTCATTACATGTCGCGTGTGACTCATCAAGTTTGGGCGCTGGTGTTACCGTGTGACGCTTTTCGTCGATCGACTCACCAAATACTGCGCCGGTCAAAACCATACTCTTCGAACTAATTTTTTGAATGGAAAAAACATCAAAATCCGCATAGAGCATACCCATATCGGTGACTCGCACCATAAGCTCCTTGAGCCATTCCTGAAACAATCCGTTCATATCTGCCGCCTGAATCACAATTTCCTGGCGTACATCGCCGCGAATTTTATTGTTATGGGCAATGACATCGAAAAGCGCATGCCCCGCATCGATAAATACCTCCTTTTCCGTAGCACCTTCGCAGGTGATGAGCGTTTTATTTCCTTCGTCTTTTCTCGTAAATGCCATATTCGGTAGTGCACTATTTCTTTTTAGCTTTCTTTGGCGTCTGGCTCGAGGTTTGCTTTATTTCCTGCTTCATCTCTTGCTTCATTTCATCCCACCCATTCTTTAAGATGGCGCTCACGTCAGAGATAAGCGATGCCGCTTCCTGTTTTTTCTTCGCTGCATGAGCCATTGCGCCAAGAAATACCTGTTCGTACTCATCTTTAGTAAACGACTCCATCTTCTTCATCTTTTTTTTCATGTCTTTTTTTGTCTGCTCGACAAGCTTCCTGAGCTGATCTTGTGATTTTTTTCCTGATTGCGGTGCAAGCAAGAGTGCGGCTGCCGAGGCGATTAATGCGCCTACAGCGGCTCCTTTGAGTGTTCCTTTCATAAAAATAGGGGTTAGGAATTAGATTACTTGTCCCGCCACAGGCGGTGATGGTGTTAGTATACCATACTCAGAAAATAGAGCCAGAAATTATTCAAGGTATTTTTTCATTTTGCGTTTTGCATTTTTAGTTTTGCGTTTTTATGTATCCCCAATCGACCTGGAGTGCTCGCTTTCCTTCTTTTTTCGCAAGGTAGTGATAGGCGCTTATAGCGGCCTTGGCACCCTCTCCGGCTGAAATAACAATCTGCTGATAGGGCACCGTGGTGCAATCACCCGCTGCAAACACGCCCTCACACCGGGTAAGACACTGCGCGTCGGTAATAATATGCTTATCATCGGTGCAGGGAACAATATCTGCAACCCATTCATTTCGTGACTCGAATCCTATGGCGACAACCACCACGTCAACGGGAAGTGTTCGCTGCTCCCCACTGCTCGTTTGAACCACAAGTGCTTCAAGAGTATGTGACCCTGTAAGAGCAGTGACATGAGCCCCAAACAGTCGATTGAGTTGAGGCACCCCTGCGACTCGATCAAGTAACACCTTTTCTCCTGCAAAAGAATCACGACGATGGATGCTGGTAAGATGCGAGGCGTGACCAAACAGACGAGTCACGGCATCCATTGCGGAATTGCCCCCACCAACGATAGCGACACGCTTGCCGTCGTACTCACTCGCATCAAACGCGCCGCCATACACAATTCCCTTCCCAATAAAATCCTCCTCGCCTGGCACACCAAGGCGCCTCGGAGATTTACCGGTAGCAATAATAACCGTTCGTGATCGATACTGCTGCCCCGAGCTACTGAGAACAAAACCATCACCATCCTTCTCTAATAGACGAATGTCATCGATCAAAAAAGTACAGCCAAACTGCTGCGCTTCATGAAAAAAACGTCCAATAAGATCGGGCCCTTCGACCACCCCGCACCCCGGATAGTTTTCTATCTCGGCGGTAGATGCTGTCTGACCCCCCAGATCCGCTCCAATGATTATTGTTGAAAGGCCCCGACGTGCAGTATAAATTCCCGCAACCAGTCCCGCAGCGCCCGCACCGACAATAATGCAATCAACTATTCCATGACTAAACGACCCCGATACACGTCGGGGCCGTTTCGATTGTTCTGTCGTACTTGTATGAGGATCACTAAACATTATCCTCGTCGTCAAAGGAATCGTACGCATCATCTTTTTCTTCTTCCTCTTGCTCCTCCTCGAGAGAAAGGTCATTTTCGATACCTTCCTCGTCGTCGTCACCGGCAACGCCGAGAGTGCTACCCGCAAGACCCTCGTCATCATCGGTATCCTCATCTTTCATAGGAACAAGCGCAAGACCACAAATCTGACACGATCCCGGGGCGTCGGACTCCTCACCGCACTGGGTGCATACGTATACTTTATCCATAAAAACGCTTTACAATTTATAATATAAAAATATATCGCACTCACTATTTCTGTCAATACATTATTTCTCGCTGCGAGCAATTTCAATGAGGAGGGCCGTTGCGGAACCACGAGAACCAGCACTCAAGCACTGCGACGGAATGGTTGTCATGGTCGGAGCAATATCGATATGCGCCCATTGCGGAAAATCTTTTGCAAATCTCTGTAAAAATAGCGCGCCGTTCGTTGCGCCTGCATCGCGTGTTTTCTTTGAGTTGCAGATATCACCGACAGTTCCTTTGAGGCCCTCTTCATACTCCTCCCACATGGGCAGGGGCCAGAGATAGTCGCCAGACCGTTCGCCATACTCTCGCAGGCGCTGGACGAGTGCTTCATCGCGCGAAAAAATACCGGCCGCATGCGGCGCGATTGCAACCATGCACGCGCCAGTGAGCGTTGCAACATCCACCACGAGTGACGGATTGTATTTTTTTGCATACGTAAGCGCATCGGCAAGGATCACACGGCCCTCCGCGTCGGTGTTACCAATTTCTATTGTTATACCCGACATCGAACGCAGGACATCACCGGGCCGATAGCTCGATCCTGATAGCATATTTTCAACTGCCGGAACAATACCGACAACATTGGCTCGAACGTTTAGTCGTTCGCAAGCGATGAGTGTAGAAATAACAGCAGCGCCGCCGCTCATATCCATATGCATTTCTTCAAGTGAACCCGTCGGCTTCAAATTCAATCCACCGCTATCGTAGGTAATGCCCTTTCCAATAAACACAACGGGCTTCTTGCTTGACGATGCACCCCGATACTCGAGAACGATAAGCTGTGCCTCCTCAATGCTGCCTTTTGATACGCCGAGGATTGCGCCCATACCAAGTTTTTTCATCTGTGCTTCACCGAGGATAGTCACGGTCAATCCATGTTTTTTCCCTTGTGCGGATGCGTAGCGCGCTAATACCTTTGGCGTCATATCACCAGCAGGCGTATTGGCAAGGTCTCGGGTCGCATTAATCTGCTGACCGATGACTACTCCATGATCGAGTGCTTTTTGCAGTGATAATCCTGCCGAGACACCTCGGGTGCAATACCGTAGCTCTTCAACACAAGGCCAGCCCTCTTTTGGTTCCTCCAGGTATTTTCTATATGCGTAGTGTGCCATCTCAGCATTTTGAGTACAGAGCTCTGCAATCTCTTGCAGGGTACAACCAACCACCTTCATGTCGTCCAGAAGAATAGTGGCACTGGTCTGCGTATAATTTTTTAAGCATTGAACAATCTTTCTCGGTGCGATGGCTGCGCGACGTCGGCTCCAACCTTCTTTTTCACCAAGACCAAAAAGTATCATGTTTGACGAATGATGTGATGGAAGAACGAGTTTTTCGCATACAAGCCATCCTGCCTTAAATTGTTTCAAGGCCGCGCCCACATACGCTTTGTCCTGCGCGTTAAGTTGCGACAAAAATGGATGATCATTTTTGTGCCCTGCAAATACGGCGATTACGGGACACACTGCCTTTTGCTTCGATGAGAGATAGGTATGCTTCATAGTATTACGCTGTCGGTTCTAATTTAATTTTTGTCGATCGAAAAAAGAAATATCCAACGATTGCAAAGGTGAGAACGGGTGATACCCATGGCTCGACATACGCGCCGAAACTCTCAGCAAGCATCACACATCCCAATACAAGGATAGAATACATTGCACCATTTTTCAAATATGCGTAGTTCTTAATACGGTGGATATTGCCAACGGTCAGCTGACGGACAACAAGCGCACCAATCCCATTCCCGATGAGAATCAGGGGGACCGCCATGGTGAACGCAAACGCGCCGAGTACTCCATCGATTGAAAACGTTGCGTCGATCGCCTCCAAATACAGTATCTTGCTTATGTCAGACATATGCCCTTTGATAAGATTTTTTTCTTGGTGCTCCGCGTTGGCCTTAAAACCGTTGGTGATAAAGAACGCTGTTGAGCCAAGAACCGCCGCAAACGCCATCCCGGAATCTCTTCCTTCGGTCATCCACACGACCCACGTAAGAAATACGGAGGCAACAGCAAAAAACCAGACCCCATTTTCATGAATAAATTTTTCGCCGAAAAACGCATAATTTTTCTCCTCCATGAAGAGCCAATGGAAGAATAAGAGGATCAAAAAAGTTCCACCGCCAAGGAGGAGGAACGGTGCCGAGTACTCAAGTGAAGCAATGACCGCAGGATCGCTGCTCATTGTTGCGGTGAATGCACCGAAAAGACCCAACCCAGGATTTGTCGCCCAGACAATAAAAAGCGGCAGTGCTCCGCGAACAACAAACACGGCAAAGAAAATACCCCAGACAAGGAACCAGCGCCGTGCTTTTTTCCCCATGGTGGCGAGCACCTCCGCGTTGATAATGGCATTATCAATACTGCTGATGACCTCAAAGAGACACAGCCCCGAAACAATTAAAATAAGTGATACGATGTCCATTGGTATGAGAATGTTCTACTTCAAAAACTCTATTGCTGGCTTAATCTGATCTAGGGTCTCAATCCGGCCGGTATACTCTTCGATTATTTCTGAAAGAACGCCTCTTGGTGTTACTGCTTGATGTCCCTCTAAATCCGGTTTCAGTCGAATAAATATTTTTTCGTGCATTTCTTTTACAATGTGTCGCTGATCGGCGCCACAATGCACCCGTATACGAATTTCATCCCTATTCAGACCGACGGCAACGATATATGAATCGATTTGGTCGGGTGAGGAAAGTACATTTCTGTCGCTCCGTATACCTCTCGTATGGACAAAATCTTCCCCGGGTAATGATGAGACAAGTTCATCAAAAAATCGAGACCGCTCGCCTGCTCTTCGTGCCATTGAGCCAAAAAAAATGAGTCGTTTTGGAATATCGGTTTTCTCGGGACGCAGCCGAGCATAGATACGCGCATTTTCAACCTGTTCAGTATATTCATCGGCATATTCATCGGGCGTGTATATTCGTCCGGCTGGAAGAGGTTCCAGCCAATCACGTTCCTTCTCGACAGTCGGTTCGGCGCGTAAAGTGAGTGAATGCGGAACTTTCTCGATAGAGAGCTTCGTCGAGTTCGATAGAGCAGCTTTCCGGTGCAATGATAGCCGTAACTTATCCACTGCCTCTGTCAATGGTTCGCGCTTATAGAGTGCAAGAAATATTTTTTTATGAACCTCTTCAGCGACCTTCCTTTCAGATGATTGTATAGCAAAATAAATCGGATTATTAACGCCAACTCGCATCACATACGCACGAACTTCTGAAGGGTGGACCAGTCGCAGGAGAGCATCAACATCGGATGAGTCCTTTACTGCATACGTATGTACATACACACCCTCCAATGGAGCTCCGGGCATCGCTAATTTACTATCAGCGGTCGAATATGGTTTTACTGAAATAAATGAGTCAATATAGCGAGTAGCGAGCTCGCCCGTGATCTCAGATTGAAATTTCTCAGCTCGAATAATTTCATTGGCATCCGCTCGACTCTGTGCAAAATCCTGCATAGATGCAACAAGCATATCATATGCGTGTCCATCGACAGAATCTGCCGCATGAGAGGACACCGCACTATCACCACCCATTGACGCATGGTCAGATGATGCATCACTGCCTCGATCACTCCCTTTGCCTGGTTCAGATTTTTTCATATCACTCTCTGTCTAATCACCTACTTCAAGAACTCAACCAATGGTTTAACGCCGTCAATATCACTTTTCTGTTTTTGTAAATACGAATCTTCGATCACATCTTTTATAAGTATTTTTTTGGGCAGCGTTTGAGCACCCGGTAGAAGCGCTGAGTCAGAATTCAATGCGTAGGTGCCCGACCGCTCCCGCATATGAGTAAACGCTGTTTGATGAATCATCTTTACTAATTCTGGATCCCCTGAATTAATCCGTATCATCGATTCATGCTCGAAAAAATACAGGGAAAGAAAATATCCTTTTATTTCTCTTGGCGATGTAAGGGGCTCTCGCTCATCCTCGGGTCCGATAGCGCGAGTATATACGAACACTCCGCCCGGCATCGCCGATATCATATCATGAATGAACTGGTGGATGTCTGCCTTTCGCTCAGGTGTCTCTACCATTCTCCGCGGCAAAAGAATACCTTGATACTCAGCCATCTCCGGTTTGTCTCCCTCGTGGCGTGTCTGCATCGAGCGTCGACGAAGCTCGTCAAACTTTGAGTGATACTCATCTCGCGTAAACTCAGTATGGACATCAAATCGTGACTCCAGAATCCCAATACCGAAAGGTGCAATATCTTCTTTTGGCAGATGAGATTCACTTCTTTCATGGGGGCTTCTATATAAAGGTGCAGGCAGGGCAAGAGAGGACTGGAAAAGAACTAATGCGCCACCCTTTTCTGCAACATCTCGTTTATGTCTTTCGGCGAAATTTTCAGAAACCTTTACCGTTGTTATTCCGTGTTTGAGATCGTTGAGGATATCGGCGTGAAATTTTTTAATCAGCTCTCTGTCCGTGGTTTTCACAAAAAAACCAACCGGTTCCGGAAAACCAAGCTGAATATAATATCCGCCAATATCAGCCAAGGATGAAAGCGTATGCGACCCTGCCTCATCGAACATATTTCGCACGGCAAACGTATGAACATACACAGCCGGAATAACCCCCTTATCCCCCACGTCGATGACTGGTCGTGATGAAATGAGAGCATCGACATATTCAGGATATCTCTTTGTTCCTAAGTTTTTTTTCAAACTCTTTGTGAGAATTTTTTCTTTTGAATCGTACGATACATGATCAGCCCTCTCCCTCATCTCTTGAACAAGAATATGGTAGGGGCTCAGATGCTCCTGATCGTGTTTTTTCCTTGTGACCGCGCCATCTCCCCCCATCGGCGGTTGTTCAAAACTCTCATTGTCAGTCGGTTGTTCTGAATCAGTTTTTTTCTTTGTCATATCATAGAGTAACCATACGCAAAAATGCGTAGTTTGATCATATCCTCATCATAAAAAAATGCAATGTGCGGTTCTGCTTATTTGGTATTAGGCGTTGCAGTCAGGAGATGAAGAACATCGAGCTCTTTTTGAAGTAATTCATCACCGATTGCATTCTTTTCCTCAGAAACGTAAGGAATAAAATCAGAAAACAATTTTTTGTAATCGGATGAGACATTCAAGGAGATTGACTCACGCTCCCATTTTCCGAGAACAAATTCAGGAGAAATCAATGGAATACCCTCGCTACCATAGTAGTCAATAGGCGATAGGGGTCGTTCCTTTTTTTGTTCTTCCGCTGTCCCCGATGCGCGCTCAAAAAACATCCAATCATGCAGAAGATTTGCGTATCTCGATAACAGTATTCCCTTTCGAATGCCGCTCGTGTCGTAGTAATTAGTTTGATCCTTGAATGAAATAGAGGCGTTGGTACTCTCTTGTTTACCATCTCTATCTTCATAACTTGCAGTGAGTGAGATGGCTGCTTCAGAGGAAATCTTCTTCAACTGAAGAAGAACAAGTCCCCCGCGCGTCTCACCGTCCGTGCGCTGGGAAGGAAAGAGTGTATTGACGTGCATAATCTCTCCCGTTGCCTCGTTTGCTTCCGGCGATCCGTATACTTTTTCTATTCTATACCCCGGCGCCTTGAGCGAGAGATTCAAGTTAAACACCAAAGGGCTCACCATAAAATCAAAACCTTCATCCATGCGCTTTTTGAATTCACTGGCGGAATTTACCGAGTAATAATTTGCACCGCGAATCTTCGAGAGTGACTCCACGAGCTCGGTATTGAAATCAACCCCGACACCAATAAATGTTGTGTACACTTTTTTATCGGCGAGATTTTTTCCGAGCGCAAACAAATCTTCATCGGTGGTATCTCCCACATTTGGCATCGCATCGGTCAAGAATATGATTCTATTTTCATATTCTGCGGATTTTGCATCCGCATACGTATCAAATTGCGTGGCTGCCTCCTTGATCCCTGCAGACATATTCGTGCCGCCCTGCTCCTGCAATTCACGGATATGCCCTTTTATTTTTGATATATCGGTCAGGACAACTTTTTTCAGTGGCTTGGCAAGATACGACGTATCGTCAAAAAGAACCATCCCAAAGCTATCATCGTCCTTCAAGTGGTCCACAAGCGTTGCAACGGCTTCGCTGGCAACTTTCATCTTGCTTTTTCCGGCATCTTTTTTGTCCTCCTCGTTAGGTACCGTATTTTTACGGCCAAACCGATCGTAATAATACTCATCAAACTGAGAACCCATCGAACCGGAGATATCGAGTACGACAACCACATTCATTTTCTTTCGCGCAAAATCCTTCTGTTGAATGCCGGAATTCAAACCAACGGAGAGAAAATACTCATCTTTCTGTGAAAAAGGATCTTTAGAAACCGCAGAGGCGTATGATGGACAAAAAAGCTTCTGACACGGTTCCTGAATTCCTGTATCAAAGGTGTAATCATAAAAGAGCCCTTCGTATGTCACGTCTGTCGGGAGGGGAAGAAATCCTTGTTTTATATTTTCACGGAAATTATTCACATCTTTCGCGCCACCGACCGACAATCCAATAGACGTATCGCGCATGGCGCTCGGCGCAGCAGTGGATGCGGCACCAAAATACTGTCCAACACTCCCGCCCGCCGAAGATCCTTGTGTGCTTAAATACGGCCCCGAATATGATCCGGAGGGCGCAGAGGACATAACGGCGCTTGTCATTTGGTCCATCACGAAATAGAATAAAAACGGAACCACCAGCAATACACACTCAAGGAGCGCAAAGAGCACTTTTACCCTCCCCCTTTTGACTCGATCATGATCTTTTGTGCGATACTTTATTGAACAATAGAGTCCACGAAGAAAAAGAGAGACAACAAAACATACCGTGATAATCAAGAGGAAAAAAGCTACCATGTTGGCTATATCGCTATCAAATCCATTCGCCACGAACAGAACACCACCGATAAGTGTAATGGTGAAAACGAAAATAGGCAGGCCAATCGCAATCTTGTGTGTTCCTTTTGAACGTTGATCTTTATCATGAGCAGCTCTAAAAAATAACCAGATTCCTTGCAAGAAAATGCAAAGCAGCCAGAGATACAGTCCAAGAATAAACAGAACTATCAAATAGACATACCAATACTGAACAAGGGTTGAAATGTTGAATATACTATCCATGGTGGGTCCATAGTACCCCGAGGGTGCATAGTATGATGACTCTGGCGCAGGTGTAAATTTCCAGTCATCGATCTTTCCACCAAAAGCAAATGCAGAATGCGCAATCACGCCGACACACAGGATACCAGCAGCAAATATAAAAATCTTGGAAATAATTTTATGTGCGTTCGTCATATTACTGTATCTCGTACTTGAGCGTCACATCGACACTCACGTCCTGTGATCCGGGCTCTATTGTTGGCGCTGATTTCTCCATCACTGAAGAGGTTGCCATAGGAGCAGCATAATCATAACTATTATAATAGGTCCCACGCGATGAACCCTCATCGATTGAAAGCAGTCGTCCAAGGGAAAACCCACCTGCTTTGGCCATTTCGACCGCTTTTGCCTTTGCCTTTTCAATTGCTTGCGCTCGTGCAACCCCCTGTACGGCTGTCGGATCATCTACTTCAAAGGAAAGCTGGGATACAGAATTAGCACCCTTCTGGACAATACCGGAAAGCAGGGCACCGATGCCGGCAAAGTTCTTTTCGCGAACAGTTACACCAATCGTTTGTTCGACTGTGTATCCGACGATCTGAGGTGGAGGACAGGGTTTAACTGCCTGAACGCTTTCGGCACCAGGGGCGGGCTCAGAACAAGTAAAATATTGATACCGCGGATTGACAGAATAATTTTCGGTTTTGATATCCTTTGGCTCAACATTTTTTGTTTTTACAAACGCAATGACTCCGTTGATTTTCTCGGTGTTTTTTCCTTGCGAGCTGCCAAGATTCGTATCACCTTCGGTGATAACGCGGACCGTAAAACGTGCAACATCGGGAATCGCTGTGGCCTTCCCATTCCCCTCAACTGAAAAACTCCGAAACGACGTTGGCTCAGTATTGCGGCTAAACGCGTTGACATACCACAGTGACGATGTGGCAAAACACACAATCGCGAGGACTCCTGCCAGACCGAGAATATTTTTTATTCCATTCGACATATCATTTTTTTTAAATTAGGTACCATTAATTTTATGAAGGACTTACACTGGTGAGTACAGTTCTAGGCGCCAGTAATTGATTTGGATGGTGCGATGGCCATCGGACTGTCGAGTACCACCGCTGGCAACAACGAAATGTGCCATCAGTGTAAGTCCTATTTCCCTGAATGGCGGAAG